>Ga0222749_10000167_pt1 | contig 41890 bp, 38 predicted proteins | sample IncBWH2Mmetat_FD_197234 | JGI IMG/M metagenome (GOLD analysis project Ga0222749, IMG submission 197234) | Metatranscriptome of lab incubated forest soil microbial communities from Barre Woods Harvard Forest LTER site, Petersham... | ecosystem: Environmental > Terrestrial > Soil > Temperate... | reverse complement strand
TTTGGTTGGCTGGTACTCGCACGCCATCTCACTCTCGTCGTGCCCGCTACTCTGGCCGGTGCTGGGCGTGGCCGCAGACGCCATGCCTCTACGGACGCGCATCATCGTTTTCGATCTTCTTTTTGTCACCACGGTAGCATTGCAGTGGTGGCTCATGGGGAAGATCCTCGATGCGCAGTGTAAGCGAACACCGAGCAAGCCGCTTTGGGCCTCACCCTGGGGCGCTCTCACGCTGATCATCACCTGCTGTGCAATTTTCTGCGCACTGCTGAGTCCCTTTTGGCGAAGTTTCCAATGGGTCGATATGCTTGTCATACTGGCCATCCTGCCCGCTCTCGGTACCTGGATGGCGGTTGCATGCCTCGGCCTCGGAAACTCCCTAATGTGGTGCTACTCAAAAGTAAGACTCCGTCGGCAATCTTGAGGCGACATGTTTAGCCACCCGGCTTGTCTGGATCTAATTGACTACGCATACACTCTGCTGTAGGCTCCCGTCCTACACCCCGAGAGTGTGCGCAAGATGTCCGTCGCAAAAGCGGTCAAATGGCTGACATACAGTTTGCTGGCAAGCCCTCGTCGGCGCTGCAATCTTCATGGGGAGAAAGTATGAAAAAGTCCATCTGTTTTGTTGATGACGATCCGGACGAAATTGAGCGTTTCCGAAAGTACATGGGTGAACGCTACATTATTGGCGCTGCAACTATGTTGGAAGACGCACTTGATCAGCTCCAGAAGCAGCATGTGCGCAAGCCAGATCTTTTTCTGCTGGATCTCTATTACGGGCCGCACACAGAAGAGAAAAAGCGCGCGGCGATCGCCGCTGCCGACGATGAGCTATCAGCGATGGAAGCTCATCTTCGCGCTCTCCTGCTCGACGCCGGACAATCACCGAAAGAGGGGTTCAAGCTTGCAGAGCGCGCTCATTCGAAGTACTCAGCCACGCCTCGCATCTTCTTTAGCCGCAAAGCATTCCTGCAGGACGCACTCGAGGCTCAAGAGAGGGGCCTCGCTATCCTTGAAAAACCTGATCCTGACGACAATGACCACGGCACCACATCCAAGGAGCGCTACGATGCAGCCTTTGGCAGATACTCCGAAGAGATCGCCCGAAAGCTGGATCGGATTGTCAGTCAGAATACCTGGTGGGCACGCTACCGCCAGAAGATCGAAGGCTTCTCGACAGGCTTCTTCTTCTTTCTCTCAAAGATTGGTTGGGACTTATGGAAAGGCAGCGCCCACGGCGCTGCGGTGAGCGTCTGGATTGTGTCAGTCGCTATTCTTGCTCTTGCTTGGTTCACCAAACGTCCGTAGCCCTAAAATCTAAAGATTCCCAGCAGGGGAGCTCGCTGACTTCTTACCCGTGCAACAGCAGCGCCGCCAACTCCATGGCTCGGGTGCGGGTGATGCCATCTCGTTGTTCGGCGCCCAAGGGATGCCCGGTCTCTTCCACCTTGAACAGCGGACGCGCCCCAACCGGCTGCAGGGCAATCTCCAGCTTCAGATTCAGTGTTTCCGGATACATCCTCAGCGAATTGTTCAGCCTTCCTTTGAACGGGCCGTGGGTTTTCTCTCTTCCTTCGAGCGTCCAGCACTCCCCGATTTCGTCATAGACCTCTTCGCGGACCGAAGCCCACAGGCCCCACAGAAAAATCTCATCACTGCTGATAATGGGAATTTCCAGGCACCCGCGGATAAAAAACCACTCGCCATCAATGATGCATTGATCGCTGCCGATCTGCGCGCGCACGTCGCGCTCTTCCCTCTTCATGTTGGCGTACATGTCGGGAAAATCGGCGGCAAAACTCAGTGGAATTCCGGCATGGGACTGGCCGCAGGTAGAGCACTTCCAACCCTTGCTCATCTCGGCGGCGTTTTTCGAATCTGTGTTCATGCGCTGCGAAATCTCTTCTAGTCCGTGACTACAATTTCCACCCGGCGATTGTGGGCCCGGGCCTCATCGTTGGTATTGGGATACCGTGGGTTCCGCTTGCCATATCCCATGGTCTTCAACTGCGCCGCGGCGAAGTCATGGCCTCCGAGCCAGCTTGCCACCGAAGCGGCCCGCCGCCGGGAGAGCACAAGGTTATGAGCATCGCTGCCCAGGTCGTCAGTGTATCCGGCGATCAGCAGGTGAGACTTAGGATGGTTGTCTTTCAGGAATCCGGCAATTTTTTCGAGCGTGGCCTCCGCCCCGGGCTTGAGCTTGTATTTATCCAAATCGAAAAGAATAGCGCTATCCAGGGCCAGAGTGGGCTTGCCGACCCTCTCCCATAGCGCATCGGCGCCGCAGCTATTGGCAACTTTGAGGTGGGTGGCATCCATGATGGTCACGGTGACGTCAACCCAGTGCGCATTTTGAAATCCCGCCGACGCGCATACCTGTTGCGCGCTGAAAGGGTTGGCGGTGTAGGCGCCGTGTATGGTCACCTTGCCGGCGGGCACAAATTCATCCCCGGTAATTTTGGTGGCAACCATGTCGTTACCGATTTGCTGGATCATCACCTTTTCAATCTTCAAATCGGCCTGGTTCACCGTAAACTTCCCTTGCCACTCGCCATTCAGGTCATAGCGCGGTGCGCCAGAGGGCTTGTTGACCGGCGCAGCCTGCCAGGCGTTGCCCGGGAGCAGCACAGCCGTGGCAACGGCCGCGACGACGACAGCCTTGACGGCAAGCCGAAAGACGTACACTCGTGCCTTCATGGATATCTCCTCAAAAATGTTGGGAATGTCGGACGCAAATAATATCGGCCCCAAGCACGAAGTTGTCAACCACAAGGATGGAGCAAATTGTCACTGCATAACTTGCTGGTCATCTGTGTCCTTTGCGGTTAATTGCTAACTGCTCAATGCCTATGCGCTGTTTTTTAAAGAGAATTTCATCAGCACTTAATACACCTTGCCATCCTTCTGGGGTTACACTTTCGCCGCTCAGCAGTTCAGGCACGGAAAAACTTCTCACAAGGTGAGACGGTTTGCGATCGTCCCACACTATTCAGAACAGGGAAATTGCGATTTACGAAATATGGTAAGTGTTCAGAAAAGCACCGGGCTGAAGCCCATTTGTTTGGCATTTCAACGCGGGCCTGAAGGCCCGCTCTTCCACGGTGATGGATACAGTAATTGTGGAATCGCGTTAGCCGTCTTTCGAGGAGTTACGGGCCCCATTGCGTAAGAAGCTGTTCAAGGAGAAATCAATATGAGTGATCACACCAGCCGTATCAACCGCCGCCGTTTCCTGCAGGGCACAGCGGCCATTGCGGCCGGCTCTGTCGTGGCCGGCTACAGCACTATTGGGGCGTTGCCGACTTGGGCGCAGGACCCGCCTTTCGGATGTCCGGTGCCCGCCGCGGGAGGCATCCCATTTGTTGCCGGCAGCGATACCCGGCCGATTATCCTGCGCCGGTCCATCAGCTCGCTGTCGGGAGCGGAGCTTACCGAGTTGGCGTCCGCATACGCCGCGCTGCGCGCTCTTCCCTTGAGCGACAAGCGCACCTGGGTGCTGCAGGCCGATATCCATGCAACCAACTGCCATCAATGCAGCAATGACAACACCCAGATCCACGGCTCGTGGAACTTCTTTCCCTGGCATCGCGCTTATCTCTACTACTACGAGCGCATCCTGGGATCGCTGGTAGGGAACATAGATGGCTTCCGCCTGCCTTATTGGGATTGGGAAAACATCCGCAACCTGCCCACGCCTTACACAACCCCGGGGTCGTCGGTCAATTCTCTGTTTGACGCCAAGCGCGACGTCGGGCTGGCCGGCGGCGGCAACCTGCCCGCATTCGACGGTACGGCGTCGCGGGTCAAGACGCTGCTGGGCATGACGGATTTTCCCACCTTCGGTGGAGACGCTTTCAGCTCGGGCGGTTGCGAGGATGACCCGCACAACATCATTCATACCGATGTAGGCCTGGGCGGCGGCAATGACATGGGAACACTGGCGTTTGCCGCCCGCGACCCGCTGTTCTTTGCCCACCACTGCAATATCGATAAGCTGTGGAGCAAGTGGAACAGCCTGACGAGCAAAAAACTGCCTCCAACCGCGTATCACAATCCCACCGACGCCAGCTTCCTCAACGCGCGCTGGTCGTTCTATGACGAGAACCAGCAGGTGGTCTCCATCAGCGCCGCCGACGTGCTCGATCACCGCAGCAACCTGCGCTATACCTACGTGAACGAGTTCATCATCCCGCCGTACATCGTCGCCTACATATGCCAGTTGCTTTGCTGCCAGCCTCCGCCCGAGGTGGGTCCGATCATTGGTATCAACGAAGAGGCCAGGACGATCCTCCTCTCCCAGGCCGGCGCAAACTTCCCGGCAGCCCTTGTGCTGCACGGAGTGGTTGTGCCCCGCCAGTTTACCGGCACCTTCGACATATTTGCCACGCGGACAAACAAACGGACCCTGCTGGGGGCGATCTCCTTCTTCGGGGACGAAGCCATACATGAACTCGCGCAGAGTACGGAGCGCCGGCCCAAGACGCTGGTTCTGGACATAACCACTTCGCTGGCAGACTTGTTGTCAAAAACCAATCCGGCGACGATCCAAGTCTTCAAGAGAAAAAGGCGCAAAGCTGAGGATGAAGACCGCGATCACGATCACGATAAAGACAGAGATGAAGCCCAGCGCCGCCGTGAAGGACGGCAGCAAGAAAGAGAAGAAAAACACGAAAGGCATGAAGAAGAAGAGCATGAAGAGAAGCCGGCTTTCGTCCTGAGCGCGGCCAGCGCCGAAATTCGCGTGCAACGTTAACGAAGTTTAACCACAAAGGACACAAAGAAACAGAAAGGCATGTCGGTCGAAAATCGTAAATCACCGGATGACTCAATGATTCTTTGTGTCTCTTTGGTTAAGCTTTGCTTCTCGCTGTGCCGCAGGGCGAAGTCTCAGTACCCGTAGCCTGCCCTGACCTTTAGCGCCTAACTGCCTTTAAAAATCCGTGACAATCCGCGTTGATCTGCAGCGAATTTTTCCTTGACAAATCTTATATATTTCGATAATTGTAGAAATATAGAAGGAGCCACCGTGCCTGCCAAACTCAACCCGAATGAAGTCATCCGCTATGCGGACATGCTCTCGGCCATGGGGGCCGAGCCCCGGCTGCGCATTGTGCGGCTGCTGCTGTCGGCGCATCCTGAGGGCATGGTTGTCGGCGAGATCGGCGAAGAGTTGGAAATTCCCAATTCCACTCTCTCGCATCATCTGGAAAAACTGAAGAACGAAGACCTTGTGCAGGTGCAGCGCGAGGGCACGTTTCTGCGCTACACCGCCAACACGGCCGCGCTGGAAGAGCTGCTCGGATTTCTTTACGCCGAGTGCTGCACGCGCAACAAAGCTGTGGCGCCGCAGAGAGTGGTCTGCTGTAAGTGACAGTTTCGAGTTTCAGGTTTCGAGAATCCAGATCCCTCGACTGCGCTCGGGATTTCGCCTCGCGGCTCGGACGCCGCGAAAACGGCTCAAGTTTCGAGCAAAGGCAAAAGCAAAAGATTTTTCGCCGCGGATGAACGCGGATGTTCGATCCGATAAGAAAACGCAAGATCCTTCACGCCACAAGCGGGCGCTCAGGATGACAAACCTAAACGGTAACGCGGCGAAAGAAGAATACCAAAACGGGAAACTTCACGAAAGGAGACAAAACCATGTCCACTACAAACATTAAAGACGTTGTCCGGGAAAAGTACGGAGAGGCGGCCAAGCGCGTCCTTTCCGGAGCCAGCAGCTCGTGCTGTGGGGCGGCACCCTGCTGCACTGACGCCGATCCCATCACGCGCGATCTTTACGACAGCGCCCAGACTGGGGTTCTGCCTGAGCAGGCGGTCAAGGCTTCACTCGGATGCGGCAATCCTACCGCGCTCGCCCAAATCAATCCCGGCGAGACTGTGCTCGATCTCGGCTCCGGCGGAGGCATTGATGTGCTGCTCTCCGCCCGGCGCGTTGGGCCCAGCGGCAAGGCCTACGGACTTGATATGACCGACGAAATGCTCACGCTCGCCCGCGAAAACCAGCGGCAGGCCGGGGTTGAAAACGTGGAGTTCCTCAAAGGAGAGATCGAGAACATCCCTCTGCCTGAAAATTCTGTGGATGTGATCATCTCCAACTGCGTCATCAACCTCTCGGCTGATAAGGACCGCGTGCTACGCGAGGCCTTCCGCGTGCTCAAGCCCGGCGGACGATTCGCCGTCTCTGATGTAGTGGTGCGCGGCGAGGTCCCCGAAGAAATCCGCAGAAGCGTGCTGCTGTGGGTGGGCTGCGTGGCTGGCGCCTTGAGCGATTCTGACTACGTCGCCAAGCTCAAGCAGGCGGGCTTTGAGGCCATCGAGATCGAGCCCACGCGCGTCTACACCATCGAAGATGCCCGCGCCTTCTTGACCGGACAAGGCGTCAACCTAGACGCCATCGCCCCGTTCGTGGATGGCAAGTTCATGAGCGTCTTCATTCGGGCCACGAAGCCGGCGGCGTGTTGCTCGCCGGCTGCAAATAAAGGAACTGCGGCTTGAACTCGGGCGTCACAACTTCAAGAAGGCTCGTTGCCGAACTTCTTGGCACCGCATTCCTTCTGGCTGCCGTGGTTGGCTCGGGCATCATGGGTGAGAAGCTCTCAGGAGGAAACGTCGCTCTAGCGCTGCTGGCCAACACTATCGCTACCGGCGCGGCGCTGGTTGCTTTGATTCTGACCTTTGGGCCGATTTCAGGCGCGCACCTTAATCCTGCCGTCACCATTGCGGATGCAACTCAGGGAGGCACCGCCTGGCGTCTCGTCCCTGGCTATATCGCCGCCCAGTGCACTGGGGCAATGCTCGGCGTCTACGCTGCTCATCTGATGTTCGCTCAGCCGGTGATTCAGGTTTCCACGCACGTCCGCAGCGGTCCCGCGCAACTGTTCAGCGAATTCGTCGCCAGCTTCGGCCTGCTGGCAGTCATCTGGGGATGTTCGCGCGCACGGCCCTCTGCCGTTCCGTACGCTGTGGGCGCATACATTACCGCCGCTTACTGGTTCACGGCCTCAACCTCATTTGCCAATCCTGCCCTGACCCTGGCGCGCTCGTTCACCAACACCTTTGTCGGAATCCGCCCCCCTGATGCACCCGGCTTTATCGTGATGCAGTTGCTGGGCGCGCTCTCGGCCACAGCGCTCTTCCGCTGGCTGGCCGGCAAGTCGCCGGAAACTGAAACACTGCCCCATCCGCAGCAGAAAGCTGAGGTTCCTTATTCTTAAGGTCATCTTTGCTTGCGTCCACAACGCCGGCCGGTCACAGATGTCGGCGGCCTTCTTTAATAAGTATGCCGATCCCGCCAAGGCCGTGGCCATCTCCGCCGGAACTCAGCCTGGCGAGCGGGTGCATCCTGAAGTAGTCGAGGTCATGCGTGAAGTTGGCATAGATCTCACCCAGGCCCACCCCCAGAAGCTGAGCACCGAACTCGCCCAGGATGCCAACCTGCTCATCACCATGGGATGCGGTGATGCCTGCCCCTATATTCCCGGCCTGCGCATAGATGACTGGCCTCTGCCCGACCCAAAAGGCCAAGGCATAGACCAAGTCCGCCAGATAAGAGATGAAATTCGTGGGCGCGTGCTTGCGCTCATTCAAGAAGAATTAACCGCAGAGGACGCAAAGGTACGCAGAGGCCAAAGCGGGCCACTCTGAAACGCTTTGTGAAACCAGGCCCCAGCCCCACAAAAGGAAAGTAAAGTCGCAGGTAAGCACAATCTGTTCTAAACTGGTACCAAGAATATAGAGTCCAGTAACCTGCGCCGCTGAGTCAACATCCTTATATGGAGATTGCCAGCCATGAGACACAAGTTCCTCATATTTATTGCCGTAATGGGGGGAGTAATAAGTTGTTGGGGCCAGTCGTCCCAGCCCGCTAAATCTACCCTCAAGCCGCGGAGCACGTCTGCGGCGAAGACAACGCCTGTCAGCGCTCCTGCGTTGAATATCACGCAGCTCAGTTCGACGCTCGCGGGCCTGGAGCAATTAACACGGCAGACTACACTCGACCTGGCAAGACTCCGCATTGATAAATGGAAGACGGACGGCAACACCAAAGACCAAATACAATCCAATGCGCAATCGTTGATGAGCAACATGACCAACGCCCTGCCGGGCATGATCAGCGCCGCCCGTAGCGCGCCGACTTCCCTCTCGGCCAATTTAAGACTCTACCGTGATTTGAACGTGCTCTACGAGGTGCTGTCGCCGCTGGCCGATTCCGCGGGAGCGTTTGGCAGCAAAGACGAATACCAGATACTCTCTACCGATACACAATTACTCGAAGCCAACCGGCACTCGCTGGCTAATTACATGGAAAGCCTTGCTGCCTTCCAGGATGCCGAACTCGCCCGCCTGCGCGGACGCAGCAGCCAAACCGCCAGCCCGGTCGCCAGCAGCGGCGGCAAGGCCACCCCAGCGCCGACGCCGGCGCATACAGGTCCGGTGATCATCGTTGGGGCAAACGGAGTGCCCAAGCGGATTGTAGATGCAGGGGATGACAGCGACACGGCGAGAAAGCCGGTTCACAAGAAAACTCCGTCCTCAACGTCACAGCCAACACCGCAAGGCACTGCTAAATCGCAATAAGTCCGGGAATTCCAAGAGGATAGCTTTACAAAATTATCTATCCCCAACCCCCTTTTTTGGGAACCTTTGAAGGGGTATGGACGTCTATTGTAAGTAGTAAGCAGGCTTCGCCCGGGGGCGGCTACCATAGGCCAAATGGTGTGTTGAAGCTGGCATCATATCCTGCTAATGTGAGAGGTGACGCCATGAAGGCGATGGCGGGAGCAACTACGTTGGCCGAATTAGCAAGCGCGCTCGCGAATGCCACGGAAGAAAGTTCAATCGTGGCGGAGCTTAAGTCCGGGTCAGAAGAGGCGTACTCCTGGCTGATTGCACATTATCACCAGCAGGTTTATAGCCTGGTGTACCGCATCGTCAACAATCCAGCGGATGCGGCGGATACAACCCAGGAAGTTTTCCTCAAGATTTTCCGCGGGATGAGCCACTTCCACGGTGAATCGAGCCTGAAGACCTGGATTTACCGCATTGCCGTGCATGAGGCCTGTAACTCCAAGCGCTGGTGGTTCCGCCATAAGAGGCGCGAGACCAGCCTCGAACCTGTGGTGGATGAAATGAATGATGGCCCACCCGCCCAGGGTCTTAAGGACTCGCTGCAAGACCACGGCGACTCACCATTTGAGAGCCTCGCGCACGAAGAGGTCCGGGCCCGAGTCGAGGAAGAGTTGAGACAGGTCCCGGAACCGTACCGCACGACGGTGATCTTGCGTGATATTGAAGACCTTTCGTACGAGGAGATTGCAGAAGTCACACGAGCCTCTCTGGGTACGGTAAAAAGCCGGCTTACCCGCGGCCGCGAGATGCTGAAGAAAAGACTGCAACCTTATGTGAACGAAGTCGGCCAGGAGATGGGATTAGCCACAGAGCGTAATGTGGAGGCCAACGACCGCGAACGATCCAAGGCAAAAATGCCGGGAATGCGGCGAGCCAACGTTGAGGTGATGTCATGAAGTGCAGCGAAGTGCAGTCTTTGTTTTCGTTGTATCTGGATAGCGCCCTGACCGGTGTACAGATGCAGCAAGTGGCTGCGCATGCCGAAGCATGTGACTCCTGTCAGGCTGAATACCAACAGCTTCGGGCCACGCAACGCATGGTTGCCGGCCTGGGAAGGCGACAGGCGCCTCCTGATCTGGCTCTTCAGTTGCGCATAGCGCTTTCGGTGGAGCGCACAAAAAACTATCGCCGCCGCTGGGAAGGCATGCTGGTGCGATGGGAAAATGCTTTTAATGCTTTCATGTTTCCCGCGACCGCCGGCTTGCTGAGCGCGGTAATATTTTTCGGGTTGATCATCGGGTTCTTCGGCCTGCCGGTCAACAGCTCAGCTTCTTCTGATGTGCCCCTGGCGCTGTACACTCCTCCGCAGTTGAACCCTTCGGCCCTGCCATTCTTGACTACGATTGGCAACAGCGAGGGATCATTGGTCGTGGAAACGTATGTGGACGCCAATGGCCGAGTGGAAGACTATCGAATCATATCCGCGCCTGAAGGAACCCAGGACCTGATCCCGCGTGTGGATAATCTGCTCATCTTTACAACCTTCCGTCCCGCAATGAACATGGGACGACCTACGCCCAGCCGCGTTGTGCTCTCATTTTCGGGCATGAACGTAAGGGGATAAAAACAGTTTCAAGTTTCGAGTTTCTAGGCTGCTAGAAGCCGCGCCTTGGGAACCCACGGTTAGCGGGAAATTTCTCGATAATAAGCGATCAAATCCAGCGGTGGTGGCGCGTAGCCCATAGCGCGAAGAAAGCCAGAAACCTGTCCGCGATGGTGCGTGCCGTGATTGACGACGTGGAGCGAGATCTGCCAGAGCGGAGTCTCATAGGGATTGCCCTTCAAATCTTTGTAGGAAAATTTGGTTCCCAGGGAATCTTCCGTCAGGCTTGAAGCCCAGTCTTTCCACCTCTTAAGAAGCAGAGGCCAGTCGTTTTGAAGCACTGCCAAATGCATATCCTGTTCCGGATTGATGAACTTTGCCGGCGGATTCCCCTGGATGCGCCCAAGCCAGATGCGATCGGCGGCATAAATGTGCACCAGGGTGCCGAGAACGTTGTGGTCAGCGGTGTGGAAGTCTCTTGTTAACTCCTCGGCGCTCAGTGAACTTGCCGCATTCACCAGCCTGCTGCTGGCCCAAGCCGTGTAATCAAAATGAGTACGAAGTGCTTCTAATGTGATCGTCATGGATGGTCATAAGTGTACACTCACAGTTTCGGATTTCCAGTTTCCAGTTTCGAGTTACAGGCAACTAGAAGCCATCTCAATAGATGGTTAGGAGTGACAGTTGTAACCTTAGGGCCCAAATACGAGCAATTGACCGTATTCTTCCTGGGCCAGTAGAATAAGGCATCCCGCCTTGTGTTGAAGAGGAGGCCCGTCTGCGTTTTATCTCATTATTTTCAAGTGTTATCGTTTTTTGCTCAGTTGTGATTTTGCCCGGCCAGGCGCAACAGAAGTCCTCGCCAGCGCCGAGCGTTCCCCCAGCCGCAACAACTTCCAAAGTCACTTTGGATACCAGCGAGACGCTGTTCAGCCTGCTGGCCGCAATGAATGCCTGCGGGTACGATGCCGACCTGGCCAACTCGGACCCGCTGCGCGCGCAAATCCGACAGGAGATCGCGCAGAAGGCCGCGGCTTCAGAAGAGGCCACCCGTGCCCGGACGGAGTTTTGCAATTTCTACAAAGACCATCAGAATGCGGACCCCGCCCGAGATTTGGCGCAGTTTGTGTCGCTGGGGTTGTTTCTCACGCCCCCACCCGCTTTTCAGCCCAGCGTGCAAGAAGCTGACCTGCCTCCGGACGCAACTTACGTCCTCGGGGCAGTCCCTTTGCTGCAAAACTTTTATCAAGCACTAGGACTGCGGGACATCTGGAAGGAGCACCAGGCCGGATATGACACCCTGGTAGACCGCTACCATACACCGGTCTCGCAGATGATTCTCAAGACCGACCTGTACTTGAAGCTGCAAATGAGCGGCTATATGGGACGGCGTTTTACCGTGCTGGTAGAACCTTTGGCTGCTCCCAGCGGCATCAATGCCCGGAACTATAGCGATGACTACTATATGGTGATCTCACCGTCGCGAGGTTCGATCAAGCTGGACCAGATCCGCCATACCTACCTGCATTATGTTCTCGATCCTTACGCGCTCAAACGCGGCACATCGCTCAAACGGCTGCAGCCTCTATTGCTCACCGTATCCACCGCCCCCATGGATGACAGCTTCAAAAATGATATCGGCCTGCTGGTTGACGAATCCCTGATTCGGGCCATCGAGGCGCGCACGCTTCCGGGAACAGGCAAAGATGCGGAAGATGTGCGGTTACAGAGAGCCAAAGCTTCAGAGAACGAGGGATTCATTCTCACCCGCTATTTTTACGAGGCCCTGCAAAAATTCGAAAAAGACCCTGCGGGATTGAAAGACAGCTACTCGGATTGGCTGTTTCAAATTGACGTTGACAAAGAAAAAAAACAGGCGCAGCAGATCAGCTTTTCGAAAGAGGCCACTCCCGAACTGTTGAGCGCAGCTAAAACACAACAAGTGCAATTGCTGGATTTAGCGGAGCAGCGGCTGGTATCGGCCGATATCCCGGGAGCAGAAAAGCTGGCGCACCAGGCGTTGGATGAAAAAAATGAAGACCCGGCACGCGCCTTATTCATTCTGGCAAGGGCGGCAGCGCTCCGCGGAGACGTGAATGGAGCGCGCGAATACTTTCAGCGCACGCTGGAAATTGCGCACGAGCCCCGGGTTGTAGCCTGGTCGCATATTTATCTGGGCAGAATCTTTGATCTTCAGGAAGAGCGGGCGGCGGCGCTTGCCCAATACCGCGCCGCGCTTGAAGCCGGCGATACCAGCCCGGACACAAGGACCGCTGCGGATCGCGGGATTTCCCAGCCTTATGAGCCGCGGTCTTCGCGTCCAAAAGATCAGAATTAGTGAGAGGAACCATTCATTCCTTTGGAGTAGCACAATGAAAAATGCCTTGAGGCTCGCCGCCATCCTGCTGACTGCAGCTAGCTTGTTGCCGGCGCAAGCTACGCAAGCACAAAATGCAAATCCTGGATCCTCTTCCCAACAGCCCGCGGGAGAACCCAAAGTTAAGGCGGCAAAGACCCAACCCGAGTACGACGCATTCCAGGCCGCTTGGAGCGAGCAGAACCTGGCTAAAGCCGACAGCGCAGCCAATGAATTCGCAAGCAAGTTTCCCGACAGCGATCTGCGGTCCACTTTGTATGAACAATTGATGCGCCGTTACCAGCAGGCCAACAACGCAGATAAAACCCTGGAGATGGGACACAAAGTGCTTGCCCTCGATCCCGATTCCGTTTTTGCGCTCATCATGGTTTCCAGTGTCCTGGCTGAGCGCAGCACAGAAACAGACCCGAACCTGCAACAGCGTCATGATGAAGTTGTGAAAGACGCCGGCCGTGCCATCCAGTTGATTGATTCGGGCGCTTTCAAGCCGGCGCAGTTCACGGCCGACCAGTTGAATACCATCAAATCCATGGCCTATGGCGCCCAGGGTACGGTGGAATTGACCAGCAAGAATGACAAGGCAGCCGAAGACTTTCTGCGTAAAGCCACCGAACTGAATACCACAAACCCTGAGCCTTCGGTGTGGCTGCGGCTGGCGATTGCCATGGACCATCAAAAGAAATATGCTGACGCTCTCACTGCTGCCAATCGAGCGGTGGGGCTTTCTGCCAGCGACGCTGACGTGCTGAAATTAGCAACGCAGGAGCAGACAAGGCTTAAGCTATTGGCTGATACAAAAACAGCGCACTGATTCCATAGGCAATCTCTTGAATTTGTTATTTGCGCCCATGACCATCCCTGATACTTCGACCCTGGAAGCCGCGCTGGGACATCGCTTCCAACACGCGGGGCTGCTGGAGCAAGCGCTCACGCACAGCTCGCATGCACACGAAGCCACAGACGCCTCGGCGCCGGGGGAGAGCACTGGCGAGAAAATGACCTTTGCCACAGGCGATAATGAAATCATGGAATTTCTGGGAGATGCGGTGCTGGGGTTTGTGACCAGCGAGGCGCTGTTTACGCGTTTTCCCGGGAAGCATGAAGGTGAACTTTCCAAAATGCGGGCACACCTGGTCAGCGCACGGCACCTGGTGCGCGTGGCCAAGCAGATTAACCTGGGAGATTATCTACGGCTGGGGCGCGGAGAGGAAAAAAGTGGCGGACGCAACAAGTCGGCCCTGCTGGTGGATGCGCTGGAGGCGGTCATCGCCGCGCTTTACCTGGATGGCGGACTGGAACTCGCCCGCCAGTTTATCTTTAAGGAGATCGTCAACCCGGAGCTCGGCAAGATGCAGCAAGCGGGAGAAAATCTGCCGCTTACGGACTACAAATCGGCGCTGCAAGAGTCGGTGCAATCCATGGGACAGCCGCAACCGGTGTACGTGATTGCGAAAGAGACCGGCCCGGACCACAAAAAAATCTTTACGGCAGAGGTGAGACTGCATTTGCGCGGCAGCGACGAAAACCCGCATTTAGTCGCCCGCGCCGAGGGCCACAGTAAGAAGAGCGCGGAGCAGCGTGCTGCCCGCCAGGCGCTCGAGCATCTTGAGAAGCAGCGATCTGCTGCCGGAGAAAGCGAATGAGCGATCCTTCTTCTCCGTCAAATTCTTCTACCGAGACCAGCGAGCCGCAAAACCAGCCGGCCGCACAGCCTGAATTTCTGCACGGGGCTGACCGCTTCCAGCCGGACATCGCAGAAGGCGCCACCCCGGCTCCAGATCCACAGCACTCCACCCGGCCACGCAAGCAGCAGGAAAGCTGGCTGGGGCTGCTGCAATCGCTATTGGTTGTGGTAGTGATTGCGCTCTTTGTGGTCACGTTTTTGATACAGGCTTTCCAGATTCCCTCAGGTTCCATGGAAAATACGCTGCTGGTGGGCGATTACGTCATGGTGGATAAGGTCCGCTTCGGCGAGGGCGGCATCTGGAACAATGTGCTGCCATATTCGCCCATCTGGCACGGCGATATTATCGTCTTCAAATACCCCATCAATCCTTCGCTTCACTATGTGAAGCGCGTCATCGGGTTGCCCGGCGATCGAGTGCGCATGGAAAACAAGAACGTCTGGGTGAATGGCAAGCTGCTGCATGAGGGTTATACCATTTATCAGACAGGGGGCCGTGGTAGCTTCCCTTCCGATTCCCTGTACGAGCACACCAATGGAAGCTGGACGACGCAATTGCCCAACTTTGTCCGGGGGGACGAGTTGGTTGTCCCGCCCGGTTCTTACTTTGTGCTGGGCGATAACCGCGACGACAGCGAAGATAGCCGCTTTTGGGGCTTCGTCCCACGGGAAAACATTGAGGGACGGCCCTGGCTGGTTTACTTCTCTTTTGCCGCGAGTCCGGTAGGAACAGAAGAAGCACAAGCGGCTGATGGTAAACTGGCAGGTCTGATATTTACAGTCCGCCACCTGTGGGAATACGTGCGTTGGAACCGGGTTATGCGACTGGTTCAGTGAGAGATACCTTGGGAAAAAATAAAAATAAAGCAAAAGCTGCTTCGGGGAATGGAAAAAACTCCGCCGAAAAACCCGAAAAGCACCACGAAACGACGATGGAGTTCATTGGCTCGATGGCTGCCGTGCTGGTTTCAGGCCTGTTCATCATTACTTTTATCCTGCAGGCCTTTGAAATTCCCTCGGAATCCATGATGAATACGCTTCTAGTAGGCGATCACCTCTTTGTGGACCGAGTGAGCCTTGCGCCCAAGACGCAGTGGGTAGGTCCTCTGCTGCCCTATGGCAAAATTAAGCGCGGCGACATCATTGTGTTCATCGCTCCTGCACAGGCAGGTTTGTACCTGGTCAAGCGCGTGCGCGGCGTACCCGGCGATCGGATACGGCTAGTCAATGGCAAACTCTACGTGAACGGCGAACTGCAGATCGAGCCTTTCGTCGTCCGCAATGGCACCTACAGCGATTATCGTGACAACTTCCCTTCCGTGCCTGCGTCCGAGATGTACGGTGCAACCGAGAAGTGGAGCCAAGCTATGACTTCGTACGTTCAGAATGGAGAACTAGTCGTGCCTCCGGACAGTTATTTCGCCATGGGTGACAATCGCGATAACAGCCTTGACAGTCGTTATTGGGGATTTGTACCCCAGGCAAACCTGATAGGACGTCCCATGTTTATTTACTGGTCGTTTAAGGCTGATAAGAGCACCTACGAGCCAAGCAGTTTCGGTGAGCGGCTCGCCAATATCGGGTACACGATTCTTCACTTTTTCGATAAAACACGCTGGAGCCGTACGCTGAACATGGTGCACTAATGGAGCGCGCTGTTATGAGCGCCAGCAGCCAAGCTATCCGTATTGAGGAGAAGCGCGCGCGTCCGCGCCGCCGGCGCAAGTGGATCATTTGGATTGCTGTAATCTTTGCGATTGCGGCTTTCATTCCCATCCGCCTTGATCGGCTGAAAAAACGCCTGGAGGCTTCGATTACCGCTTCCCTGGGCCGCCGCGTAAGCGCTCAAAACATTGATTTTCATCTTCTTCCCCGCCCGGGATTTAACCTGGAAAACTTCACGATTGAAGATGACCCTGCATTCAGCTCCGAGCCGCTGCTGCGCTCCGATAGTGTCACGGCAAACTTGCGGCTGCGGTCTCTGCTGGGAGCACGCATTGAAATCGCCCGGTTAAGCCTGAAAGAACCCAGCTTGAACCTGGTCCGTAACAGCCAGGGGCGTTGGAACGTGGAATCGCTGCTGACCCGGGCTGCGCAGATTCCCAGCGCTCCCACGGGCACCACCCATGCAGAAGCGCGGCCGCGCTTCCCCTACATTGAAGCCGACAGCGGGCGCATTAACTTCAAAATCGGGCAGGAGAAAAAAGCATTCGCCCTGACCGAGGCTGACTTTTCTTTGTGGCTGGCTTCCGAAGATCTGTGGAACATGCGCCTGGCGGCACGCCCTATCCGGTCGGATGCCAATTTGGGCGACACAGGCACGCTCAAAGTGAGCGGAAGCTTTCAGCGGGCTCCCGACCTGCGCGCCACCCCCTTCCAGATGGAGGCGACGTGGGAGAGAGCCCAACTCGGCCAGCTCACGCACCTTATTTACGGACGTGATCGCGGCTGGCGCGGGGCGGTAACCGTCACAGCTAAACTCGCGGGATCGCCTGCGGCATTTGACCTCTCGGGTGCGGTTTCCGTTGACGATTTCCGCCGTTACGACCTTGCCAGCGACGATTCCTTTGACTTCAATATCAATTGCAATGCCAGCTATCGTGCAATCGTGGTTGCGGCCAACTCTCCGTTGCGGTTTGATTGCACCCTGCCCAAGGATGGAGGAGCCATAAACCTTGTAGGCGGGCTGACATTGAATACCACGCCAAACGCGGAAAGGTTGCTGCTCTCTGATGTTTCTTTGCGGGCCTTTAAGTTTCCACTCTCGACCGTAGCAGCACTGGCGCGGCACATGAAAAAAGGCATGGCGCGTGAGCTTGACGCTTCAGGCTTCATTGACGGCACCTTCTTCAGTTCTCCAACGCCGCGGGGCCCGAGCGGCATGGTTGATCACGGAATGGAGACTTGGACGGTCATTGTTTCCAACATCAAATTAGGCTCAGAGCTGTTGCAGCCTCCAGCCAGTACAGACGTGATCGCCATCAATTATGAGCGTCCGCTTTCGGAAGATGCCGGCGGGCTGCGTCCTGCAAAAAAAGGACCGCCCGTGTTGGCGGAGCCGCAATTGGCTGTCACTCCCTTCCACGTCTCCCTGGGTGGGGCAGCACCGGCGACCGCCAGCGCGATCTTCAGCCGCAGTAATTACCACTTCGAGATCAAAGGAGATGTTGATGTGGAGAGGCTAAGCGCATTCATCGAGACCCTGGGATTGCCCCAGCCCGAGATGGAGCCACCGGCCAGCGGAAAAGCCAAGGTTGACCTGTCATTCGGCGGCGCCTGGAACGGCTTTGCTTCGCCCGAGGTTGCAGGAACAGTGCGAACCCAGACACAAACCCGCGCCGCGATACAATAAACCCATGCCCGTTTATCCCCGGAATATTTCTCTTCATATCATTTTGATCGTAATCCTGCTGACCTCGACGGCATTTGCGCAATCCTCGGTCAAGCCCTCACCCGCGAGCGGCGGCAATACGCGCGCCGCTGCCGACAGAATGGCCGCAAAGCTGAAACATATCCAGCAAAACGGAATGAAGCAGAACCCCGACCAGACACCCACAGTCCTTACCGAAGAAGAAATCAATTCCTACTTTGCCGAAGGACTGGTCAAACTGCCCACAGGAGTAAAGAGCACAAAGTTCGGGCTCGAGCCGGACATCATCAACGGCTCGGCCAAGGTTGATTTCGATGAACTGAAGGCTGGCCGCTCCAGCAGCAATCCTTTGCTGAGCATATTTAGCGGCGTGCATGAAGTCCGCGTGGTGGCACATGCCAGCGGCAGCGGCGGCGAAGGAAAGGTCAGCGTGGATTCGGTGGCACTGGATGATACGCAGATTCCACGCATGCTCCTGGAAATTTTCGTTGATAAATTTGTGAAACCCAAATACCCCAACGTAGGCCTCGATTCCACATTTAAACTCACGTCTAAAATAGACCTCGCCATTGTGGGCCAGCATAGGCTGACGGTAACGCAGAAGTAAAACTGCAGTTCCCAGTTCTCAGATCATTAGAGCTGAGAGCCTGGAGCTGCTTTTGTTAGCACCCCTTCGCACTTGCTAGCTAGTCAAATACGGCCTTAACTCATTATAAATAAAGGACATAGAGGACATAAATACCCTACTAGCTGGGTAGTGAGGAAAGTGGTTAGTCGAACGGCTAGTCAGTCCCTTGGACTCGCGCCTGTAACCCGCGAAAAGTGAATCCAAGCAAGCAACGAATTTTCAAAGAGCCTCATTTTAAGGGCTTCGCAGCCAAAAACAAGGCTACTGCGCCCTCATGCATTCTTGAATGCTGGACGTAAGACACACGTCTGGCACAATGATGGCCCCGCAGCATCCAAGGAGTCAATGTTTTGGTACCAGATTGGTGCCAGCCGCTGTTTTTGACGGCTTTTCCGCAGAAAATGATTTTTTAAATCTTCGGTACTTTTCTAGCGCTTCGCGCATGCCCTTCGGCAGAGTGGAGTTGTTCATTTTCAGCGCTTAGCGGCCCGACTAAAGTCGGGCCCTGATACTTGTCTCGTGGCACAATGAGTTTTTCCGCAGCCTCGGGAGACCGTGCAGCGGTCAGTTCCTTGGCTTATACTTGTCAGGTCTTGCCCTACCGGTCCGCTGTTTGCGGCGTCTAAAATGCATAGACCTTCTGTCATGAGGAGGACCAATGAAACGCAGGGAATTCATAGTACGCGCGGCCCAAGGCCTGGGGGCTGCATGGTTGGCATCGAAAGGCGTACTGGATGCCATTGCAGCAGCCAGTTTGCCCGGCAAGTTCAACGCCTCTGACACCGTGGTGCTGGGGAAGACCGGCATTAAGACCAGCAGACTTGCCATGGGAACCGGTACAGTCGGGTTCGGTCACCATTCCAATCAGACCGCGCTGGGCATTGACGGACTCTCTAAGCTTCTTCTCCATGGCTATGACCAGGGACTGCGGTTCTTCGATTCAGCCGATGCCTACGGCAGCCATCCGCATGTGGCCGAGGCGCTGAAGCATGTGCCTCGCGACAAAGTTACTGTCCTCACCAAAACCTGGGCACGCGACGCGGCCGGGGCGCGCGCTGACCTGGTGCGCTTCCGCCGAGAACTGGGCACCGACTACATTGACGTGTGCCTGATGCACTGCCTGACCGAAGGAGATTGGACCGAGCGATATCGGGGCGTCATGGATGTTCTCTCGGAAGCCAAGCAGAAGGGGACAATCCGCGCGCACGGGTGTTCGTGTCACAGCATCGAGGCGTTGCGGGCGGCAGCTAAATCGCCCTGGGTGGAAGTTGATCTGGCGCGCATCAATCCGATTGGAGCGCACATGGACGCCGACCCTCAGACCGTTGTAGGCGTGCTGCGCGAGATGAAAGTCGCCGGCAAGGGAGTGATCGGAATGAAGATCCTCGGGCAGGGCGCCCTGCGAGAGCGTCAGGATGAAGCTCTGAAGTATGCTCTATCGCTCGACGTGCTGGATGCATTTACCATCGGCGCCGAGAGCAAGACCGAACAGGATGACCTCGTGCGGCGCATTGCCGCAGCGGCCTAGGCAGAGCACTACTTCGTAAAAGTGCTCACGCTTCGCAATTCAGGACGCGTAAAGTAAAGCACCCACGTAGCCACCAGTGCAAGCGAACACATGGCCGCAATGGCATAAGGCGCGGTGATCACTCCAGCGAGCGAGCCCGCAATGAGGCTGCCTACAGGAGCAAGACCGAGAAAGGCAGTAGCGTAAAAGCTCATCACGCGTCCACGCATGGCCTCCGATGAAAGATGCTGCAAGAGAGTGTTCACCGTGGCCACCATCAGAATCATCGCGTAGCCTGCGAAGATCAACAGCACGCCGGACAAGAAAAATTTTCTGGACAATGTGAAACCAATGACGGCCACGAAGAAAAGTGTGGCTGCACGGACCACGAAGCTTCCACGTAGATTGGCACGTCCCAGCCAGGCGATAGTGATGGACCCCATGAACGCGCCGACACCGGAGAAGGCCATCAGAAACCCCAGCCCGCGTTCGCCGGCATGGAGAATGTCGCGCGCGAAAAATGGAATGAAAGTGATGAACGGAACCCCGAAAATACTAGCAATGGCAACCAGGCTGAGCAGGGCGGACATCTCCTTGCGCAAGAAAACGTAGCGAAAGCCATCGGCAAGGTTCTGCCAGAGACTGGCGCTGTTGTCGCTGGTCTGCGGATCGGGGTAGTGGATCTTGGTTAAAACAAAAATCACCGCCAGAAAGCTGATGCCGTTGAGCAGAAAATTTGCCGGCACGCCCAACCAAGCCATCACCAGGCCACCGATGGTGGGCCCGATGAGACGTGAAAGGTTGAACTGGGCGGAGTTGAGCGCAATCGCGTTGGCCAGATCTTCTTTCGGGACCAGCCGCGGCACCAGCGCCTGTTGGCTGGGCGAGTTCAGCGATGCGGCGAGGCCGTTAGCAAAAGCCAGCAGGATGATCTCAGGAATATTAATCTCGTGGGTAAAGGCCAGAATTGCCATGATGAAAGCACAGACCATCATGGCGGTTTGCGTGCGCAGCATCATATTGCGCCGGTTGACACGGTCCGCAATGACGCCGCCAATCAGCGCGAAGACCAGCATGGGAGCGGAGGTGGCAAAGCCCACCAGCCCCAGCCAGAAGGCGCCGTTGGTCTGAAAGCGTCCGAGGACTTCGTGCTGCTTCATCTGGTCGGCAAGGTCCAACACCAGCCAGCCTTGCGCTACATTCTGCATCCAGGTGCCTACGTTGGAGAGAAAGTTCCCCACCCAGAACAAGAAGAAGTCGCGATGACGCACCGCCTGCAACATGCGCGGCATCTGGATCGTGGTGGAAGGAATCTCGGGAGCAATGGCTTGCTGGCTGGCCATCCCTTGTAATGCACCTTCGGCAAGCGCGGTGTCGATAGAGCGCTGCGTGCCTTCAACCTGTGTGCCCGGAAAGGCGTCACCCGGTAAAGATTCAGGAACAGAAGATGGATGTTCGTCAGGCAAAGTTACAGTTTACTGCAAACGGAAGAAGCGGTGGGGTGCAGAGGATCTTATTCACCACAGAGGCACAGAGAAGAATCGGGTCATTGGATCGTCGGGTCGTCGAGTCATTGTGTGCGGCAAAGCATCTTAGGAGGGTCGTGAACGCTTTGAAAATCATACCCTGCGCCTGGCTTTAGGCGATACCCGTCACAATATATAGTTAAGAGGATAGAGTGCTCGAATGATTGCTGCTATTAAAGATTCGATTTCTCCTGTTCGCATCCGTGCAGCAACCGCTGCCGATATGCCTGCCATGATCCCGGTGGTTAATGCCGCCTTCGCCATTGAGACCTTTCTCGACGGCACGGGCACCGATGAGGAGCGCATGGCGGAGATGATGCGCAAGGGCGAGTTCCTGGTTGCGGAAATTATTGCCGAAGAAATTGCGGACGGCGTTGCAAAAGCGGGGGCCGCTGTCAAGGGCGCGCGCCGCATTGTCGCGGCGGTCTATACGGAGTTGCGCGGCGAGCGCGGATATTTCGGCATGTTGTCGGTTGATCCTTCGCGGCAGGGCACGGGCCTGGGACGCGTGATGGTCGAGGCCGCCGAAGATTATTGCCGTAAGCACGGCTGTAAATACGTGGATATTGTTGTCCTCAGCTTGCGACCGGATTTGCCGCCGTTTTATCGCAAGCTGGGGTATATCCAAACCGGCACAGAAGCAGTTCGAACCTCGCGTCCTTTAAAAGACGGCGTGGAGTGTCACGGCATCACCATGTCGAAGGTACTGTGACAGAATTGGCCGCCATTCCTTTGTAAAATTGAGGCGCAGCAGGCCCGTCTCTGCATTAGGGATTCAAAACAGGCACAGAACAACATGATCAGCAAAGAACTTGAAGAGAAACTTATCGCCAACGAGAGAAGCATTCTCGCCGCCCTGAAGCGGCGCGACCCTTCTGCTGTCGCTACCGCGCTGGCCGATGGATTCTATGAGATCGGCAAAGGCGGGAAATCCTATTCGAAAGCGGAAATCATGAATGCCCTCAAAGATCCGGCGGCGATCACTGACTACTCGCTCGAACAATTCAGACTGCTGCGGGTCAGCGCAAGCTGCATGATCGTCACCTATATTGCCACCGTACGGCGCCGCCTCCAGGGGAAGGAAGAGGTCACTCGGGCTTACCGGAGCTCAACCTGGATTGAGCAGGCCGGCTCATGGCGCATGATCTTTCACCAGGGCACCCCCATCACCAGAGACTCAATATTATGACCAGCGAAGAACTCAAAGAGCTGGAAGAAAAGCTCATCGCCAAAGAACGGAGCATTTTCGCTGCTCAGAAGCGCCGCGATTTCGTTGCCGTTGAAGCTGCGCTGGCCCAGGGCTTCCGTGAAATCAGCGGTAGTGGCCTTTTTTTTTCGAAGGCCCAGGTGCTCGATAGACTCAAATTTGTGCATCTGCTGGATTACTGGCTCGAGTGCTTCCGGCTGCTGCCCATTGACCCAACATGCGTGATCCTCACCTACATCGTCACGGTAGAGCGCCGCTATAAGGGGCAACAATACTTCAATCGCAGCCACCGGAGTTCAATCTGGATTGAGCGCAACGGCTCATGGCGCGTAATTTTTCATCAGGCCACTCCGTTGCAGGAAGATGAGACCGCCGCAACTGAAGTTGAGCCATCTGACGCCGCCCTAACTGAAGATATCCCATTTCGGGAAAACACTTAACGAATGCGCTTGTAAAAATGTCTCGCTTCGTCCGTCATCGTAAACGGAATCCCATATTACCCAACAGTGCCAGACATCCTCATTCTCCAGCAGTTGCAACCCGCTGAGGGCGCTGTTATAACCAAGGCTCCTACGGGAGCATGGTATGCCAGCACAGGAGCAGGTCATGGAAACGCCGCATCATGTTGAGCGCCACTTTACCGGCGGAGAAAAGGTCCGCGACGTTGTGATTGGGATGTCCGATGGATTGACTGTACCCTTTGCGCTGGCCGCGGGATTGACCGGCGCAGTTGCGGCCAGCGGTTTGGTGGTGGTGGCCGGCCTCGCGGAAATTGCCGCTGGCTCCATCGCCATGGGATTGGGCGGATATCTGGCGGCACGCAGCGACGCCGAACACTATACCAGTGAACGAATTCGCGAACAGACCGAGGTCAGAGAGAAGCCCACGGTCGAAGCCGATGAGATTACCGAAATTTTTGAGGCCTACGGGGTTAAGCCCGAAGAAAGCGCAACGCTGGTGGAAGCATTAAAGCAGCATCCCGAGGCATGGGTTGATTTCATGATGCGCTTCGAATTGGGTCTGGAGAAACCAGAACCCAAACGTGCGCTGCAAAGCGCGGTAACCATCGCGGGTTCGTATATCGTGGGAGGATTGATTCCGCTGGCGCCATATATGTTTATCCGCGATACCCATACCGCACTGCCCTTTTCCGTAGGAGTTACGCTGGTGGCGCTGGCAGCCTTCGGCTACATCAAGGGACGCTTTACTGGCGCACATGCCCTCCGCAGCGCTCTGGAGACGGTGATCATCGGTAGTGTGGCGGCAGCAGCGGCGTTTGGATTGGCAAGGCTGATTTCGCCATAGAGACAGGAGCTTAACCACAAAGGGCACAAAGGCAGACGAAAGGAAACACAAAGGAAGGCAAAAATGTATAAACTTGACTGAATGAGTGTTCATTCAGTATGATTAAGCTCATCATAACGGGTGCAGGCTGGAGCCATCCTCACCCCACTTTATTCAGCCTGCGCCTTCTTTCATCATGCAAGTCCGCTCTAAGGCATCACGCGGCGGGATTCGCGGCGATCAAACCCTTGCGCCGTTGAAAGCAGCGGTGCATCCAGTAGTCTTCATCGTTAATTTATTCAACCCTGTTAGTAAGAGTTTATTCAAACCTGTTAAGATTTCGCCGCGGCATGACGGCGAGCTTTTGGCGCCGTCAAATGTGGTGTTGTCCGGTAGTTCCAGATTTGGCAGTCTCAACCGAAAAACATAAATCTCTTCTGGCGAGCACGTATGCACAAACGGATTCATAAAGTCGCGGTTCTGGGCGCAGGTACGATGGGCGCGCGCATTGCCGCCCACATGGCGAACGCCGGTGTTCCCTGTTATCTGCTGGATATAGTTCCTCCCGATGCGGCCGGCAGCAACGACCGCACGAAACGCAACTCGATTGCGGCCGCAGGACTCGAGGCAGCGAAAAAATCGAAACCGGCGGCCTTTTTTGATCCCTCACTGGTGCGGCTGGTCACCATCGGCAATTTTGAGGACGACATCAAACTGCTGGCCGAGGTGGATTGGATCATCGAAGCCGTGGTCGAGCGTCTCGATATCAAGCGTGAGCTGCTCAAGAAGGTGGAAGCGGTACGGCGTCCGGGGACGATCATCACCACCAACACCAGCGGATTGCCGGTCGGCAAGATTGCCGAAGGCTTCTCGGAAGACCTGCGGCACAACTGGTTTGGCACACACTTTTTTAATCCGCCACGGTATATGCGGCTGCTGGAGCTGATCCCAACGCCCGAGGCTGATCGAGCCTCTATGGAGGCGATTGCTCACTTCTGCGATGTGCGCCTGGGCAAGGGAGTGGTCTATGCCAAGGACACGCCGAATTTTATCGGCAACCGCATCGGCACCTTTTCGGTGCTCAACGTTATACGCGTCATGCAGGAGATGGACCTCAGCATCGAAGAAATCGATTCTTTGACGGGAGCCTCGGTGGGCTGGCCCAAGTCGGCGACGTTCCGCACCATTGATCTGGTCGGACTCGACATCCTCGGTCACGTGGTCAGCAACATGACCACCAACATCAAAGACGAGCGCTCAGAACTCAAGCTGCCCCCGTTCTTCAACCAAATGCTCGAGCGCAAGATGCTGGGCGACAAGACCGGCGGCGGCTTCTATAAGAAGAAGAAAACCGCCGAAGGCGAGCAGCGACTGGGACTCGATTGGAAAACGCTGGAGTATCGCGAGCGCCAGAAGCCGAAGTTCGCGGCGCTGGATATGGCCAAGAACGTCGAATCCACCGCCGAGCGGCTGCGCATGTTGCTAGGCGGCGACCCGGCCAAAGACAAAGTAGCGCAATTCATGTGGGCTACGCTGCCCGACCTTTGGACCTACGCTGCCAACCGCGTCGGCGAGATTTGCGATTCCATCGTAGAAATTGACCGCTCGATGAAGCTGGGCTTCAACTGGGAGCTTGGTCCGTTCGAACTGTGGGACGCGGCCGGCGTAGAGCAAACCGTGGCTCGCATGAAGAAAGAAGGACGCCCGGTCTCGGCCAATGTGGAGAAGCTTTTAAGCAGCGGCAAGAAATCCTGGTATGTAGATGCGCCTGAGGCAGCTTCGGGGCGCGCTTACTTCGATCTTAAAACCGGCGACTACAAGCCGGTAGAAGTCTCCGAGGGTGTGTGGTCGGTCGAGGTTGCTAAGAAAAAACCAAATGCCGTGGTGAAGAAGAATGCAGGTGCTTCACTGATAGATCTAGGCGATGGTGTGGGCTGTATTGAGTTTCATTCGAAGATGAATGCCCTGGGCGGCGATATTGTTCAGCTTGTCACGCAGACTTTGAAACCGGGTTCGGGGCCCGGGCCCGGCGACAACTTCGACGCATTTGTCATCACCAATGACGCGCAGCACTTCTCCGTAGGCGCCAATATCATGCTGCTGCTCATGGCGGTCCAAGAGGGCGAGTGGGATGATATTGACCTCATGATCCGCAGCTTCCAAGGTATGACTCAGGCTATTAAGTTCTCTCCTAAACCGGTAGTAGTTGCGTCCTTTGGAATGACTCTAGGAGGCGGCTGCGAAGTGGGACTGCACGGGGCGCTGCGCCAGCCACATGCCGAACTGTATATGGGCTTGGTGGAAGTCGGCGTCGGCTTGCTGCCGGGCGGTGGCGGATGCAAAGAGATGACGCTGCGTGCGGTGGATGCGGCGAGATCTATCCGACCCGATGGGCGGGGCGAATCGGTGGAGACCATGGAAGCCATGAAACGCGCCTTTGAAACCATTGCCATGGGCAAGGTTTCTACCTCTGCTGAAGAAGCGCGTGGCTACGGATTTATTTCCAGCGGCGATGAGATCTCTATGAACCGCGAACGCGTACTGACTGACGCCAAAGCACGGGCGCTGGAACTGGTACGCAGCGGCTACAAGGCGCCGGTTCCGCGCACGGATGTTCCTGCTCCGGGTGAAAATATTCTGGCTACACTTAAACTCGGGGTTTACCTGATGCGCCAGGGCGAATACATCAGCGATCATGAGGTAAAGATTGGCAACAAAGTCGCAGAGGTGCTGTGCGGCGGCAGCGTATCGCCGGGGACTCCGGTGAGCGAGCAGTATCTGCTCGACCTGGAGCGTGAAGGCTTCAAGTCGCTCTGCGGCGAGCGCAAGACGCAGGAGCGGATTCAGTTCACGCTGAAGACGGGAAAGACATTGAGGAATTGAGTAATTGGGTAATCGGGTAATTTGCTAGAGCTTGGATAAGCCTGCGGTTGGCCCTGGGAACAGGCAAATGAACATCTTGCTCTTCGTCGCGGCGATATTGACGTTTCTGCTGGGGGCGGTGCATTCGGCCCTGGGTGAGCGCTTAATTATCCGGCGACTGCTGGGCCTGGAGTTACCCAAATTAGCCGGCAGCTCCCGGATGATGCGGCGCTCGGTATGGTTCGCCTGGCATCTCACTACAGTGCTGATGTGGGGAATGGCAGCCTTGCTGCTTAACATGAGTTTGGGTACAAGCTCTTTTGTAAGCGCACGAACGATTATTGGTTGTATCTTTGTGGCTTGTGCAGTGCTATCGCTCGGGGCCACGCGGGGAAAGCATTTTTCCTGGGTTATTTTTGGAGTCATCGCCATACTGACGCTCATCAGTAGATAGTAGAGGTAACTATATGCGAGAAGCTGTTATTGTCAGCGCCGTCCGCACGCCGGTCGGCAAAGCACTCAAAGGAACTTTACGGGCAACGCGTCCCGACGATTTTGCAGCCGTTGCCATCAAGGGCGCCCTCGACCGGGTGCCGCAACTGGATCGCAATGAGATTGAAGACGTGATCCTGGGCTGCGCCATGCCCGAGGCCGAGCAGGGGATGAACGTCGCCCGCACTGCCTCGTTAATTGCAGGATTGCCTGTCGAGGTCTCGGCCATGACCATCAACCGCTTTTGCTCCTCCGGCCTGCAGGCGATTGCGCTGGGTGCGGAACGCATACGTGGAGGCGGAGCTGAAGTTGTTGTGGCTGGTGGGACTGAATCCATGTCCATGGTTCCGATGGGTGGGAACAAAATCAGCGCCAATCCTTGGCTGGTGGCGAACTATCCTGATGCTTATCTTTCCATGGGGCTCACGGCGGAACGTCTTGCCAAGCGCTTTGGTATCAGCCGTCAGGAAGCAGACGAATTCTCACTGAACAGCCACAAGAAAGCACTGGCGGCGATCGCAGCCGGCAAGTTTGACGAAGAAATCGTGCCCGTGCCGGTAAGCTTTACCACTCCTAATGGCAGTAAGCCAAAGCGCATTGACATCCAATTCAAAATGGATGAAGGCCCACGCGCTGATACGACTCTTGATGCTCTAGCAGCACTTAAACCGGCATTCCATGTCAACGGCATCACCACGGCGGGAAATTCTTCGCAGATGTCTGATGGCGCGGCAGCAGCAGTCGTCATGAGTGCCGAACGTGCGCAGGCTTTGGGTATCAAGCCGCTGGCACGCTTTGTTTCCTTTGCCACGGCCGGATATAAGCCCGAAGAGATGGGACTAGGCCCGGTCTTCGCCATTCCCAAGGCGCTGAAGCTGGCAGGATTGAAGCTAAGCGATATCGACGTGATCGAGCTGAATGAGGCCTTTGCTGTGCAGGCGCTGAGCGTGATCAAAGAAGCTGGGCTCGACCCGGCGCGGATCAACCCCAATGGCGGAGCCATTGCACTGGGACATCCTTTGGGGTGCACGGGGGCGAAGGTGACGGCGACGATTATCCGCGAACTGAAGCGGCGTAATGGACGTTATGGCATGGTGACCATGTGCATCGGCGGCGGCATGGGCGCAGCAGGGATTTTCGAGAATCTAAATTAATTTGAACCACAGAGACACAGAGGCACAGAGAAGAACAATTCGTTTCAATTTTAACGTGACACAAGATTGAGCTATGCACAGAAAGATTGGTTGTTGAACATGAAATTACGAATCGCTTTTCTCTGTGTCTCTGTGCCTCTGTGGTGAAAAGAGGTTTTATGGCAACAGCTACAGCAGTTCCCAAGACAAAAATCGGCGGCGGAAGCTGGCTGCTGGAAGACCGCAGCCCGGAAGACATCTTTACACCGGAAGACTTCAGCGATGAGCACCAGCAGATAGCGCAGACCACGGAAGAGTTCGCGATCAAAGAAATTGTTGCGAATAACGAGAAGATCGAGCACAAGGAGTGGGCGGTCACGCGCGAACTGCTGCGCAAGGCCAGCGAGATTGGCATTGCCACGGTGGATGTCCCCGAACAATATGGCGGGGCTGACATGGATAAAGTCTCTTCCGCCATCATTGCCGATCGCATTGCCAAGTCGGGCAGCTTCAGCGTCAGCTTTGGCGCACACGTAGGCATCGGCACCCTGCCTATCGTCTACTTCGGGACCGAAGAGCAGAAGAAAAAATATCTGCCCAAGCTGACCACCGCCGAGTGGATTGGCGCTTACGCTCTATCAGAATCAACCTCGGGCTCCGATGCGCTCAATGCCCGCACCAAGGCGGTGCTCTCGCCTGACGGCAAGCACTACATCCTCAACGGCGAGAAGATGTGGATCACCAACGGCGGTTTTGCCGATGTGTTCATCGTCTTCGCCAAGATTGATGGTGAGAAATTTACCGCGTTCATCGTGGAGCGGACCTTCCCGGGCTTCTCTTCCGGCGCGGAAGAAAAAAAGCTGGGTATTCGTGGATCTTCCACTTGTCCGTTGATCCTGAACGACTGCAAAGTCCCCGTAGAAAACCTGCTGGGCGAGATTGGTAAAGGACACGTCATTGCCTTCAACATCCTCAATATTGGCCGCTTCAAGCTGGGGGCGGGCTGCGTAGGCGGCACGCGCACCGCGTTGCAGAACGCCATTGGCTATGCCAAGCAGCGCAAAGCCTTCGGCAAGAGCATCGCCGAATTTGGCCTGATTAAAGAAAAGATTGCTGACATCGCCATCGGCATCTACACCGGCGAGGCCCTGGTGTATCGCACCGTGGGCATGATCGATGCTGCCCTCGCCAACATTGACAAGAACAGCCGTGAAGCTTCGCGCGAAATCCGTAAAGGCATCGAAGAATATGCCGTCGAATGCTCCATCGCCAAAGTCTGGGGCTCGGAGCTGCTGGACCGCGCCGTGGATGAGACCGTACAAATCTACGGTGGTTATGGCTTCGTAGAGGAGTACCCGGCAGAGCGCGCCTATCGCGACTCGCGCGTTAACCGCATCTTCGAAGGCACCAACGAAATCAACCGTATGATCACCACCGGCTGGCTGCTGAAGCAGGCAGTTTCGGGCAAGCTTCCGTTGATGTCGGCGATCAAGAAGCTGATGGATGAAGTCTTGGCTGGACCGAGTCTTGCTGAGCCGCTGGAGGGGGCGCTGGCCGCCGAACGCACCATCGTGTCGAATGCCAAGAAGACAGCTTTGTTCGTTGCCGGCTCAGCCTCACAAAAATACATGATGGCGCTGCCCGATCAGCAGGAGATCATGGGTGCAATGGCAGACATCCTGATCGAAGTTTTCGCCATGGAGTCTGCCCTGCTGCGTACGCAGAAACTCGTTGCGCACAAGGGCGAGGCTGCCGCACAATTGGCCATTGCCATGACGCAGGTTTACATCATGGAAGCAATGGAAAAAATTGAAGCTGCTTCCAGGAAAGTCATTGCTGCAGTGGCTGAAGGCGACATGCTGCGTACCCAGCTTGCGATTTTGCGCCGGCTGCTTAAATATGAGCCGGTGAATACGATTGCTCTGCGGCAGAAGATCGCTGATCGCGTGCTGGAAGCGGGAAAGTACGTTACGGCGTAGTTTTTCGCCACGGATTTGCACGGATCAACACGGATGCTTATTAGCGAATTAGAACAAATCCCGTGTTTATCTGTGTTCATCCGTGGCGGATTTGTTTTTTTCAAGCTCTTCCATCACCGAGCGAATTAGTTCCTTTGAGTCGTTCAGGCACTTAAGAATAATCTGCACGTCCATGGCGGGCTTACCGGGCTGACGGGCGCTCTGGCAGTAGACTCCGTGCTGGCCGACGAGGACTAGGGCGTCGGTGAGGGCGTCCATGGTGACGGCCAGGCGGCCGCGAGTCACACCCATCATGAATTCGTATTTTTCAAGTTCTTGCTTGCGATCTTCGTAAACCGACATAGAAGGATTTAACCACAAAGGACACGAAGGTTAACCACGAAGGACACAAAGAATCAGCAAGATCTGTTGGTTTCGGTATTGATATCTACTGGCAGTCGTCCAGATGCCCATGAGCACAGGGCTGATTGAAATCGCATATGAATTGTCTCGCTTTCCTTTGTGCTCTTTGTGGTTAACCTTCGTGTCCTTTGTGGTTAAACTTTTTCCGGCTTCCAGCACAGAACCGGTTTGCGGGCTGCGGTGACCTCATCCAAGCGCGAGACGCGGGTCGTGTGCGGCGCTTTCAGAATTGTGTCGGGCTCGGTTTGTGCTTCCTCCGCGATGGCACGCATGGCTTCAATGAACAAATCCATCTCTTCCTTGGATTCGCTCTCCGTGGGCTCGATCATCATGGCGCCGTGATCGGCAACGATGAGCGGAAACGCTGTTGTGTAGGGGTGAAAGCCGTAGTCAATGAGCCGCTTGGCGATGTCTCCTGTCTTGACCCCCTGCCGAGCCTGGCGATGGTGGCTCAGGATGACCTCGTGCATGGAAGGGGTTTTGTACGGAACTTCGTAGACATCTTCCAATTTTTTGCGAATGTAGTTGGCGTTGAGAACAGCGTCTTCCGTCGTCAGGCGCAGGCCATCGTAGCCATTGGCCATGATGTAGGCCAACGCTCGCACATGCATTCCGAAGTTACCGTAGAACATGCGCACACGACCGATGGCCTTTGGACGATCATAGTTAAAACCCAGACTGCCGTCCGGCTTGGTCACAACGACTGGAATCGGCAAGAAGGGTTCCAGATGATTCTTGCAGGCCACAGGGCCTGAGCCCGGTCCGCCGCCGCCGTGCGGTGTAGAAAAAGTCTTGTGCAGGTTAAGATGCATCACATCCACGCCAAAATCGCCGGGGCGGGTCTTGCCCACGAGGGCGTTCATGTTGGCGCCATCCATGTAGAGCAGACCGCCCTTTTCGTGCAGGATGTCGGCAATCTTGTGAATTTCTTCTTCGAAGATGCCCAGCGTGTTGGGATTGGTGAGCATGATGCCGGCTACATCTTCGTTCATCTGCGCGGCCAGAGCGCTCACGTCAACCATGCCGGCGGAATTTGATTTGAGGTTCTCGACGGTATAACCGCAGATGGCTGCGGTAGCAGGGTTAGTACCATGTGCCGAATCGGGAATCAGAATTTTTTTGCGCGGGTTCCCCTTGGATTCCAGATAAGCGCGAATGAGCAGGATGCCGGTCATCTCGCCGTGCGCTCCGGCCGCAGGCTGCAGCGTGATCGCTTCCATGCCGGTAATTTCCAGAAGGTAATCGGCGAGCAGTCTGAGAATGCGCAGGGCGCCTTGCGACATCTTCTCCGGCTGGTAGGGATGCGCGTTGGCCAGCCCAGGGATGCGGGCCACAGCTTCATTCACGCGCGCGTTGTACTTCATGGTGCAGGAGCCCAGCGGATACATCCCCAGATCAATGGCGTAGTTCCAGGTGGAAAGCCGGGTAAAGTGGCGGATAATCTCAAATTCGCTGACCTCGGGCATGTTGCCCAAGTCCTGGCGCTCACTGGTTCCAAGAAGTTTGGCGGCGTCTACCGGCGGCACATCCAGAGGAGGAAGTTTGTAACCTTTCTTGCCGGGCGAGGATTTTTCAAAGATCAATCCTTCATTCTGGCTGGGATGCGGCCTTACTTTCTTCATTTCTTTGGCGCTCATTGGGCTACCGCCTGGGCGGCAGACTCAATCTGCTCGCGCGTGATCATTTCGGTGCAACACCAAAGGGCTGCATTGCCGAGTTCAGGATAGAACTTCTGCAACGGGAACCCCCCAATAATATTTTTTGCCAGCAGCTTGTTATTGATGATGTGAGGATCTTCCGCTGTTTGCACCACAAACTCATTAAACCGTGGTGCGCCCTCAAACAGTACCTTGGCTTTCTTTCCGAATTGTTGTGAAGCATAGTGCGCCTTGGCGAGATTGTGCTGGGCCAGCTCTTTAAATCCTTCGCGTCCGTAGATGGTCATAAAGATAGTAGCCATGGTTGCAATCAAGGCCTGGTTCGTGCAGATGTTAGAGGTCGCCTTCTCGCGTTTGATGTGCTGCTCACGCGTGGCCAGCGTAAGCACAAAGCCGCGATGGCCTTGCTGATCTACGGTCTGACCGACCAGGCGCCCGGGCATCTGGCGGACGAATTTTTCGCGAGTCGCGATTACACCGGCATAGGGCCCGCCGAATCCCAGAGGCACGCCAAACGATTGTGCTTCCATGGCAACAATGTCGGCCTCGGAAGGCGGCTTCACAATCCCCAAAGAAATCGCCTCTGCAATGGAGACAATCAGCAACGTACCCTTTTTATGGGCCACATCAGCTACAGCCGTAACGTCTTCAATGGTCCCGAAAAAATTCGGCGACTGGATGACAACGCACGCGGTCTGATCGCTGATGGCCTGATCGAGAGCGTCAAGATCCACACGGCCATTGGCCAGAAAAGGAATCGTGGCCACGGGGATTCCTTGATACTTGGAGTAAGTGCTGAGCACGCCACGGTACTCCGGGTGCAAGCTGCGCGCAACCACCGCGCCGGAACGTCCGGTGATACGTATGGCCATCATCACAGCCTCGGGAACCGCCGTTGAGCCGTCGTACATGGAGGCATTAGCGACTTCCATGCCGGTGAGCTCGCAGATCATGCTCTGAAATTCAAAGATGGCCTGCAGCGTTCCCTGCGCGATCTCAGCTTGATAGGGTGTGTAAGCCGTAAAAAACTCGCCGCGCGAGACGAGCGAATCAACTACCACGGGGCGATAGTGATTGTAGGCCCCAGCTCCCAGGAAGTTGGCATATCCAGCGGCGCACTCGGAAGCGCGCTGCTGGAAGTAATCTACAATTTCCGATTCCGCCAACTGCCGCGTGACTTTCAGGTCGCGGTTCAGCCGGTATTCATCGGGAATGTGAGAAAAAAGTTCGTCAATCGACGCTGCGCCGATTTCGCGCAGCATCTGCTCGCGGTCTGCTGGAGATTTAGGAAGATAACGCATGAATGAATTGGGTCATTGAATCATTGAATCATTGCGCCATTGAAACGACGAGCAAGACAATCACTCAATGACCCGATGACTCAATCACTCAATCAAATTAGTGTCCTTGTTCTTCGGTGATAAATTTTTCGTAATCGGCGGCGGAAAGCAATCCGTTAAGTTCCGCTGGGTCCTTCATTTCTATGCGGACCATCCACGAACCGTGAGCGTCAGTGTCGATCTTTTCCGGGGCAGTGGCCAGGGCTTCGTTCACGGCAACAACTTTGCCGGAAACCGGGGCAAAGATCTCCGAGACCGACTTCACCGATTCCACCGTGCCAAAGCTTTTACCCTTGGTGACCTCGGTTCCCACTTTAGGAAGCTCGACAAAAACGATGTCGCCAAGTTGGTCCTGGGCATAGTTGGTAATGCCCACGGTGGCGGTTTTGCCTTCAACTTTTACCCACTCGTGCTCGCGGGTGTACTTCAACTCATTGGGATATGCCATGAATGTCCTCTAAATATAAAACTGGTTTGATAAATATTTTTGAGCTTTTCGATTCGAACCTCAAGGCTAAAGCCCGATTATTCCTGGCTTCTAACGGCACCTCATGACTGCTTTCTTGGTTTCTTATAAAACGGCGTTGGCACCACCTGGCACTTCACGCTCTGTCCCCGGATTTCAACGTTCACCGTAGAACCAATTTCAGAAAACTTTGGCGGCACATAGGCCAAGGCAATATTTTTCTTCAAAAACGGCGCGTAGGATCCGCTGGTGACGTAGCCAATTTCAATCCCAGAGCCGTCCAGAACTTTATAGCCATCGCGCGGGATGCCGCGCTCAACGGATTCCAAGCCTACCAGCACGCGCTTAATGCCTTCGGCTTTTTGTTTTTCCAGCGCGGCTTTGCCGATGAAATCGCTTTTGTCAAATTTGCAGTAGCGCTCCAGGCCGGCCTCGAGCACGGTGATGGTGTCGGATATCTCGTGCCCATAGAGCGCCATCTTGGCCTCCAGGCGCAGAGTGTTGCGCGCGCCTAATCCGCAGGGGAGGATATTGAATTCCCTTCCCGCCTCCAGAACTTTGTTCCAGACCTCGGCACTCGTCTTTTCATCCGAAGGAACGTAGATTTCAAAGCCGTCTTCCCCGGTGTAGCCGGTGCGAGCGATGAGAGTGTTCTTCAAGCCGCAAACCGTCCCGTGCGTAAACCAATAGTTCTTGATAGAGGCCAAATCTACATCGGTCAGTTTGCGGAGAAGGTCAGCCGCCCTGGGGCCCTGAATCGCGATCTGGGTGTAAAGGTCGCCAATATCTTCCGCTGTGCAGTTGAATTCCCTTATGTTTTCGCGGACCCAGTTGTAATCTTTTTCGCGCGTGCCGGCATTGATCACCAGCAGGTACACGTTCCCGCCCAGGCGATGAACAATCACGTCATCCACAAATGTGCCCTGGGGGTAGAGCAGCGCCGAATAGTGGGCCTGGCCAATGGTAAGGTGCGAGGCGTCGTTCATGGAAATGTGTTGTACCGCAGCCAGCGCTTCGGGGCCGGTAACGCGGATATCGCCCATGTGGCTGACGTCGAAGACGCCCACGCCAGTGCGCACAGCCAGGTGCTCTTTCATCAGCCCCCCCGGGCCGAGGGGCGAGTTGCAATATTCGATAGGCATATCCCAGCCGCCGAAGTCCACCATTTTTGCTCCCATCTGGCGATGGACAGCATTGAGCGCGGTTTTACGCAGCACAGTGGTAGTGGCCTCAAAAGTCTGGGACAAGTCAGTTCCTTCTCCGGCAGATTGGAGCAGAATTGGGTGCCGAACCTTTCAAGTTAACAGTTCCAAGCCGCATGTTGCAAGCGCCGGGGTTTGAGAGCAATCCAGGCTTTTAAGCGGACTTTTTGCAAATGAACGAGGTTTCCCTACGGAATCGCGGCCCTATTTCAATCCAGAGAAAAACGCGGTACATTCTTGGTCATGGCCGATTACTTTGTCTGTCTGCTGTGCGGTGCAAAAGAAGAAGATTGCAAGTGCGAACGTTATTGCTCCATCTGTCAAAATGACCTTAATGTCCGCCTCTGTATCGATGGGAACTACTACTGCCTCGATTGCCGCGAAGCATGTCAGTACGAGGCACAGAAAACTCCGTAGCTCTGCGACCTCAAGCAGTTCTGACTAAATCACCACTGTCTCCTGGTGCTCCCCAAAAACTCGGCGCAGGGTGTCGGAAATTTCGCCGACGGTAGCGTAGTTTTCCACGGCATGAATAATATGAGGCATCAGGTTGTCGCCTGAGCGGGCGGCGTCTTCTATGTGCTGGAGCGCGGTCTTCCATGCAGCCGCATCGCGGCGCGCACGCAATGCGCGTACACGCTCCACCTGTTTGCGTTCAAGAGCCTCATCCACGCGCTGTATGGGCGGGCCCTTTTCCTCTTCGATCTGGAATTGATTCACGCCCACGATGACGGCCTGGTGGGAATCCACCGCTTGCTGAAAAGCATAAGCGGCATTTTGGATTTCCTGTTGAACATAGCCGATCTCAATGGCTTTCAGCATGCCGCCGAGAGCGTCAATTTTATCCAGGTAAACCTGGGCGCGTTTTTCGATCTCATCGGTCAGAGACTCGATGTAGTACGAACCGGCCAGGGGATCAACAGTCTGGGGCGCCCCCGATTCGTAGGCGATGATCTGTTGGGTGCGCAGCGCGATGCGTGCCGCCTCTTCTGTAGGCAAAGCCAGCGCTTCGTCAAAGCCATTGGTGTGCAGCGATTGCGAGCCCCCCAGGACCGCCGCCAGCGCCTGCAGCGCCGTGCGCGCGATGTTGATCTCAGGCTGCTGGGCCTGCAGGGTCGAGCCTGCCGTCTGGGTATGAAAGCGCAGCATGAGAGAACGCGGATTTTTTGCTGCAACGCGTTCCTGCATCAGGCGGGCCCACATACGCCGCGCGGCGCGGAACTTGGCAATTTCTTCCAAAAAATTGTTATGGCAGTTGAAGAAGAAAGAAAGGCGGGGAGCGAATTCATCTACGTTCAAGCCGGCATGAATCGCAGCTTGCGCATAGGTCAGGCCGTTAGCCAAGGTAAAGGCGACTTCCTGAACGGCGGTGCATCCCGCCTCACGCATGTGATAGCCGGAAATGGAGATGGTATTCCACTCCGGCACATTGCGGTTGGCATAGGCAAACAGATCGGTAATGATGCGCATCGCCTGCCGCGGGGGATAGATGTACGTCCCGCGCGCAATGTATTCCTTCAGAATGTCATTCTGCACAGTCCCGCTCAGCTTGCGCAGGTCGCTGCCGTTGCGTTTGGCCACGGCGATGTAGAGCGCCAGCAAGATGGAAGCAGTGGCATTGATGGTCATTGAAGTGGAAATTTTCTCCAGATCAATGCCGGCAAAAAGCCGCTGCATGTCTTCGATGGAATCAATGGCCACGCCGACTTTGCCGACTTCGCCCAGGGCCATGGGATGGTCGGAATCCATCCCGATCTGCGTGGGCAGGTCGAAGGCGACTGAGAGACCCGTGGTCCCGTGGGCCAGCAGATATTTGTAACGCTTATTCGATTCCTCAGCGTCGCCCATGCCGGCGTACTGGCGCATGGTCCAGAGGCGTCCGCGGTACATCGTGGGCTGTATGCCGCGCGTAAAAGGAAGCTGACCGGGATAGCCTACCTGCAACTCCTGATCGTGCTGCTGCTTTTCCAGATCGGCCGGGGTGTATACGGGCTGCACTTCAATGCCGGAAGAGGTTTGAGTAGGTAGTCCGGAAGTGGATGTGTTGGCGGGTTTCGTGGGCCCGGCCATTGGGTTACTTCTTTCCTCTCGAGTTTTCTCGTGCGCGGGCGCCGAAATAAGCACGCCAGAAGGAGCTGATGCCGAAATAAAGAAATACCAGAGAAAATACTCCAGCCGCGATCAAATGTGACGCGCTTGGATGCGGCATCTGCGATGAGTATTTACGATACTCACGATATGCCGACAGGCCTCCCACGAGAGAGAAAACCAAGAAGACAGATCCCATCACCTCGTGCCACAGCCGGTGGGCAACTCGGCCAAGGGATCGCAAAACTGTGGAAATGGCATTCCGTGCGGCTGAAATCGTGCGACTTCGGCCGGCATACCGTCCGGCGACCCGGCTGGCAGCAGCGAATTTACGACTATTGGAAACCTCAGCCACTGTTGGCATTTTAGCAGCCGGCGATGGAACTAAACCGCAGAGGACGCGGAGGGGCCTTTTGAAGGCTTTGTCATGAATCTGTTGAATTGGGGATTGAGAGCACCCGGGAGGTCACACACCTTCGTTTAAACTGACCTGGCTAATTTTTACAGTTGGCAACACAGATTTCCATTAAACTTTAATGCCCAAGCAAGCATCCAATGGAGGAGAAGTCAATGTTTCCCTTTGGATGGAGGCGTTTCACCGGATTTTTCCGCAAATTTTGGAAGTCCCGGAAACGCTCCAAAAATACGGACCCTCAAAGCCGCCCTATTACCGGCAATGTTATAGTTGCGTCTTCAGAGCTAGAGCAAACGGGAGTTCCTGGGGGGATTGAAAACTTGGACGAAAACCTCAAAAAACGAATTAAGCACCTGGGAGAGGCCATCAACCAGTCGCTCTCAGAGTCCGAGCCGATTGCAAAAGCGATTGCCGATATCAAGGCCGCAGGGTATGACATATTCCTGGTCCTGGAAGCTACTGTCGGGTTCACCCAGCAGGGCGAAGAGAGCAGCAATCCTGCCATGGTCACGGCTTCCTTGAATGCGCACGAGCCTGAGTTCCAGATCACCGCTCAGGACATGAAGTTCCTGAAATCGTTGCGCATCCGGCTGGAAGAATAGAAGAAAGACGAATAGAAGAAATTGGCCCCTATCGCTCCGCGCGCTGGCAACGTGTTACGCTTAGGTAATGCGCCGGGCCAGACGGTGGGCAATGGGCCTGTTGTCTGGTACCATCCTTTTCTGGCAGATCAAGCAGTCGAGTACAACCAAACATGAAAGACACGCTGGGAGTTCTGCTAGCTGGAGGCGCGGGGGAGCGCTTATACCCGCTGACGCGCGACCGCGCTAAACCTGCAGTTACCTTTGGCGGCATCTACCGCATTATCGATGTTACCCTCTCCAACTGCATTAATTCAGACCTGCGCAAGGTCCATATCCTCACGCAATACAAGGCACTCTCGTTGAACCGCCACATTCGCGAAGGATGGAGCAATCTGGTCTCGCGCCACCTGGGCGAGTTCATCGAGATTCTACCGCCCATGAAGCGGGTGAGCGACAACTGGTACCTGGGCACGGCGGACGCCGTGTATCAGAACATCTACTCCATCGGCAGCGAGCAGCCCCGGCGCGTGCTGGTGCTGAGCGGCGATCATATCTACAAGATGAATTACGAGTTGATGATGCGGCAACACGTGGATGCCGGCGCCGACGTTACCCTGGCCACCATTCTGGTTGACCCCAGCGAAACTTCGCGCTTCGGCGTGGTAGAAATTGACCGCGAAGGCCGCATTGTCGGCTTTCAGGAAAAGCCGCAGAGCACCGATATCCGTTCGCCTTACAATCCGCGCATGGTTTCCGGCTCGATGGGGGTTTATCTGTTCAATACAGATGTTCTGTTGCCCATCCTGCTAAAAGACGCCGAGGATCCGAACTCTTCGCATGACTTTGGACATGACATTCTGCCGCGCATTGTGGATGAGTACCGGGTGTATTCGTTCAACTTCGTGGATGAGAACAAGAAAGAGGCGCTCTATTGGCGCGACGTGGGCACCCTGGAGGCTTATTACGAGGCCAACATGGATGTGGTCTCGGTCTCACCGGTTTTCAACTTGTATGACAAGGAGTGGCCCATCCGCACGCACCAGCGCCAGTATCCGCCGGCCAAATTTGTCTTCGCCGAACCCGGACGCCGGGGCGAGGCCGTGGATTCCATCGTCTGCATGGGATGCATCGTCTCCGGAGGCAGCGTAAAGAACAGCCTGCTCTCGCCGGATGTGCGGGTCAACTCTTACGCTGAGGTTGACGCGAGCATCGTTTTTTCGCACGTCAATATCGGCCGCCATTGCCGCATCCGCAAAGCGATTATTGACCGCGATGTGCACATCCCGGAGGGCACTGTGATCGGTTACGACCCGGAAAGCGACCGGCAGAATTACTTTGTGACCGAAAGCGGCATTATCGTGGTCACCCGCGACTACTCCCTCTTTGAAAATCCGGTGCCGGTGGATTACTTCACGTCGGAGTAGGCATTGTCAGGAACGGTCTTTGCCGCTAGTAATCTTTTAGTAATCTTGCCATCTTATAATTTTGGCTTTACCCCTCACCACTTGCTGGCTTGTCGGCTTAAGTAGCAAGCCATTACAAATCAACTAGATAGAATGGGATAAAAAGTATAAGCAGCAAGTGTCTGTTGTTATTAAATTAGTAAACGATCAGTGGGGCGTGAAATTTACTTTGCGCTTGTGAGGATATTCACAAATCCGCTTCATAGAATCAATTTTCAAAGATCAAAATAGAGCAATGCCCTCGCATCCTGGGATGCTGGATACACTTCCAGGGACAATGATAATCCGGGTTTCTCAGGAATGAAGAGTTTGATATCACAATGGGGCCATGCCCAGAATTGAGGGATTGAATAATCGGGTAATTTGGTAATTGGAATTGCGATCAAAGCGAGACGCCGGCGCTACTCGTCTGACTTGTCGGATTTTTGATCTTTCTTGTCGGATTTCTGATCTTTGTTTTCCGAACTCTTCTCATCGCTTTTGCGGATCTCTATATCAGAATGTTCGGTGGAAAGCTGGATCTTCTTGCCGCCCGCGCCGACGGCGCCGCTGGCAGTGGCATTGTCTTCAGAGGGGTTCTGGATTTTGACCTGCTCGAAGTCGGAGTGAATCTGGCCGCCGCGAACCGTAGCATCTACCTGAAAGGCACTCTGGCTGGGGAAAGCGACCTCGATCCCTCCGTCCTTATTGGTAATCAGGATATTCCCGGCAGGCGGCTTGCTGGTACGCAGTTGTACTTCAGAATTCTTGTTGTTGACCTCAACGTCGCCCACGACGTCTTCCAGGTGGATGTCCTTGGAGCGGGTGGTCACCTTGAAGCCGCCGCTTATATTGCTGGCACGCAGGCTGTCTCCATCAAAGCGCAGCTCACCTTGAATTTTTCCGGTCTCGAGATCGGTGCGGGAGGAGTTGAAGCGGAACCCCTGCTCCACGTTCTGCACAATGGTCTCTCCCACATAATCGCCGTTCATAGATACCAGACCGCTGATATTGGAGAAGTTGCTGTCGTCGGCGTGGCCCTCAACCGTAACGTTGCCTTTGACGTTGCGCACGTTCAAGTTCCCTCCCTGCATTCCGCCATGCATGGTAATGGTGGCGTTGCCGGTCAGGTCATCTACAGTAACGTCGCCATGATTGGCAATAAGCTTCACGTCTGCCTGCCGGCTGCGCACTTCAATATCGCCGCGCTGGGTGCTCAATTCCAGCGTGAGTGTCGGCGGAACGTGCAATTCGATGTTGTCTTCAGCAGAGTTGTTGGAAGAAGACCCAATGTTCACGCGGATGATCTCTTGACGCGCATGCTCGGCCTCGGCGCGAGCGCGGTCTATTTGTGACTTTGCCCGATCCACTTCGGCGCGGGCATGGTCTATTTCTGCGCGAATTTTGTCTTTTTCGGCTGAAGAGAGACCAGGCACATCAGGCAGATTGGGTATCTTCGGTGTGGAAATCTCGTCGGTCTTGATCTCGGGCTGGGTGGCCTGATCAATACGGTCAGCTTCTTCCTGGGAAGAAGCTCTGATCGTCTTCTTCACCGATACATGCACCTTCTCATCGGTCGAAGGCAATACCGTGATCGAACCGCGTTGCAGGGCCAAAGTGAAAACCCCATGCGAGGCGACGGCCTGATCAACCTGGTTGGAATACTCGTATTTGTTGCCGACAGGGATCTCGACACCTAAATCATCCAGCTTCTTATGAAGCCCCGTCCAATCTACCCTTACAACTTCGGTAGCCACGAGGCCGGAGACAACGATAAAGATGACCAGGAACACTCCTCCAACCCCTATGCCGGAAGACTGGTATCCCTGGCGGCGAGCCATTTGGTACTCGATCACTTTGATGACACCCCAAAGGATCAGCAGCAGCGGCCAGTAGTGGGCAAACCAAATTGCCAGGCTGGGCCAGGTGATTACATGCATGTTCCCCAGAAGAAAGATCACGCCGAGCGAAATCAGAACTATGGGGCCGGCAAAGCTGCGGCGGCGTGAAGGAATGCCGGGAACAGGTTCGCTAGCCATGGGTGACCTCGTTTTCTGAGGAAGACGT
>Ga0222749_10000162_pt1 | contig 42057 bp, 40 predicted proteins | sample IncBWH2Mmetat_FD_197234 | JGI IMG/M metagenome (GOLD analysis project Ga0222749, IMG submission 197234) | Metatranscriptome of lab incubated forest soil microbial communities from Barre Woods Harvard Forest LTER site, Petersham... | ecosystem: Environmental > Terrestrial > Soil > Temperate... | reverse complement strand
GTGACGTCGTCTCCGGTTAGTAGCGCGAGGGGAGCCCGGCAAGTTCGATCCAGCATCAGTTTGATCGATCGAGGAATCGTATTGATCCGGCCCCAAAGTGTTACGAGCGGGGCTACCGAACTGCCAATTCACCCTGGTTTGTGATCTTCCCGAAGGACCGAACGGGTTGAAGCCAACGAGCCCGAATCGAAATGATCCACTGGCCGGAAGGTACAAAAAACTCCGGCTGCGGATTTCCTCACATTTATCGCACAGGGGAAATCGGTCCATTTCTCCGGAGGGGGCCTCGAGGGACCCTTCATGGCACACGCCTTGCTTAAGTCCCCCCGTGATACGGGGGGTGGAGTAGGGTGGCGAAATCGAAGAACCAGACGGGTGTCTCGATCACGACGAGATTGCCGGGGCGAGCCTGGTCGGCGGAACTCATGTCCTCAGCGTTTCATTCACAGGCGGTGGACTTTGTCCCTCGGGTACGGCTAAAGAGTCGTCAATCGGTAGTGGCAAAGCGAGTCGAGGAATCCATCGACAAAGTGCCAGGAACCCTTCATTCCGTGGAACGCTTTGGATTCAGGGTGATGAATGGCGATCTGAGCGGAATCCAAGTGTCGCTTCGCGATCCCGCGCCATGCATTCAAGCCAATCCCTATTCCTACGGTCGTAGGAGCCCCTTCCCGGGGGCTCCTACGACCTGCTTCCGGATGAGCCCAATCCGCGCTGTTGAGCCTTGCAATTGAAGACGAGTCAACGTCCGGAATGTCCGGACGACGCCTTCAGGAAGTCTTGTGTTCGCCAGGAGGTCGGTTTATGAGTCAACCCTCGCGTGAGGAATGTATCGAACTGGGTCTCTCGCTTCCCACCAGTGCATTGGTCGGGTGGGTCACCGAACAGCTAGCCGCGGCCAAACCCAGGCAGGAGAGGCTAGCAGGTCGTGGAATCACCGCTCCGTTCCTGAAAGAGGTCAAGAACCTGGTCGGGACGGTCGCGCAGCTTCAGATCGCTATCGGCAAGGATAAGACGTCCCTCCTCCCCGTGGTGACCCAGTCGGAGCTGATTCGCGAGGAAGCCTCTGCATACCTCCAGGAAGCCAAGCAGATCATCAAGATCGAGTTCGGGACCTGCCCCGAGGTCCAGGTCAAATGCCGGCCGGGGGTCCGAACCGGACGGCTGCTTGCGAACCTGTGTCGCGAGATGGAATGCGTCGTCTCCGTGCTCCGTGAACATTCGCCTCAACTGAGCTGGCTGGGAGCGGATGAAGACTTCATGGGCGCCGGGAGCGCCCTGATCGGAAAAGTGAAGGAAGCGAAAGCTAATCTCGAACAGGCGGTCAAGGCCCTGCCGCCCGCCGTCCAGCAGCACTGCTGCGAGAAGGGGAACCTGTATGACCTCTGCCGGAAGCTCGTCCGGATTGGGCAGCTGGAATTCCTCCACGAGCCGGAGCAGGCGGCCGCCTTCAACTACACCCTGCTGAGAAGGGAACTTCGCGCCGGTTCCGAGGTCAGGGCCAAGACGATGAAATCCGTCGCTCGCTAACCTGGGGTGCCCCTATCCGCGATGTCAGAGCCGGCGGCCGTTGACGATGCGCGGGGAAAAGCGGACTTGTTTCCTCTTCATTCGTAGGGGACTCTCTCTGTTCCTAGGAGGATTGTCATGGTGCACTGGAGGATGACGAGGGGGCTTCTGTCGGGAGTGGCCATTCTTCTTGCGTCCGCCTCCGCGGGGATGGCCGCTGACAAGAAGGCGCCGGGCCCTCTGGGGCTCCCTTCGGTGGAAAGCCTGAAGGCGAAGCTCGTTCTCACCGATGAGCAGGTCAAGAAGGCCGACACGGTGTACGAGGACTACAAGGACAAGGCCAAAGAGGCTGAGAAGAAGGGCGCCGACGACCTCGTCTCCGAGAAGAAGGACAAGCAGTAAGCCGTACCAGGGAGCGAGGGGGGCTTGCTAGTACAGCCCCTCTCCCTTCCCGGACTTCTTAACAGTGAATCATGATCTCGTTCAGGCTATCTGGCGATCCTGCCAGTGGAACCTGCGAAACCTGTTGAAAGGACCTGACCCATGAGAACGATGATGGTCTGTCTGGTGGCGCTCGGGCTGGCAGGGACGTGGGGATGTTCGTCCACCGGAACGCGCGCATCAGGAATGATGGCGATGCATTGTTCCAAGTGCAATGCTGACATGAATTCCGACATGACGCTCCGGTGCAAGTGCGGGAAGGACGTCCAAGTTGGGGAGTTGAGAGTTGAATGTCCCAAGTGCGGCGCCGAAGTCAAGATGGCCGATTGCACCGGGGTCTGTTCGAAGTGCGACGCCTCGATGCGGCAGGCCACCTGCAAGGTGAAGTGCCCCAAATGCGGCGGTGAGGCCGATGCCAAGGGGATGTGCTGCCCCCATTGCACGGGAGATGCGAAAAAGTAATTACGCCTGAGGTCTCGTAAACGCCCTCGGAGCGTGTTGGCACGGCCGAGGGCGGTTTTCATCCCGAGAGATAGGTGATCCTGGGCCCGCCGCAATCTTGAAAATCATCGGTTTGGTTGGGACGGGTAGGCGGGATTCAGCTTCACGCCCCCCGCAGTGCAGAAGGACCCCGAGCTCTTCGGGTCGACTGCGAAAAGGCTCTGTAGGGGTATAGCGATCTCTCTTCGCCGGCCTCACCCCCTGCCAGGATGGCTCAACCTCCGGTTTGATGCTACGGATGTTTTAGCAAGACGTGAACGACAGGGGGGACAAGGGGACTGTGGGCTTGAGCCGGCCTGCGGATGTGAACAGGCTTTCTTGCTGCCATGCACCCCGACCACATTCTGATGAAAGCGAGTCGGCGCGCAGGGGCAAAGCTATTCCTCAAGGAGAGCGTTCCCGATACGCAGGCCTTCCAAAGCGTGATCAAGGCCTGGACCGCGAAGAGCAGAATCAGGACCCCCGCGCCCACGGTCATTACAAGAAACTCCATGGTGCATCGCCCGGGCTGCTGTTGGTCGCGAATCGGGTCGTCTGCGAAGGTACCAATCTCCGGCGTGTATTCACTCATTGCGGGAAAGGCCTTTCGCGAAACTGACCATAAGAAACAGCACCACTAAGAGCCCTAGGATTAAGGGTTACCCCCTTGGCGCACCCGCGAGGTGCTAGAAGTACAAGTTCACCCCAAAGGTTATCTGCCAGTAATTGTAGTCGCGGTGAATGACCTGGTCGTTGGTCGGATTCAGGAAGATGTACCGTGCATCTACATCGGCTGACGTCCGCGAACTGAGCATTAGCTCGCCCCCCGCGCCCAGGTGTTCGCCGAAGATGTTCTCGGTCCGGTCGTGGATGGAAGAAAAGAGTCCGCTGTACTGGATTCTCGAGTAGTACCAGCCCACTCCTCCTAGGATGTAGGGCCGGATCGGACCCTCGGGGAAGATGTATAGAAAAGCGGTGAGCTGAACTGGGTATTGGGTTACCACCACATCGTCGTTCTGATAGCGATTCTGGTGGAAGGTGACAGACGCTTCCGCCGCCAGGAACCCGGCGAAGTGGACTCGCGCCTGCGCGCCTCCGAACCAGGTTCCGCGATCGGCGCCACGTGCCCTGAGATACCCACCAGCTGGCCCAAGCGAAAAGGACGCCGGGAGCTCGTCCATGGGAGAATCGGCTGACAACGATCCCGGCAGGGGATTCGGTTCGGGGTCAGGCGCCGGTGACGACCGAAGGGTGGAGAACGAGACCGGCTCCCAAGGACGGTCTACCGAGAGATCCTGTGCTGGGGCCAGCGCCGACATCGATGCCAGAAAAACGGTTGCCAGGGCAATCGTTTTCACGCTTGTTCTCCTAGTGGACTTTCATCTGGGGGCGGAAAAGGGAGTCGAAGCAAGGGAGTTCTATCGATTTGAGCGAAACTGCCTGTCACAATGGTAGACCCGGCAAACCCTCTGAAAAGGACGTGCCGCTGGGAGAGGCGGCCTGGGTCGTGTCTGAATCGGGACCTCACGAGGGTTGACTGAGCAAGCGGCGGGCCATCCGGTTCACTGGAGGGCTCAATTGCAATGGGAGCGGAGTGGCCCCCACATCGGCGTTACAGACTGTGGTGTGGCATACCCGGTTCAACAGGCGCGCTTCGACGAGTTTCCAGTCGGGGTTCCCGAAGAACGCATCGATGGAAGAGTAGCGATCCATTCCCGTGGAGGCGCTCTCTCATACATCCATGGGGAGGATGGGCATGTGCGACGATTGAAGGTGTGCCTTGTCAGCAGGATTCCGCCACCCGGCTCCAAGGAGGACGTAGATAGGACGGAACTTGGGCCCGCTGAGGATTCCGGTGGCATTGTCCGCACTGGGAACCGCTCTTGGGCTTTCAGCGAACAGAGGTATGCACCATGGCCGAGAGGGATGAATTCACCTTCAGCGATCAGAAACACCGCGTTGAGAGGGTATCCCGGAGCAGGCAGCCATCGAATCTCCCGGAGAAAGAGAACCAACACGCCACCAATCCGTTCAAAGCAACATTGGAGGGAATCCCCAAGAGGGAGCTCTTGGGTCGATGGCTCCATGCAATGCTGCCCAATCCGGAGGAAGCGGTCCAGTCTCTCTTTGACCATGCCTTTAGGGGCGGGCGATGGAGCCCTCCGCGATCGTTCCCGGTCATGTACACGACGGAGGAGGATGCCGCCAGCAGGGCGGAGCTGGACCGATGGCTCCAGCTGGATGATGGATCGCGTTTCATCGTCGTATGTATCAAGGTCCAGCTGGGGAGGGTGCTTGATCTGTGCAACCCGGCCAACCGTTCGGCCTTCGGAGCCACCATCCAAGAGCTGAATGATCCGGTGGATCTTGGGGTATCTCGAGCCATCGGCGTCGCCGCCTACAAGGCCAACTATCAAGCGATCCTCTACCCCAGACCCCTCCGGCCTGATCACCGGAATTTGGCGATCTTTCCGGAGCGCGTGGGCGAAGCGGACCTCGCTTTCGCGGATCCCAGGGCTTAGAGGGCCTGCCCTCAGGCTTGTCGTTGATCTTGCTCCGCGAATGAATCGAAGAGGACGCGCCCTCTAGTCGGATCCCGGCTTCTCCTTGGTCTCAAGCGCCCGAGGCCCCGCGTGTCCCGTCGACCCCCGAGGAGAGGAAGGATCCTGCGGGTCAGGGCGCCTCCCAGCGAGGTTCCCATCCTTTTCCGCCTTCGGATCCCGGGTTTCTTCGCGTTGCGGGCCATGAGGGTCGTCGGACCGAACAGCACGAAGCTCGCTATCCAACTCGTTCATCGTCGAGCCAAGGTCCAGGAGCATCCTGATCAGGGTGTTCACGGGAGGGGCACGTCGTGGAATGCGAACGGGATTTTCATTTCATGCACGCCTCGGGTCAGACGGAATTCGGCCCTCGTTGCGCCCAGCTTCCAAGAATGATCAAAATAGAACGTGAGGACCGTGTAGCGGTTCAGCGGAAGCGGATAGCCCTCGCAGTCCGACGCTGTCAATGGATGTTGTTCACCGTCCTCGTCCGTAACCACCACCGATTCGGTCTCGAAGTATGCAAGGTCGATCGGCTGATCGTTTCTGGAGAGACCCAGTTTGAGGATTCCTGCCTGGTTCTCAAGGATCCGGATGGTGCAATCGCCGATCTCACGGGGCTCGGCGTTCGAGAGATCGTTCAGAATGGCCTCCTCGGACCCTGTCGAGAAGAAGAACGAGGTCGTTCCCCGAATCCGACGCAAGCGGCGCGCGGAAGCTCCGATGCCGGAGAAGCAGAACGGCTGGCTTTCAGCGCAGGGGGGCTCCGACTTCAGCAAGACGCCTTGGCCCATCCTCGCTGGGATCCCGGCGAGGGGGTGCACCCATTCGGTCAGGGTATTGCCCCCGTCGTCGACGGCCTCCGTGATCGAAAAGGACGGCGCACCGAGAAACGTTATGCCCTGCTCGACCTGTGCTTCCAGGAATAGGGCGGCGCACCCGGTTCCTTCGAGAAAGTTGGAGCTTCGGAGCGTTTCTATTTTGTGGATCGAGATCCTGAAGCTATCGGTGTAGGAGGATGGCTTGGGGATGAAGGGTTGGGATCGGAAGGCGATCACGTCAAGATCGGCATAATACCACTGGGTGTCCCCTAGCCCCCGACACAGGAGGTCCGCGGCCTCCAGGAGCGTACCTTCGGTCATTTTCAAGGTCACGAGCCGTTCAGACATCGAGGGAGTCATGCGGAATCCGACGTGGCTATGTCCCGAGATCCTTTCGACCACCTTTTCAGCGGGGATGCCCTGGAGATCCAGGGTGAAGGGGATTCTCTCCTTGTAGACCGGGCGGAGCTGAATCAGCTGGTAAATCCGCGATAGAGCGACTTGGGCCCGCTGAGCAACCTCCAGATCATCGGAAGCGAGCGCGTCCTGTAGCCGAGGTACGGCGGCTTCCGACAGCCGGATCAGCTCGGTCATGGCCGAAGTGCGTTGCTCGATGTCATCGTGCCCCAGCTTCCTCACCAGGTCCTGGACGGAGGGCGCATCCTGAACGAGAAGGCAGCAGACGATCATCGCCGACATCGATGGGAACATTCCGCTTCTCCTTACATCCCAGATGAAGACACGCCCGAACAATTGGGCCTCATGACCTCGAAGGCGTTATGGACGGTCAGCTCTGCGGCGAAATCGGTGGAGGCCTTCAGTACCAGCCGTGAAGGAAGGGATTCCCCGAGATCACGGATTGCCTCGCGATCATCCCCCTGGCCCCGGCCACGCGAAGGGAGGGATACCCGGGGGTGCGCGGGGTGGAGAACACGAATCGGAGGAGGGGCCACAACTCTATCCGGATGCCGCTTGGGAGGTCCGAGGGATTCCTTCCGGGCGAATCACCTCCGGGGGGGCATAGTCGTTCAGCCACCAGTCGACGGCGTCCGAGCCCAAGGCAAGCGTATCCATCAGTCGACTGACCGCGCTCAGATGATCCGGACGCAGCTGGAAAAGCTCCCGAACGGTCACTCCCTCGCTGGGGTGGAGAAATACCCTCGCCATTCTTTCCAGAATCTTCTGATCGGAAGATCTGGAATACCCGGGGAGCCCGGTAAGAGGTGCAGGTGCACCCACCCCCGGAGGGGCGGAAGCGCCGGTGAGCAACCGGAGTCTCTGGGAAATTGTTTTTCTCTGAAAGTTGCTCAGGAAGGAGAGTCGATCCGGGTCTGGTCTGGAGGTCGTCCTGCTCCGATCGCGAAGTGCGCACCTGGAAGACATGGATCCATCTACGCGATCCCGCGTCCGCCGTTACAAGCGACGAAAAAGCTGGGGCGTGACACGCAATGGATCTGCGACGGGGCGGCAGACTCATGGCCGCAGGGAGCGAAGGCGAGTGCCTCATGACAACGTAGCGGGGGGGGCTTTGGTCGGCTCCGATCGGGGCGCCTTCTCAGATCAGGACGTCCAGCGGTACCTCATTGACGAAAGCGCGGAGGATGTCGGTCGTCGTAAGGATGCCGACGGGACGGCGAAGGGGGTTGATAATGGTCACACAATGGATCTGTTCCTGGACGAGGACTCTGGCAATGGCGCTTATCTCGGTGCCCGGTGTCCCGGTGAGTACCTTCCGGGTCATGATCTCGTCCACCGGACCGGGAGCGGTCTGGGGCAGCCGGGTGAGATCCCGATCGGAGAGGATCCCCACGAGGCGCCCGTCGCCGTCGATGATCGGAAGCTGGCGGATCCGGTGTTGCTGAAGGATTTCTCCGGCGTCGGAGGTGGTGCGATCGGCGCCCAGGGTGATGACCGGGGTGGTCATGAAGTCAAAGGCGAAAAGGGTCCGCCGTCCGGGCCGGAGCTCCTCCTTCGCCTCCTGGTACGCGTGGCGTGCCTCCCGGCCCTGCTGGGTTTGAAGGGGTGTCTGCATTCGCACGCGGATGGCGCTCGTGTGCGAGAGCCGGGGGATTGGTTCGATCTGGCGCCAGGATGAGTAGGTCGGCGGGATGGGATAAGGATGGGTTGCCTCTTGAATCACCCAGGAGAGGGCCATCGCGTTCGTCAATCAAAACAGTGCGACGTTCCTTGGCGGGCTAGGACTGGACACTGAAGAAGCACTTCTGTCAGCGCCATGGGGACCGCACGTGTGAAGATCCCTCCGAGACGAAATGGGCCGATCACGTTCACACCGCGGGGGATGCCATCGCGGGGCCGGGATCTCGATGGCCGAAGATCAAGAGGAGGGTGAGGCCGTTCCAACATATCTTGTCTCTTCATTTCGTTGGAGACGCGCTCAGCCTTTCAGCAATGCGCTCGTGGATCAGGTCTGCAAGATTCCGGTTTCCCGGCGCCACGCGGATGGAGATCTGGCTGTGATCCCTGTCGACGGAGGAAATCTTCGCCGTGACTTTGTGCCCATCGGCGCGCAGGGCGACGATACTTCCTCCGAGCTCGTCGTGCGTGTCGCTTTCCATGTGCAGTTCGAAGCTCTTGAGGCAGGCGGCCACCACGTCCACGAGGTCCTTGGCCGGCCGTGCATAGGTCCGCTCGACCGCATTGAGACCCGTCCCGTAGTCCGTGGTCTTCGGGGCCAGCTCCTTGTGGTCGCCCTTGTCGCATCCGAAGAGGACGATTCCCGCGGTGAAATCCAAGATGATCGAGATCATTGCCTTCATTCTGCGTCTCCTTCGCATTGGGTTCGGCCTCCTGGGCGGGCCATAGCTCCTGACCCTCACCCGCCCGGAGTAAGGTCGTGCTTAGCGCGATGGGCTCTAGATCCAATCGTGGCCGGGGTCGCCGCGGTCGTCGAAGCCCACGTATTCGCCGGCCTCGGGCCGGAGCCGTACGCTGTCTCGCCTGTGGCTCCAGGACCCAACGCGGGCATTCCGGCACCGGGTGCCTCCCGCGCATCGCTCCGACCGGGTCCCCCATCCCGGATGAGGCCTTCGCGAGGAGAAGGCCGCGTCTGGGGTGTGAGGACTACGGTGCCGCTGACTCCGCTTTCAGCCATCTCTTCATGCATGAGCCCGGGGCACTCGGACAGGCCGCAAGACATCAGGGTGAGGACTCCAGAGATGGCAAAGAGAGCCGGGGACACCCGGGCTTTACGAATCCCTTTTACCTGCCTTCCATGCATACCGGCCTATCTACGACCAATCGTTGGCCGGATTACACTCTCGAAGGTGATTGAGGAAGGTGGCTCGCTTAGGGGGTCGGCTGACGACGGGTTCCGGCGCTTTTTTGGGACAGAATCAGATCCTTGATGCCGTTGGGATCAGGGACACCAAACGCCACCTCCTCCGAATTGGAGGCGGCATTTCCGATGATAACGTCCCCGATACCGCCCAGTCTTTGGCAGAAGCTTTGCCGCACTTCCACGGAGCGTACATCGGTACAAAAGATGTCGATCACATCCCTCGAGAAGCGGCGCTTCTCGACAGAAATGCGATTGGTGTAGATACGCAGGACAAACGAGGATCTCCTCCACATGGCGATCAGCGGGGGGATGAGGAGAAAAAAGAAAAAGTAGTGCCAGAAGAAGTTCCATCGGCTGGGATGGGCTTCCAGGAGCAATTTCTCGGTCACCGCCGGCGCTCCTTGGAGGTGTGCATCGTGTGAACTTAGAGCAGTCATTCGCAGGACTACTTACGCTAAGCCGACCCTCGGGTTGCACCCTAGCTGATCACCGTTGAGAATCCGTTCGGGTTTTATGTGGGCCAACACCACCGGGGGGGCGGCCTTCTCTTCCCGGATTCGGCCGCCCTGCGGCGGGGGGCGGGACTCGGGCTTGGCCGGGATCCCAGGATTCCTCCCGTTCGCAGGAGAGGTCCGGGGAAGGGCGTGCGACCGGAGCCTGGACGGCCCCTCGATCACGCTCCGGTTCGGGTGTGATGGGGATGCTTTCACGAAGATCCCTCCGAGTGGATCTAGGGGCAGCCCCTTTCAAGGCGCCTTCCCACCGCGGCAAGGATCTCTTTCTTCCGGCCCGGCCAGGCGAGGACCTCCATCGCTCCTGCCGGATGGGCGAACACCTCCCAATCGTCGGGGCCGGCCAGCAGGATGGTGTTGGCGTCAAACCCTGCACGCCCGATACCCCTCAAGAACTCCTTCACACCCGAGTCGGGCAGGTGAGTCGACGCGAGAACGGCTTCCGGCCGGTGCCGGGAGATGTATTCAAGGGCCTCGAAGCCCCCGGAGCGAGTGGCAACCGCATGACCATCCGCGGCCAGGAGGGCGTAGAGCGAGGTCCGCTCCTCCGCCTCCGGATGGACGACCAGGACGACGGGAGGCGGATGCTTCATGGCAGACTCCTTGCAGGCTCGATGAACCAAGGTGTGCGGAACGCATTATCTACGACTTCTTTCGAGACCGGTTTCATGAGAAGAGCAGGGGGAATGCGGTGATCTTGCCGCTCTTTCCGGATCGGCTTGGAGCCGGTCTCGCAAAGGATTGCGCAACACCGACCAGAACTCGCCGCGGAGTCGGTGAACCGCGCTCCCCATGGCGGATTCGGGCCCCCCCTAGAGGGACAAGACGGATCGGGTCAAGGGGCGAGTGGCATCGCGGAGCTCCGGCCGCATTGAGGTGAATATTCCATGCGTCCCCGTGATCCTCGCTTGGAAGTCTCGTCCGTCAGGCCGGAGGAAGCGACGAGGAAGGCGACCTCAAGGATCGGCCCCTGTGCACGAGTCGATCCGGAGGGGGTGAGACGGGACGGGACTCACTTCCAGTAATCGTTCTCGATCACCAGAAAGCGCGGCGGCGCGTGGTCGCGAGGGTCATTGCCTGGCGGAATGATGAACACGAACCCGATTGGCGAGGGATCCGCACTGTCGCGCGTCTCCTGGATTCCCCAGCGCCTCCCCACGGCGACGAGTTCGAATACCGTGAATTTGCGCGATGCCACGTTGAAAATCCCGTGGCCCAGGATCTTGCTCTCATATCCCACTTTGGTGTCGCGCCGTTCAGCCCGGCTTTCGCCCTCGTATCGGATCGACACGTTGTTCCCCTTGACCTCGAGAACCTTGCCCGTGATCCGGGCTTTCTGGACGTCTTCCTTCCGGAAGACGAGAGCCATGTGACAGCGGACATTGTCAACCATGTGGAATCGAATAAGTCGCTCCACGGGAATCTTGGGGACCTCGAACGAGATTCCCGTGGAGATGGAGGGGGGAATCCACTGGAGCGCTTCGTCCCTCCTGAACCAGGCGTAGTCCAGGTTTTGCCAGACCGCATCATTCCAGACCACCTGGGTCCGGTCCCCTTCCTTTCGTGGAAGATCCCGGCATGCCATCCGAAGAACCAGGCCCTCGCCGGGATACTCCTTTTCCCAGTCGTTTGTCGTTTCGACGGGAAGCCTCATGCCGGAATCCCGACGCCGGTCGACCGGGTTCAGCTTCGCCCACTGCTCAAGACCTTGCTCCATGATCTTTTGGATCTCCTTGGGGTTCTCCATCTTGTTCCAGCCGACCTTCGCCAGCCCTCGTGATTCGAGGAGTTTCCCGGAGGGGGTCACCACGTAGGTCCCTTGCCGGGAGGCACCCTGCCATTCGACGGTGACCTGATCGACCACCTGTTTGAAGAAGGCCCTCTCCTCGTTCTTGACGGCGTCGTTTCCAAAAAGGAGCGGCACCTGGTCGACTGAGACACAGACGAACCTCTTCGCCAGGTCCTGGATTCTTGGATCCGACCAGACCGACCGTCTGATCCTCATGCCTTGTTGTCAGACACACCCCTGAGGGTCGCCGGCTTCGACCCAGAGGAGGAGGGGCTTGTCGGCTTTTTGGGATCTGAGGATCCCCTGTCCCAGGTTCTGCTCCCAGGCAATGGCGATTTTCCAGCTCAACTCTTCCGGCTTGGTGAGGATGTATTCTTTCCATTGCGAGTAGGTGGCATCCGAAAGCTCCTGGGCCGAGGCGGAATGGGCCATGACGGCGCACCAGCCGATAAGGGCGATGCGTCGGATGATTCCAGTTTTCATCGCTTCCTCCAGAGGATGACCCGAACAAGACCGATCCGTGAGGATTCCGCTACTTTGCGATATCCTTGATCGTGTCTCCTGCCTTCTCACCGGCGCGATCAACAGCTTTCCCGGCCTTTTCCAGAGGTCCTTGATCGCAGGCCGCCAGGAACAATGCGGCACACGCCGCCGCCATGATCCACCAAGGCTTCCATTTGAGAATCATCGGTTCATTCCTCATTCCTGGAACCACTCGTCCCGCCCATCAGAGTCTTGAGCGGGCTCGGCCGCCGCCCAGCACCCCTATGAGCAGTGAGATGACGAAGACGACCAGGAACACAAAGAAAAGCACCCTCGCGATATCGGAGGCTCCGGTGGCGATGCCACCAAACCCGAATAACGCGGCAATGACGGCGATGACAAAGAAACCCACTGCCCACCGAAGCATGGTCAACTCCTTCTGTTCGAGCCGGATCACAGCTAGGACAGGCATCCAGGCGAGGCCCGCCCCGACATGCGCTTTCTACGTCGCGAGAGCGGCGGGGTTACTGGAGGTCGGAAAATGTCTGCGGATCCCGTCAGTCGGACGGGCATTCCCACTCGATAGTTGGTAGAGTGGCGGGCGTCCCACCGAGGTGATTCATGCGTATCGAAGAACTCGATCTCAAGGAGCTTCTCGAAGTGGACGCAGGTGGGGGATTGATCCGCTTTGCCGGTCAACGAGCCCTTATCATCGATGCCGTCGCCCAAGGATTGCTCCGGAAGGAGCTGATCGACACCTTCGGGGTAAACGTGGCCCGGGGGCTCATGAGCCGGTTCGGATACGTCCACGGCCGACGCATGGCCGATGCCATGCGGACCCAGTTCAAGTGGGAAAGCGACGAGGACTGGCGCCGGGCCGGTTCAAAGATCTATGCGCTCCAGGGGCTCTTCATGTTGGAACCCGGGAGTGCCTTCAGCTTCGACGTGGACGGGGGTACTTGGCGCGTCTCCTACGAGGCCGAACAGCACGTCCTTATCCTGGGCCAGGCGGACTATCCGGTCTGCTGGACCCTCTGCGGCCTGGCCAGCGGGTACCTCAGTCGCGCGACAGGACGCGAGCTGTTTGCGGTCGAGGACCGGTGCATGGCCAAGGGCGATCCGGCCTGTCACATCGAGGTCAAAACGGCCGAGGAGTGGGGCGAGGCCGCGCGCGATCAACTTTCGGGATTCAAGCGGGTGGAGATCGACCAGGCGCTCCAGGACGTTACTGACGTTCTCAAGCGCACCGAGGCTGAACTGCGCCGGCACACCCGTAAGCTGGCCCTCGTGGCCAAGATCGGCGAGGATCCGTCAGACATCGTCGCCCGGAGTCCGGAAATGCAGCGCGTCATGACCCTTGCCAGGACGATCGCGAAAGTGGAATCCACCGTGCTCATCACAGGGGAAAGCGGTACGGGAAAGGAGCGAGTCGCGCGGTTCGTGCACGACCAGTCGGCGTGCTCGGACGGCCCGTTCGTGGCGGTCAATTGTGGCGCGATCAGCGAGACGCTGCTCGAGAGCGAGCTTTTCGGCCATGCCCGCGGGGCGTTCACGGGGGCCACGGCGGACCGGCCTGGGCTCTTCGAGGCGGCTAGCGGCGGTACGCTCTTCCTGGACGAAGTGGGTGAGATCCCGCTCGCGATGCAGGTGAAACTCCTCCGGGCGCTCCAGGAGCGAGAAGTAAGACGCGTGGGCGAGAACTCCAGCCGTCCGGTCAACGTGCGCATTGTGACCGCAACGAACAAACCACTGGAATCCGAGGTCGCCCAGAAGAGATTCCGTGACGATCTCTACTACCGCCTCAAGGTGATGGAGCTGGCAATTCCGCCCCTACGGGAGCGCAAGGAAGACATCCTCCCCCTGGCTCGCATCCTCCTGGCGGAAGCGGCCATACGAATGAAGCGATCGGTCGATGGTCTCTCCGGTCCGGTGGCCGATCGCCTTCTTGGGTATTCGTGGCCGGGCAACGTTCGAGAGCTGGCCAACGTGATGGAACGGGCAGTCGCGGTGGTGACGAGAAACCGGGTGGATCTGGAGGATCTCCCCCTGGAAGTGCGCCTGGCACAGCCGCTCCCGAGCGCAACGGGAGGTATTCGGCCTTTGAGGTCCCTGGAAAAGGACTACATTCTTGCCATCCTTGAGGCCAAGGGAGGCAACCGGAAAAAGGCCTCGATGGCCCTAGGGATCGGAGTGGCGACGCTCCAGCGGAAGCTGAGGTCCTTCAGGGGGGATCATCCTAATCCGCCTCCGTCTAGGGCCAAGAAGAGTCCGCCCCGACGCCGGTCCACGGATTCCCTGCCCTAGACGGGCGATTCCGTGAGCCCCAAGTTCTGATTCCCGGAAACTCCTCTGGTTCCAGTCCTCGAGAGCCCCGAAGATCAAAAGCGATCCGCTCGACGTCCGGGTCGGGGCAAACTGTGATCCTCGTGCATTCAGATGCCCGTGGATCTTCATGGCCCGCTGCTTGCGTATTCAACCCGCGTGAGAACCGACCCGAGGCACGCCCCAAAACCCTTCGCCATAGGGAGGAAGCCGGTCCGGATTGACCGGCGGGTGAACCAATTTGAGTGGGTCCCTTGCTCAATACGATGGACCCAGCGTGCTTCCGCCAACGGGTACCCAATCCGAAGGAGTTCCTTCCCGAGGGCCCCCGTTTCCCCCTGAGGGGGGAAGAAATGTGCGAGGAAAGCATGCCCGGAGCGATGTCCAGTGAGTCCGCGAGGATCGTGCCGTTCGACGTTGTGGCTCCGGGGGCCATGTATGTCGAGGTCACCGGCGATTTCACGGGGTGGGTCAAGTATGGCATCCGATTGAGTCAGCTCGGCAATGGAGGATGGCGGACTTTACTCACTCTGGGGCCGGGCGCGTACCAATACCGGCTCCTGATCAATGGGGAGTGGAAGGATCATGCCGAAGCGACTCGGCGGGTAGCCAACTCGTTCGGCACTCAGAACTGTGTTCTCGAGGTCAAGTAGCCCAGTGACGTCCGATGTGTGTTTGCGGCGTGGATTTCGGATACGTGAGGCTGAAGTAGTATGAAGGTCACCGACTTTCCCATGCTCCTGGTCGAGGATGATCCGGACGAGATCGTTCGCGTCCAGGAAGCCCTGGCCCAGGCGAATCTCGTCAACCCCCTCCGGATTGTCAAAGACGGCCGGAAGGCGATCGCCTACCTTTCGGGACAGGAGGAGTATGCCGATCGCGAGTCTCATCCCTTTCCAGCGCTCGTCCTTCTGGATGTGACACTTCCGGAACTCTCGGGACCGGAGGTGCTGGCCTGGATCCGATCCCAGCAGCATTTGAAGAACCTCCCGGTTATCCTTTTGGGTTCTTCCACGGCGGACAAGGGCGGTTCCGAGACCTCTTCCGCACTCGGGGTAGACTTTCACCTCGCCAAGCCAGTGGAGTGTAATCGCCTCCTCGAGATCATGAAATCCATTGGCATGTACTGGATGATTCTCGACAAGAACCGCCCCGAGGCCGGACCCCGGGGGGTGTCTCCCCAGGGCCTGCATGTTCTCGTGGTTGATCGGGACGTTGATTTTCTGAGGAGCATCGGTGAAGCATTGCGCCGTCGAGTACCGTCCATCGTGGTGGAACAGGCTCTCGATACGGCGGACGCCCTTCGCCGGCTGTCCCGAAACTCCCTGCACGCGATTGTTTATGAACGCGGAATCGAGGAGAGCGAGGATTTCGGCTTCCTCTCCAAGGTCAGGGCGGTGAACGAGCATCTTCCGGTCATCGTCCTGTGCGCGAATCCAGACGAAGCGTTCGCGGTTCAGGCGATCCAGAAGGGAGTGGCGGGGGTGATTCAGAAGCAGGTTCGTCAGGATCACTTCTCGGATCAGCTCCACGCGCTTCTCGTGACGGCCATGACCCCTGAGGACTCCGCATTGCCCCCGGCTCCACAGCCCAAGACCGTGCGGGATTCCACGGAGGCCGGTCCGCCCAGGACGTCGGGCCAGGGCCCCTGCGGGCGTCGTCAGGATACGGACATTCTGGGCCATCAGATCGCCTTCCAAAACACGGCGTGGGATCTGGTACGGGCGGCTCCCAAAAGGGAGGCGCTGGATGCCCTGATCCGAATCTACTGGAAGCCGCTCTATTTCTTCGTCCGCCAGCGGGGCTTCGCCAACGAGGAGGCCAAAGACGTCGTCCAAGAGTTCCTCGCGAGCGCCCTCGAGCACGGCATGATCCCCAGGGCGGACCCCCTGAGGGGACGCTTCCGGACGTTCCTTCTGGCGGCGCTGACCAACTTCCTCAAGGATCGTCGCCGATCCTCGGGACGTCAGAAACGGGGAGGAGGACAGGTGCCGATGTCCCTCGACTTCGAAATGGGCGAGCCGAAGTATGCGCGTGCCGTCAACACGGGAGAGCCGCCGGAGACGATCGTCGATCGCGCATGGGCGAAGGGTCTTCTGGGCCAGTGCATTCTGGAATTGGAGGGGAAACCATCCCACCTCCAGGCCTTCGAGCTGCAGATGCAGGGCGCGGACTACGTGAGCATCGGAAAAGCGACCGGGCTCTCCGAAACAGCGGCGAAAACGGCGGTCCACCGGCTTCGCGTCAGGCTCCGCGGCATCCTCCGATCGCATCTCAGCCTGGAGAACGCCACGGAGGAGGAGGTCGTACGTGATGTTGCCGAGTTCGCATCTCTTCTTGGATAATCTGCGCGGCCCGCCGGGAAGGAGCCCGGAGAGGTCCTGGAGGGAGGGTTCTGAACACCCGGTGAATTCCCCATGAAGAGCGCGTTCACGGTCTATGAGGACCGCGTCTTGGGCGAAGGGGTTCTGGGAATCCTCTATAAGGGGCTGGAACGTTCCACGCGGACGCCCGTGATGATCACGGTTCTTCGACAGGAGTTTTCGGGGGACGTCGAGTTCGGCCTCCGATTCCATCGCGAGATCGCGCGTGCGAGCCGGATCGTTCATCCCAACGTGGTCCGGACGTATGGAAGCGGAATGTGGAAGGGAAAGCTTTTTTTCGCGACCGAGCTCCTCGAGGGGAAGGAACTCAGCAGGGCTCGGAGAGGCGAGAACCAGCTCGCTCCAGACGAGATCCTCAAAATTGCCGAAGGTAGTGCGCGGGCACTCGTGGCGGCCGAAAAACACAAGATTACCCCCCTTCATCTCCGGAAGGCCGGCATCTTCATCACCCGGGAGGGGACGGTCAAAGTCTCGGAGATCGGACTTTCCCGGATCCTGGACAGGGAAGCGGAATACCAGCGTGTATTCCACTCATCCCAGTACCTCTCCCCCGAGAGGACCCAGGGGCATAAGGCCGATGTCCGTTCTGATATCTTTGCGCTGGGCGTGATCCTGTACGAGCTCGCCACGGGCAAGCCCCCCTTCGAGGGGCACGAGTCCAAGACCTCCTACCTGTATCAGCTTCTCAACGTCGTTCCCGTACCACCCCGGGAAGCGAAGTCGACGGTTCCCCGGGAGCTCGAACGGGTCATCCTCCGGTGCCTGGCCAAGGATCCCGGGAGGCGATACCAGAGCGCGGCCGGAATCCTCGAGGAACTCATGGCCGTTCGCCGGACGCTGGATCGAGGGCATTCCACCGAGGACTCGGCGGACGATGATTCCGGAGACTTCGAAATCGACGAGGATCAGATCATCGGGGAAGGGGGTATGGGGACCCTCTTCAAGGGCCGCCAGAGGTCTCTGGATCGTGCGGTCGCCATCAAGGTCATCCGGGACCTCCTCACCGCGAACGCCGACTTCCGAAAGCGCTTCCGTCGGGAGGCGGAGCTTCTGGCCAAGGTGCGCGACGGAAACGTGGTTCAAGTATTCGGCGCGGGCACATGGAAAGGACGTCTCTTCTATGCCATGGAGCTCGTGGAAGGCAAGGATCTCAGGATGCGAGTCGCCCAAGGCCCTCCCCTCACCATCGAGGAGATCCTCCACATCGGCCAGGGGGTCGGAAAGGCGCTTCGGGCGGCCTGGAGTCACAAGATCGTCCACCGCGACATCAAGCCTTCGAACATCCTTCTGGCGCGGGATGGAACGATCAAGGTCACCGACTTCGGATTGGCCACCAGCCTGAGACTCCGGCGACAGGCTTCCCAATCCATCGTGGGAACCCTGGGATACTTGTCGCCGGAGCAGGGAACGGGAGAGGAGGTCGACATCCGCTCTGACATCTATTCCCTGGGCATCGTCCTATTCGAGCTCGCCTCGGGCAGGCTTCCTTTCGGTAGCGATGGAACCTCGAGTTCGAACCTGAAAGGGCACGCGTATGTTCCGCCTCCTTCATTGAGCGGAAGCGGGAAGGTCCCCCCATCCGTCGATGCGATCATCCAACGATGCCTTGCGAGGAGCCCTGATCACCGCTTTCAGACTCCCGACGAATTGCTGTCGGAGATCCAATTCGCCCGGCAGAGCCTATGGGCCGCGGCCCATGCGATTCCGACGATTCATTCCAAAGCACGGTCCTTTGGCGATCCCATTTATCCCTCGCCCGACGGGACGTACCCCGGTACGGTCCGGGAAATATTCATGCTGGCGATGGCCCTGGGTGACCATGAACGCGCCGTCCTGCTGGCCGAAAGCGAGTTCGGCCTGTCATCTGACGAGTATAGGAACGCGTCGGCACGGTTTCGAGAAGCGGCGTTCAGAGAATCCGAGAAGGCCGCCCTTCGAAAATTCCTCGCTGAGGACTGGTCGGGCGCTGCGGATGCCTACCGGGAAATGATGGAAGACGCCGAGCCCGTCCAGAAAGTGGAGCTCCTTCTCGCCGTAGACTACTGCGAGCGTCTGGCTCAGGCCCAATCTTCGGGAAGACTGCCTCGCTCCACGAAGCGGAGGACGAAGGCAGACCTCGAGCCGAACGATTCCTCCATCGGCCCCAGAAACCCCGTGTAGGGGGGCAGGTCGCAGGGAGGAGGCCCTGCGGAGGCAGGGGAATCCTGACCGAAAAGAGCTCTTCCGCCGGGGTGAGCTCTCCCACCTCCACAGGGCCGAGGCTCACGTACGGTCGAGGCCGTGACTCTGCCAGCTTTTTCCCCACTGCTCCAGCCGGTTCTTGGCTGAAGCCGTCTCTCCAATCGGGGGGGACTCAACCAGGGGCCGCGCCTCTTGCCGGGGTACCTCGCCCAGGAGGCCGGGGGTCCCGCTGGCAATCGCACGCTCAAGCACGGCGGGCGCCGCGGGACTTGGCAGGGGGACGCGGGTCTCCCAACTCGAGTCCGCCGAACTGGGCCATTGATCCTTATCAAGGCCGCGCGCCTTTGCGAGTGTCTGCCTGTCCAGATTGAGAATGATTTTCTTCTTCGGACTGTCCACGTGAAGGGCTGACCAGGGAAAGGCGAAGAGCTTGTTCCTGAGGCTAAGGACCCTCCCAAATGACACCACGACGTAGGCGACCTGACCTCCTTCGACCCTTAACATGATGTCTTCAACCCTTCCAAGGCCTTCTCCCCGGGGGTTCTCGACTTTGTAGCCGAGCACTTTTTGGCCCGATAGAAGCGCTTCAGTCAGGTTCTGTGCGCCTGAAACCACCATGGAAGTTCTCCCAAAAGAGATCGAGGTCCGCGTCTAGATCTGAACTACGTGCAGGAGCCGGCTCACTCTCTGGATCACTTGGCTCTCCGAATACGACCTCCGGAGAAGGCCGTCCGCCCCGGCGGCGATCGCATCGGCGATCATCGAATCGTCGTTGGACTCGACGAGAAGAAGAACACTCGTGCCTGGCGAGACGGACTTGATCTGCGAGACCAGGGACGCTCCATGGGGTTCCGGTCCGCCCCGGCCCGCGATGACGAGATCGATGCTCTGCCCGGCAGCGGACTTGAGCGCCTCGGCGCCTGAGGAGCAGGTGGACACCCGATAGCCCTCCCGGGTCAAAAGGTAATCGAGCGAGGTCATCGTGCTCAACTGCCTGTCGACGATCAAAATCAGCGGCTTCTTTTCTCCGGACATGCATCCCTCCGATTCGCGGGGCCAAGGCCCTGCCGGGAGTATCTATGCCGCCCTAGAGGGAAGGTTACCGAGGGACATTCGGATGAAAACCGGGATTCCGTGTTGAGTCATGGAAGGGGGGCGCTGCCTTTCAATATCCGGCGCGAGTAACGCCTACGGTCGGAGAGAGTAGATAGCCGCGTTCGACGAACCTGGACCCTCCCCCGTCGGGGAGGCCGGTATGTCGATGGAGCCTCGTTGTCGTTCCATCCGGCGTCGTTCCTGCAAGCGGCGCCCGAGTCGCGACGAGGTAAGCGCCATGGACCTTCAGTGAGGCGAAAGTCGCATGTTCCAATTCCTGACGTCCGGGTCGCGCCCAACGGATGGACCAGCGGGACCCGCGCTCCTCCCCCCACGCGGTACCGGTGAACGCCCCAAGGGCAAGCCACTGATCGACATCGCGGGACTGATCCGTCAGGCTTCGACCCCGGTGAAGGTCGACCAGCTTCTCAGAAGCGGGAAGAAGGACATCCACCTGATCGCTCGGGAGAAGATCGACGAACTGATCAGCCGGGCCATCAGGAACATCGTCGAGAAGTATCGCGCCTCCGGAAACCTGGCGGATCCCGTCTCGCAGAGACGGATGGAAGCGGAATCGAAGGAGGAGTTCAGCGACCTTCTCAGCCAGCACGAGCAGACATCCAAGGCCCAAGATGATCTCGCCTTGTCCAAGCTGGCGCTGGATCGTGAACTCCAGGACATGCGCGATGACCTCGCCCAGCAGAGGGCCCTCGCGGACGGGCGGCTACCGGAAGGGGTAGAGAGGGCCATGGTCGAGAAGCGATTCGAAAAGCTCTACGCCCACTTCGCGGCGATGGACCGGGCGCTTGGGACGCTCTTCTCCTCCAAGCTCTATTCCTACCGACAGATCCAGACTCTTCTCCGGCAGTCCAGCGCTGCCCGGAAGGAGGCCGCTTTGAAAGCGAGAAGCGGGTTCCTTCGCAGCATTTCAGCGCTGGCGGAAAACACAAGCGCGGGGAAGCCCGTCGCCAGAACGGATCCGGCCCAGATCGCCCTGGCCAGCAGCCGAAGGATCGAGCCCTTCCGGGCGATGGAGTTGGAGCTCGGCCGCGGACTGGACGTCGGCACCGTCAATGTCTCGGCCGCCGTCCGGAAGAAGGGTACCGGACTGACAGTGTACAATATCCAGCGCAACGCCTTCCTCGACGTGCACGACGATGCCTTCGCCAGGAAAATGCTGAAGTACGGAATCGACTACGTCGTGCGGGGCGACAGGGGTTACATCATCGGCGATCCGGCCTTTGAGTTTGCCAACATCTTCGAAAAGGGCATCCGACGGCCGATGAAGGATGGCATGCTTTCGCCGGACGAGCCCGACGCGATTCTCGTCGTCACTCACCTTGTGGAGGGACTCCTGGGCCCCCCGCAGAAGGTGGGGGAGATCTGCGCCTTCTCCGTCCCCGGCGATCCGGTCGACCTCGACCGCAACTTCATCTATCACCGCAGCGCCCTCGAGGCCGTGCTCTCGAACATGGGATACACGCCGCGGCCGATGCTCGAAAGCCACCTGATCGTCTTTGCTGAGCTCAAGGCCCAGGACTACACGGGGATTGGCGTCTCCCTGGGTGGCGGCATGGTCAACGTATGCGTCGCGTACAAGAGCGTGCCCACCCTCGCCTTTGCGACCTTGCGCGGGGGCGACTGGATCGACGCGAGTGCGTCGGCGGCCATCGGCCTGCCCGCACCCCTCGTGTGTGCGATCAAGGAAGGCGGCATGGACTTGATGAACCCCAAAGGACGGGCTGAGAAGGCAATCGCGATCTACTATCGCCACTTTCTCCAATACACCTTGGACCGGATGAAACGGAAAATGGAAGAGGCGCAGACCCTGCCGACGTTTACCCAGCCGGCCCATCTCATCTGTGCCGGAGGAACCTCAATGATTCCGGGATTTATCGATCTGTTTCGCGAGGAATTCGACAAGGTTGAATTCCCGATCGAGGTGGCGGAAATCCGGATGGCCAGGAATCCACTCCATGCGGTGGCCGAGGGTTGCCTGCACGCGGCGCTCGCGGAGACTCGCGCCGAGGGAGAAGCGTCGATCGAAGTGGCGCCCGCGGCACTGGAGCGGGGGGCGATCCGCGGGGTCCCCAAGGCTGACCCCGGAGGGGCGCTCTCGCGACTCCAGAGCGCCTCGGCCCAATTTGCCCGTTCGGCCTTGGAAAGATGAGAACGAGTGGGCCTCATGGCCCGAAGTGAGAGAGTCCGGGGCGGTCACGGCGTGTGACGTTGTATCGGATTGGGACCCCGAGGTGGCCCCGATGAGCTCGATCCTTCATCAGATTGATCGATCCGAGGATCGTATTGATCGTGATGCGAGGGATCGAAGGCGGGGGTTTCGAACTGTCAATTCGCCATGGTTTCGGGTCTACCAAGGAACGAACGGAATCGAAGGTCTCCACATCGGATCGATTTGATCCATCTTCCCCGGAACCCGGACGCAGGGACTATGGATTTCGCCACAATTTCCACTCAGGGGAGATTGATCCTTTTTTGCCGGGATCGGCAAGATGGACTCTCCATGGCACACGCCTTGCGTCACTCCCCATGTGAAACGGGGGGAGGATTAGGGTGGCGAAACCCGAGACCCATACGGTCGTTTCGATCACGGTGAGACTGCCGAGACGCGCCTGGCCGGTCGAGCTTGAATCCCTCGCTCCTCATTCGCTGGCAGAGGTCAGCCTTCTTCGGGGGCGGCTGACGGGTCGTCAGGCGCTCATGGTGATCCGGGTCGAAGGGCCCATCTACGAAATCGAGGGCATCCTTCATACCTGGGAAGGCCGTGGCTTCAAGGTGGAGGAAATCGGCCGTCGCGGGCACCAGGAACCACCGGTTGACCCCGGGACCCCTATTCTCCCGGATCCCTCTCCCCAGGGTCGCGAAAGCCCCTCACGGGGCTCCCTCGACCCTATTGCCGGAGCCGCCCCATCCGCATGTCAGAAATATGCTCCTGAGGATGAGTCCACGTTCGGATTGTCCGGACACCGCCTTCAGGGCATTTCGTGTTTGCCAGGAGGTCGGTCTATGAGTCAGCCATCGCGCGAGGAATGCATCGAGCTGGGCCTTTCGGTTCCCACCGGTCCGTTGATCGGATGGGCGACCGATCAGCTCGCGGCAGCCAGGGGGAGGGAGGAGAGGCTGGAGTGCCGTGGCGTCGCCACTCCGTTCCTGAAGGAGCTTAAGACCCTCATTGGAATGGTCGCGGATCTACAGAATACTCTCGGGAAGGAAAAGACGTCGCTCCCCCCTGAGGCGGCCCAGTCGCATCGGATCCGTGAGGAAGCCTTGGCGTACTGGCAGGAGGCCAAGCAGATCCTCAAGATCGAATTCGGGACGTGCCCGGAAATCCAGGTCAAGTGCCGGCTGGGGGTTCGAACCGGAAGGTTGCTCGGGAACCTGTGCCGGGAGATGGAGTGTGTCGTCTCGGTGCTCCGGGAACATTCGCCCCAGCTGGGCTGGCTGGGCGTGGACGAGGACTTCATCAAGGCCGGCGACGCGCTGATCGGGAAGCTGATGGAAGCGCAGGCGAAGCTCGATCGGGCGTGCAAGGCTCTTTTGCCTGCGTTCGCGGAGCTGTGCTGCCAGAAGGGAAAGCTGTACGACCTCTGCCGGAAGCTCGTTCGGATCGGACAGCTGGAGTTCCTTCACGAGCCCGAGCAGGCGGCGGCGTTTAACTATTCCCTCCTCAGGAGGGAACTCCGCGCTGGCTCCGAGGTCCGGGCCAAGACCACGAAAGCCATCGCCCGTTAACCCCTAGAGACCGAACCGTCATCCCGGCGACCTTCCGGGGCCGCAGCCGCACGGCTGCGGCCCCGGCAATTAGGGCGCTGCTGGTTGACCGGGTCGGACTGTCCACGAAAGGGCCCGCATCGATGGACTCCTCCGGGAAGCACCCGGTGACGTCGATGAACACCCGTCAAGTTTAGGCACTGCCCCTAAAAGTCAGTCCGCTTCCTGAGAAGCTCCGATCCTCGACGAACACGTGCTTAAGCCTCGTCCTTCGCCGACACCTTCTCGACCGGGCAGCGTAGATAGGCTCGCCGGAGGGGGGTCTCCAGGGAGGGCTAAGGAAGACGAACCCCGATTCGGACCGGAACACTCCGGCCGTGCGGATGTCCGGGTGCCAAGGATTGCTCTTGGAGAAGTGTGGAATGTCATCCGTGAATAGGATCCACCCTACGGAGGCCGCGAAGACTGGATCGTGCGGGCCAGATTGTCCGCATCTCGCGAATCCTCTGCAGGCTGGATCCCCCAGAGGTGTGGATCAGGATCTAGCACCAGGGCGAGGGAAGCCGGGCAGAAAGCAGATTGCATGAAGGTGATCCGGTAGTTTCGAAGGGTCACCCTGCGTGTTCCTCTTTCTGTCCGGCGGACCCTCTTCGTCCGCTGCCCCTGAGCCACGCACACCGAGGGACCCACAGGATCCCCTTCAGCAACGAAGGAGGGTCATCGTTCCGGACCAGGTCAATAAGGGGCTTCATTCTCTCTTCGACCCGGGTTCCTTGGTCCATCGCTAGCATGGCTTCAGCGAGAGCCGTACCCTTGAAGAACTGGAGACGGTCCGGCATATCGGGCGTCCTCCGTCGGCCATGATCCCTGGGCTCTGCCCGAATGCATGCCGCCAGCGGAGAGCCACGTCTGTAAAGCCATCAGCCTTGAGCACCTTGAGCGGATCCACCGCTTGACCCACCGCGGTCCCCGGGGTGCTACGAAAATAGCAAGGATTCTCCGGTAACGGGTCCTGTCCATGAGCGTAGATAGCCCCGCAACCCGTCAGTCGTTTGGCTCGACCGGGGGGCGTACGGTCCTGAGTCCATTGGTAGGTAGTGGGGCATTGTTATGTGCGGCATTGTGGGATACGTGGGGAAGCGTCAAGCCCTGGGCATTCTTCTGGGGGGCCTCAAGCGCCTCGAGTACCGGGGTTACGATTCTGCGGGAATCGTCGTTCAGAACGGGCATGGCCTGACCTCCGAGAAGGTGCGCGGCAAGGTCGCCGCGCTCCAGGCCCGGATCGGGGATAGACCGTTCCAAGGTGAATCGGGGTTGGGACATACACGTTGGGCCACCCATGGAGGGGTCAACAAGGCGAACGCACACCCTCATTTCTCCTGCGACGGAAGAATCGCGGTGGTTCATAACGGCATCGTCGAGAACTATGACGAGCTGCGGAGCGGGCTCACCAACCATCGGTTCACGTCGGCCACGGACACGGAAGTCATCCCCCACCTGATCGAGGAGCGATACGAGAGACTGGGAGGGGATCTCCTCCGCTCGGTAATGCTGACGCTAAAGAAGATCCGGGGCAGCTTTGCGGTCGGGGTCATGACGGCGCATCAGCCGGGGCTCTTGGTGGCGGCGCGGGTCCATTGTCCGCTGGTGATCGGCTTAGGGAAGGGGGAGAACTTTCTGGCAAGCGACATTTCCGCACTTCTTCCCCATACCCGGCGCGTCGTGCCCCTCGAGGAAAGCGAGATCGTGGAGATCGACGGGACGGGGATGCAGATCTTCGACCTGGATCTCAGGCCCAAGAGTCGCGAGCCCCTGGAAGTCAGCTGGAAGGACGACCGCATTCTCAAGGGCGGATACCAGGATTTCATGCTCAAGGAGATCCACGAGCAGCGGGAGACGATCGCCCTGGAGGTCCGCGGTCGGGCGGAAGAGCTTCGCAGTCTGCGGATTCCCCGGGAAATCAAGCGGGTGACCCTAGTCGGTTGTGGCACGTCGTGGCACGCGGGACTGGTGGGAAAGGCCGCCCTTGAAGAGACCGCCCACTTGCCGGTGGAGGTGGGATTCGCGAGCGAACTCCGCTACGGCGACCATCCCTTCGGGAAGGAGTCGCTCACGATTGCCCTTTCGCAGTCCGGGGAGACGGCGGACACCCTGGGAGCAGTCCAAGTGGCTCAAAATGCGGGTTCCCCGGTTCTGGCCATCACGAATACGAAGGGAAGCACGCTGGCCCGGGAAGCCGACCAGGTTCTATTCATGCGAGCCGGACTCGAAGTGGGCGTGGCGGCGACTAAGACCTACACCTCGCAGGTCATGACTCTGCTCCTCTTGTCGCTCGAGGTGGGGAGGCGGCGGAGGACGCTGACGGAGGATCGCTACCAGGATCTCCTCCGCGCCGCCGGGCAGATTCCACTCCAGATGAAGGGGATCCTCGCGAGGAGTTCCGAAATCAAGGAATGGGCCAAGAGTCTCGCGCGAGGCCGAACCTTCATGTATCTCGGGCGCCACTACAATCTTGCGACGGCGTTCGAAGGAGCTCTCAAGATGAAGGAGGTCGCCTACCTCCATTCGGAAGGGTATGGCGCCGGCGAGATGAAGCATGGACCGCTGGCCATGGTCGACAAGCGGTTGGCATGCATCGCGATCGCTCCTGAAGGCCGGGTGACGGAGAAAATGGTTTCCAACATACAGGAGATCCGCGCCCGGGGCGGCGAGGTCTTCTCCATTGCCACGAAGGGTCACGGGCTTCTCGGCCCCGTCTCGGATCATCTTTTCGCACTTCCCCCGTGTCCCGAGATGTTTTCTCCGCTTCTGGCGGTCATCCCCCTTCAGCTGCTGGCCTATTTCGTGGCGGTGGAGCTGGGGCGAGACGTGGACCAGCCGCGCAATCTGGCGAAGTCCGTAACGGTGGAATAGCAGAAGCGAAAGGGGTCTTCTCGCGGGGGAATTCAAGATGAACTCGGACAAATGGGCGGTGGTGACCGGAGGAGCCGGTTTTATCGGGTCGCACCTGGCCGAAACGCTGCTGGGGCAGGGCCGGAAGGTCCGCATCGTGGACGATTTTTCAACGGGAACGAGGGCGAACATTCCCGCCGGCGCCGAGGTGCTGGAGGGTGATGTGGTGGAGAACGCTGAATCGGCTGTTCGCGGTGCGGACGTCATCTACCACCTCGCGGCCATCCCCTCGGTGCCTCGTTCGATCGCCGAGCCTCTCGAGAGTCACCGCGCGACGGCAGTGAGCACGGTGGCTCTCCTCGAAGCCGCCGAGCGGGCGAACGTCCGGCGCCTGGTCCTGGCCAGTTCATCCGCGGTCTACGGCGACGGGGGCGGCCTACCCAAGCGGGAAGATCAGAAGCCCGCCCCGCTTTCTCCCTATGCCCTGGCCAAGGTGGTCAGCGAGCTCTATGCCGAGCACTGGGCCTGCCGGCGTTCGTTCGAGACGGTCAGCCTGCGCTTTTTCAATGTGTATGGCCCCAGGCAGGATCCTCATTCGCCCTATGCCGCCGCCATTCCCATCTTCGTTCGGCGCCTCCTGGAGGGACAGAGCGTTCCCATCTTCGGAAACGGATCTCAAACCCGGGACTTCATCTTCGTCGGCGACGTCGTTCGCGGGCTCATCGCGGCGGGGACGGTTCCCGGGGTGTCGGGACGGATTTACAACCTCGCCACGGGGCATGCCATTTCCGTCCTGGAGCTGGTGCGCACCCTGGCTCGTATCGTCGGAACCCCCGCGGAAATGGATTTCCTTCCAGAAAGAGCCGGGGATATCCGCCATTCCTGGGCGGATGTCTCCGCGGTCCATCGCGATTTGGGATTTGCTCCGGGAACATCCCTCGAAGCGGGTCTTCGGGAGACGGTCCGATGGCTCAAATCCGTACCGGTCCTCCAGGACGTTGCCCATCCTTCGGAATGACCCGCGCCTCCGGGGATTGATTCCCCCTCGACCGTAACCAATTCCCCGAGGCAGCTTATGTAGCGTCGAGTTCGGGCCCGGGGATGTTCGGGTGCTGACCGGGATTCTTGTGTCACTGGGGAAGACGATATGCAGGACTTAGGGGACTATCGTTGGGACGAGGAGAAGCCTCATCCTGAAGCGCCCTCGGGAAGCATGGCGTTCCTACGCGCCGTTCACAGCCTCCGGCGACGCTGGGTGCTGTTCATCCTGGTGTGGTTCCTGCCAGTGACCGCCGCAGGAGTCTATTCGCTGACCCTCAAACCCTCCTACCGCCCTCAAGCGACCCTCGAAGTCCGACCCGAGATGTCGCTGGTTTCGGCCGATGCCTCTGATGCGACGTATGCGGCGAGCCTTCTCATGTGGGCGAACTTCTATCGAACCCAGGAAGCGCTCCTCCGAAGCCCTGGCCTCGTTCAATCGGTGCTGAAGGCGCTGCCGAAACCGGTATCCCGGGAGTACGAAGAGGCGTCTGACCCCGTCAGGACTTTCTCCGAACACCTGGACATCGAAAAGACGGAATCGAGCTACATCATGAAGGTCGGCTTCATTGATACCGATCCCGGGCATGCGACCGAGATCGTCAACACCCTCGTTTCACTCTATCTTCGGGATGCGAATCGCAGGCTCCGGGAGCTCAAGGTGGAGGCTCTCCGGGTTCTCTCGAACGAGACCCTGCCCGCGATCCGTCAGCGCTTCGACGAAGCGGAGAAAGCCCTCCAGGCCTTCCAAGCGGAGACGGGCTTTGCGGACTTTGAAGAGCAATATGCCTCCCTGGTGGAGGCCCGCCGCAGGGCCGGGGCGCGTCTTTCGGAGATCCGGCTCCGCGGGTTCCGAATCCGTTCGGACATGACCGCCTTCCGGGGGTATGGGGCGGACGGAACCTTGGGGCTCTTTAATGAGGCCTTCCATACCACCCGGGCTCTCGAGCCTCTGGCGATTCAGCGCGCGGCGCTTTCCGCTGAGCTGGCCAGGCAAGGGGAAACGCTCAGGGAGAAGCATCCCCGTCTGATCGAGCTCAACAGAGAACTTGACTCGGTCGAAGCACGGATTCGAGAGGCGATCCAGGGGACGCTCAAATCCCTCGAAACCAATTTATCTTCTCTCGAGCAGGAGGAGGGGGCCCTCGGGAGCGAAGAGACGCGGATCGAGCAGCAGATGGGACGATCCCGTCAGCACCTTACGGATTTCAAGCGATTGGGGGCCGAGCTGACAACCTCGCAAGAGCTCTACAATTCCTATCTCAAGAGGCAAAACGAGACCCGGGCGACGTCGGAGGCCGGTCAGGCGGGGGTCCGGGTCATCGATCTGGCATCCCTTCCCCGGGAGCCCTACCGAAAGCCCCAATGGCTCCTGCACCTGTCGATCGTGGCGGGAATTCTGCTGGGAGCCGGTGCGGTCCTGTTGGCCGAGAAGGCGGACGACCGGATCAAGTCGGTCCGGGAAGTGGAAGTCTTCCTCGGACTTGACGTTCTGGGGGAGATTCCGAAGCTGAAGGAACGGGGACCCTGCCAGGAAAGGCCTCTCCTCCTGACCGAGGATTCGGATCCGGCGGAAGCGGAGGCGTTCCAGGCCCTTCGGGCCCAGCTGATCACTCGCTTCGAAGACACACCGCTCTCCAAAGTGATCATGGTCACGAGCGCGGAGGCGGGTGAAGGAAAATCTACGATCGCCGCGAATCTCGCCCGGGTGCTGGCGACCCAGGAGCGGCGGGTGCTTCTCCTCGATGCGGAGCTTCGGCGGCCGTCCCTGAAAGCGCTTCTTGCCGATCCCCGGGGGATGGGGCTCGAAGAACTCCTCCGCGGCGAGGCTCTGCTCCAGGAAGCCGCGCAGCCCAGCCGGATTTCCGGGGTGGACGTGCTGGGAGCGGATGAGGAGCTCCTGGGGGCGGCCGACATGGCCAGCTCCCCTCGATTCCGGCTTGCCTTGAAGGCGGCGCGCGAGCGCTACGACTTCATCGTGATCGATTCGGCCCCCCTCAACCTGATTTCCGAATCGGTGCTGATCGCCCGGCGTGCCGACGCCACCGTCCTGGTGGTCCGGTTGGGCGTGACAAGCCGGACCACCGCCCATGCGGCCCAGAAACGGCTCGCCGACATGAAAGTGAAGGTCCTGGGAGCCGTCGTCAATGGAACCCGGCCTTCGGGCTCCTTCCGCGGCTATCGCAACCGTCGCGATGTCTCCCGCGAAAAGGCCGCCATCTTACGAGGGGGAGACGACTTGGTGGGAATCGCCTGAGGAGGCTTGCTCTCGGAAGGTGAAGTCCAGGATTCGGTGAATGAGAATCGAGGAGCCCGTGTCTCTGAACGGAAAGCAGTCGAGCCCTGAGGGAGGGCAAAGCCGTCCCGATCATGGCGGAGGGGCCCCTGACGTCGGGGGGGTCTTCCCGGGCACTCCCGACCTCAGAACCAGGCGTCGTAGGATGGCGCACTACGCAAGCCGGGTCACGGCGGGGCGGCCGCACCTCCTGGTGATGGCGGCGACGCTCCTTGCCCTGGGACTGGCTTATATATGGTCCTATCTCATCCGATTCGAGTTGAGCCTTCCAAGCTACTACTCCTTCGTCATGGTCCACACGCTTCCGTTCGTGCTCCTGGTCCAGTGCCTGGTCTTCTACCGGCAGGGCGTCTTCAAGATCATGTGGGCCTACGTGGGGATCATGGATCTCCAGAAGATCTTTCGGGCGAGCGCATTCTCCTCAATCATTCTCGTCGGGCTCAATCTTCTGGTGCTCTCCGGCGATCTGGTGCCCTGGAGCGTCCTGATGTTGGACGGACTGCTCAGCTTCCTGGTCGTGAGCGCCCTCTATACGCTCCTTCGGGTGCTTCGCGAGGCGGGCTCGCGGGATTCCAGGGGCCGATTCCAAGTCGATCCGGTCCTGATCGTGGGCGCCGGGGACACCGGAGAGGCCCTCCTTCACGAGATCCAGTGCGGGCTCTCCAAGACCACGCGGGTCGCCGGTTTCCTGGATGACGCTCCGGAGAAACGGGGCCGGTTCTTGCGGGGTGTTCCGATTCTGGGGCCTGCCGACCAGGCGAAGGAGTGGGCTCACCGGATGGGAGTCAAGACGGTCTATTTCGCCATCCCCAGCGCCGACGCCGCGACGCTGCGGCGGATTGTAGGTCAACTCCGGGAGGCACAACTGGCGGTCAAAGTGCTTCCCCCGCTCGGAAAGCTTTCGGCGAACCAGGGATTCCTTCCGCAACTCCGGGATGTATCGATCGACGACCTCTTGCGGCGCAAGCCGATCCGGCTCGACCAGTCGATCCTCTCGGCCTTCATTAAGGACAAGATCGTGCTCGTGACCGGCGCCGCCGGGAGCATCGGCTCGGAGCTGTGTCGCCAGATCCTCCAGTTCCAGCCGCGGCGCCTCGTGGCCCTGGACTGCGCGGAAACGCCGCTTCACGACATCATGCTGGAGCTGGCCAATGGTGGAGCCGAGAAGCGAGTCTCATCGGAGCTGGCGGATGTCACGGACGCGGCGCGCTTGCGGGCCGTCTTCACGAAATGCGCTCCCCACGTCGTCTTTCATGCTGCGGCCCTCAAGCACGTGCCCCTCTGCGAATCCCACGCGCGCGAGGCGATCCGCGTCAACGTCGGGGGGACGCGGAAGGTGGGCGAGGCCGCCATCCGGGCGGGCACGCAGACCTTCATCATGATCTCGACCGACAAAGCCGTCAACCCCTCGAGCGTGATGGGGGCGACCAAGCGTGTCGCCGAACTGGTGGTTCAGAAGTTGAACGGACAGGCCGCGAGAACCCGGTTCGCCGCGGTCCGGTTCGGCAATGTGCTTGGGAGCAATGGCAGCGTCCTGGGCATCTTCAAGGCGCAACTTGCGCGGGGCGGGCCGCTTACCGTGACCCATCCCGAGATGCGACGGTACTTCATGACCATCCCTGAAGCGGTCCAGCTGGTCCTCCAGGCCGCCGTGCTTGGGAGGGGCGGAGAAGTCTTCGAACTCGACATGGGCGCGCCAGTCCGGATTGTGGACCTGGCCGAAGACCTGATCCGTCTGTCGGGGCTGGTCCGGGACGTGGACGTGAAGATAGAGTTCACGGGCATGAGACCGGGGGAGAAATTGTTCGAAGAATTGTATCTCGATTCCGAAAAGATCGAGCCCACCGCCCATCCCCAGGTCTTCTGCCTCCGAGCCGGCGAACACCTCGACGTGGATCCGGCGCTTATTCTGTGTCTGGAGAGGCTTGACGCGACCGCCGAAGAGAACGATCCCGTTCACCTCGAAGCACGAAATCAACTGTGCCAGATCATGGAGGCCGAGCGAATTCACGGGTATTACGCATGCAGTTGAAGCCTCGACACCCCTGGGGAGTCCGATCCCCCGTGCGTTCGTCACCTTTCCGGGCGGACGTCGTAGGTAATCGTGGAGCGCCTGAGAATTCAATGACTCGAGGAGACGGATTCATCCTGCGGAGAACGAGGAGCCGGAAAGCCCAATCCATGAAGAACGGTCTTTCCCTGAGCCGTCGGACTTCCGCAGGGTGGATCCCCCACTCATGACGGTTCACGAAAGCGCAACCAGGGGCCGAGGGATACAGGCCCGATGGGTTCTTCTGTTGATCACCGGGATCGCCCTTCTGGGTCCTCCGGGGGCGCGAGCCGCGGAACCTCCGAGCGGTGGAGCGGCCGGCGCCTGCCTCCTCTTGCACGATTGGGGGGGAAAGAGTCCCGCGGCCACTCCCTCGTTCATCCGGGAGAACAAGGCATTCCTGGAGAGCCTCCCTTTTGACGGCGTGGCCGTTTACCTGCGCAATTCGGAAGGCACCGTCAATGTGACGACGTCCGCGATGACCAATCAGCGGCTGGGCTACGAAGTCATTGCCAGGGTCCTGGCCCCTCTCAAAGGCGTTCACTTTACGACGATGACGCAGAATTTTGCAGCGGTCTTCAGCGGCAGGCCCCCGGACTTCTTCGGCGACTGGTCCCTCATGGTTCAGAACTTCGCCGACCTCGCGGGGGCCGCCCGTGAGACCGGCTTGAAGGGGATTTATTTCGACAATGAAAACCAGTTGGCCAAATGGTCCCACTACCCGGACGGGGTCGAATACCCGTCAAAGACCCTGAAAGAGTACCAGGAGCAGGCTCGCCTCCGCGGAAGGCAGACCATGGAGGCCATGGTATCGCAATTCCCGGAGATCGTCGTCATCAGCCTCCATGGGCCCTACCTATCGGAACCGAAGGCGCCGGCGCCACTCTTTCCCCAGTGGCAGACGGCGAACCAGCTCATGGGACCGTTCTTCTGCGGATTCGTCGAGGGCGCGGGAAAGCGGGCGACCTGCGTGGACGGAGGCAAGCTCTATCACTTGAGAGCGTCGAAGGAGTTTCAAGAGTCGTACGACTGGCGAAAGAGCGCCATTGCTTCGGACAAGGTGAACAGCGCATTCATCCCTTATCCCCTGCGCCCGATTTGGGGCTCAAAGGTCAGCATTGCCTTCGGCATTTACGACCAACCGTTCGATCGTCTTGACATGTTTCCGGACATCTTGCGACCCACGCTGGCGAATGCGCTCAAGCAGACGGATCGATATGTCTGGCTCCATGTCGATGGGCTGACGTTCTTGAGGCCCCACAAGAGCGGGGGAGCCTCTGACGCATGGATGGATGCCGTGCGACGCGGACGGGCGGACGCGTTGCGAAAGGTCTCCCCCCGGTAAGTTGCTGGTGAGACCCATTCCTTTTTCGAGTCCGTCTCTGGCTGTTTCCAGGGGACTCTTTTATGATCAGGGGAATGGGCCTCGCGCAGAAGACCAGGGGCCGGGTCCGTACCCCGAGCGCAAGTTTCGGGATGTGCTGTGGCTCGTAGGGCTCGGCTATGGGGTTCATCCGCAATCTGTGAGCCTGAGCGTGGCGCCAAGTGCGACGCGGGACCCATCGCATCCAAGCGAGGAGGAGGAACGGGAATCTCTATCCCTTCGATGCGACCGATGGCTCGATGATCGAGGGCGTCAGGTCTCATACCCTTCGGACCTACCATGGATTTGAAATCCGGAGTCGCCATCGTAACGGGAGCCAGCAGGGGCATTGGGCGGGCGATTGCCGAGGCGCTCGCGCGGGATGGGATGAGGCTCGTCCTGAACGCCCTGACTCCGACGCGGCTGGAAGAGGTAGTCCGGGACCTTCGTTCGCAAGGGGGTGAGGTGGACGCCGTTCCCGGTGACGTGGGCGATGAGGAGGTTGCGAATCGCCTGGTTGGAACCGCGATCAACCGCTTTGGGCAACTCGACGTCGCCGTCAACAACGCGGGCATCGGCACCCTCGGCCCCCTGGAGACCATGGACCCTGCGGAATTCGACCGCGTCTTCCGTACGAACGTGCGAGGCCCCTTTCTCCTTATGCGCGCCGCCATTCCGGCCATGAAGCGAAAGGGCGGGGGGACCCTGGTCAGTATCGCCTCACTCGCCGGGGTGAACCCGGTTCCCCAGCGCGCGGCGTACTCGGCCAGCAAGTGGGCTCTCATCGGGCTCTCACGTTCGGTGCTGCAGGAGGTTCGGCGGGACGGCATCCGGGTCATCATCCTGGAACCCGGATCGACGCTCACGGAATTCGACCACGATCCGTCCAAACTGGTCCACAAGGATAAATTCGTGAGCCCCGAGGATGTTGCGGCCGTCTTAGTGGCTGCGCTCAAGCTCCCGCCGCGGGCCACCGTCTCGGAGATCGAAATCCGGCCGACCAAACCCCTATAGTCGTCCTGAATCCCGAGCGCATCACGCGAGAACAGTGCGGTCGCCGGGGCTTCCGCCGGTCCGGCATATCTCTCGAGTTGACCCAGAGCCATGGAAAGTTCACCATACCGAGTGAGCACGAGCCGGCACCTTCCGATCCCGAGGCGGCTCCCATCCGCTCTCCTCATTCCACGGCCGGGGGATGCAATCATCCACGCGCGAAGGGGCCGGGTACGCACGCATCCCAGGGACGCCCAGCGAAGGGTGCGGGAGTCCCGCGTGGCCGTTGTAGGCCTTACCGCGGGCCTTGGCTTCGCACGGGTAAATCGATCACAAAGCAAGCACCCCCCCCAGCGTGAGCCTCGGCCCGAAGGGTTCCTTCATGGCTCTCCACGATTCGTCTGCTCACGGGAAGCCCAAGCCCCGTGCCTTTTCCGGGTTCCTTGGTCGTGACAAAGGGTTCAAATATCCGGTCGGCGACGCCGGATGCGATGCCGGGCCCGGTGTCCTGGAACTTGATCCGGATGATGGGTTTCCGACTCTCCTCAATGAGGTTGGTACTCACGGTAAGCCGCGGTGGAGTCTTGGTGGGACCGGATTCCATGGCATCGAGGGCATTGACGGCGAGATTCAGGAACACTTGGGAGAGGGAATCCTCCGACAAGAGCGTCGTAGGAAGGTTCGGGTCCGCTTTGAGTTCGATCTTGACGCGGGCGGACCTGCGGTCCAAGCGTAAAACGTGTAGAGTTTTCTCCAGGAGGGCATTGAGGGAACACGCCTGCCATTCGTTCCGATCCGGACGGGCCACATCCATCATCTGCCGAAGGGTTGAGCTGATACGATCAATCAGTACCTTGATGTCATCGTAGATACTCAGATTTGAGAGATTGGCCTCCTGCTGGCGCAGAATCTGGATCGCCCCGGAGATGGCGCCCAACGGATTCAGGATTTCGTGGGCCACACAGGCCGCCATCTGACCCAGGGCCGCCGCTCTTTCGCGCCTCTGGATCTGGTCCCCTTTCTGCATCCTCTCGGAGACTCCAAGCTGGGGGCCGATCACGCTTTCCATGGTTAGAGGTTCCTCACGCTTCGACTTAGATCGCTCTCTCTGTGTTCGGCCCTACTTAAGTCTTTCTCCCATGGAAGTTGCGGATCGAGGCACGAATTCGGGGACGACCGGATTCCACTGAAGCGGCGGCGTCGGGGGGGCGCGAGCGAAATCGGCAGGGGGGATCCGAATCCCCGTGCTCCGAAGAGTCCATCGCGGCAATATTGGGGACGGTCTTCCCGGCGGGGACCGGGACACCCCTGATCCCACGGGATTCTGTAACCCGGCGTTGCGGACGTCGTATATGACCTGAATGGAATTTCCATGACCGTCCTCCAATTCGGCCTGTTTCTGGCAGTGGCGGGCATCGCGGGCGCGATAGGACAGGCACTCGCCGGCTACTCGAGGGGTGGCTGCATGGTCTCCATCGCTCTGGGATTTATCGGGGCGGTCCTCGGCTCGTGGCTCGCGCGGGGGTTGGGCTTCTCGGAGTTCCTTATGATCCGGATCGGGTCCGAACGTTTTCCTCTGATCTGGTCCATCCTGGGGGCCGCCCTGTTCGTCGCCCTCGTCGGGGTGTTCACCCGGCCACGCCCTCGCATCCCACCTGAGGGTCGATGACCGAAGAGGCGTCTTCTGAAGGATGCGACCCTTCCGGAAGGACACCGTAGATACGCTGTCCACGGAACCCGGTGAATGAGGATGGTTGACATGCTGTGCTGGTCGCTGGCTCTCATGGGCATCGCGGTCATCGCCGCCTGGTTCGGATTCGGGGGGATCGCCACTGGAGCCGCGGCGATGACCCAGGTGCTGCTCTGGTTTCTTCTATTGATCATAGTCGTCGCGTTGATGTACGGCGTCGGGAAGGGCCGGGAATCTCCGGCGTCCATGACGTAAGAGTCTTTGTCAAGCCCCCCGAACCCCCAGTTCCCTTGCCCGGGCCACGGCCGCACGGCTGTGACCCGGGCAATCCTCGAATTGGGAGGCCCCCGGCACGGGGAGCCGGAAGCATGCCCGCGTACGTGACGCCCATGTCAGCGCCGGGAGACGGGCAGGCTTTCGAGGAGACGAGCACGGTTCGATCCCGGGGCCTCTCGAACTAGGATGCGGTGTCCGACACATCGATCCTAATGCAGGCCAGGAACTCCTGACGTTCCATACCCCCAAGGAGCAGTGGAAGTGCCCTCGCACGACAAATCCGATCGAGCGTCTCAACCGGGGCGTTCAAGAGGCGCGTGAAGACCCAATCGAGCCTGCCCAACGAAGTTACGGCGATGACGATCCTCATCGGCCTCAACGTTTCAGAGCAGATCCGCTTCAGGAGGAGTGATGGCGGGAAGAAGATTGTAGGGATCTGTTTTCAGGAGCGAGAAGGGAATAAGCATCCGTCACAGGTGGAGGGGCAATGACGAAGACTCGAGGAGGTCCAGGAGGGGCATACTCTTCGTGATCAGGTGTGAATGCCACTCATTCGCTAGGTGCCAAGAGTCGAAGGAGGCCGGGGAACTGTATCGGAGGATGGAGGAGAAAGGCCCCAAGGACAAGACTTTCGCCCTAAGAAGTCAACGTCATGCGGGAAGGCCAACTGAAGCCCGAGAGGAAGGGTAAACTACTCGTCGGGCCCGCCGCGCACGGGCTCCGCTATGACGAGGAAGGTAAATCGGGCGACGGGCCCGCTCACAAGAGAGTCATTTCGGATGGTGGCAGGTTGAAGTCGGACGGGTGTGATGGCACCTATTGGGCTGAAGAGTTGGATGCCAACCGACCTGGACAGCCCTTCATCGTCGCTTTCATGCGCTGGGGCTTCACCGCGGGATTGAGCTTGCAGGTTCCATCCGGGGGGGCTTTGATGCTCAGAAGGAGACGACAATATCGGGCGTAAATGGGCTCAGGCACGAGAAACTAGGGGAAAAGGACTCCATTGTCATTGACGTCACCGTTCGCTGTGTGACGTCCGGCGGGAGGAGCAATCGATAAGTGACGCTTTAGATTGACGAGCAGACCTCTCTTCCGGCGAAAACTGTCCGAGACATGTCGGCCGAATTGCAGAGGACAGTGACCGGGGAGTTCGCGGGTTGCGGGATCGATGAGCCGGGCGAGGCAGGCAAGTTTCAGTATCCGAACTGAGAAGATGGAAGTCTTGAAGTTCTAGCTCGGGAGAACCGCTCCACCGGGGGAGCGCCAGTCTCCTCGTCACTATGGGAAGCGCCCGAGGTAACCGGCGCTTCCTTTAACGAGTATCAGCGCCTACGCCTCCCCGCACATCGCAGGATTGGCATTAGGCTTTGGATGTAGCCCGAGGCTTCGGTCGCTCTATTTTCCCGGAATTCGTCGATCGGGTGAATTCCCCAGGGACGGCCGTGCGGGGGTCCTGGGGAAGGGTCGAACCAGCCCGGCTGGAAAGGGCCGCCTCGGTCATCTCGCGCACATGTCGGAAGAAGGCTCTCCTTCGGCCTGCGAGCGCGTCCTCCCGATATCCCTTGGCTTTCTCAAGATTGCGAGCAGACATCATGGCCATTCGCCCGGGATCCGTGACCATCTCTCGAATTTTTTGCGCCAGCTTCCGTGCGTCGCCGGGGGGCACCATATCCTCGGCCGGGAGAAGCTCGGGGATGCCCCCGACCGTCGAGCCCAGGCAGGGAAGCCCCCGCGCCATGGCTTCGACCATGGCCCGGGGCAAGCCCTCCTGCCGCGAGGGAAGCCCGAAGAGGCCGGCCGCATCGAGCTCCGCTCTCACCGTCTTCCCGCTGGGCAGCCACCCCAGGAACTTCACGCGTCCCCCGAGGCCCTGCTTGCGCGCCCGCTCCTCGAGGGCGGTCCGGTACTGCCCGTCACCCACAAAGACCAGGCGGAGATCCTGTCCATCTCGGACCTCCTGACCCACGGCGTCGATGAGGACGTCTTGGGATTTGTAGAGCTGCTCCAGCGTGCCGACCGTGATGATCGCGGTGCACTCCCTTCCTACCCGTATAGGGCGGGGTTCCGCCACGAACGCCTCCGGGGGAAGCTCCACGTCCGAGAAGCCCGCCATCAGCGACCCCGGAGCAGCCGGGTAGCGACGCTGAAGAGCCTCTTCCGTGACGTAGGCCGCCGCGCTCGCTCCCGAGCACTGAGCTCGCAACCGATGGGCGAACCATCGACGGAAGAAGGCGCGCAAAGGGTGCTTCATGGCGCCCGGAGAGAAGGTGTCCCACGGATCTCCGATCACCTCGACGGCGTAGGGATGGCCCTCTTTCATGAGCCTCGGCAGGACCGCGTCCGCCAGCACTGACCCCACTCGGAGGACCACGGCATCCGCGGCCGAGAACGACCGGACTACAGCATTCCGGATCTCGCCTCTCCGCAAAGCATACTCCATCGGTCCATGGTAGGGGGGGACGGCCACGAAGGTTACGCTGGGCCCATCCGCCCGAAGCCAGCGCGGATCTGCAACGGGCACATCCACGAGGCGTGCGACCACGCGGACGGCATCGAACACCTCCAGGTACCGCGCCCAGAAGGAATACGCTTGCCCCACGGCGGTCCACACGGCACCCTCGGGTGAGCGCATGAACTTGTAATCCAAAACGATGAGGACATTCATAAGTGGGTTGGCGTCGAAACCAGACCTCGAACGGCGAAAAACCCTGCCGGTATCCCGTTCCACAAGAGCAAGACTCAGGCCATGCGGTATGCGGAGGTTCCCGCAAGAGGCGTGCTCCCATGCCAACCACAATGATAGAGGGGTGAATCGTTGTGATCGCATGCCTGGGGACCGGGAACGAGCCCGCCCCCCTGAATCCCCGGCAGGGTAGGGCAAGGCGCTCGCCAGGCGTGAACTCCGGCCTTTCCCTGACCTCTTGGGCTCGTCGCCGTGGGACCGGGTTGGGGTAACCAGAGAAGGCCAGGGCGCCCGCATCCTTCCCCCGGGGGTCCAGGCGATAACCCGGGGTCATGTTTCCCTTGAGCACGAGCGGGGGCGGTTCCTCGTCATTGATGAAAATGGCCGCAGGCGAAGACCCGGGTCGGAGAGCGGAAGAAGCAGGGATCCGGAACCGGGTGTCGTAGGTCGGACTGCTCCGTTTTGCGATTGCCACGATCCGTCTGAAGTGTCGTAGATCCTGAGGCGAAGCGAGTTCGAGTTTCTCGAGGTCCGACGGACGTGTGGAAAGGGAGATAGTATGGCGTTCACAACCGTGAATACGATCGTTTTGAAGGAGATGCAGGAACTGCTTCTGGATCGCAGCCGGGATCTCGAGGTCGATCTGGCCGGTCTGGAATACGAAACCACGGGACTGGGGGCGGAACGGGTCGGGGCCCATTCCTCGGCACCCGGGCACCTGGCGGAGCTGGCGAGCGACGCGTCAGCGAAGGCCGTCATGTACGGGCAGCTGGAGAGTCAGAGCGGTGAACTATCGGAGGTCCGGGACGCTCTGGAACGCCTCGAGGATGGATCCTTCGGGCGCTGCGACAACTGCCTCGAAGCCATCCCCCTTGAACGTTTGCGGGCGATCCCCTATGCTCGCCTCTGCATGAAATGCAAGAGCGCGGAAGAGAGGGACGTCGCCGAGTCGGTCGGATAGCGAAGCGCTCCCACCCTCGCCCGCTCTGGGGCGACCCTCAAGTTCTCCCAGCAGATCGGGACTCAGGGCCCGCGGAGGAGGGTGGGCTTGCGTTTGGATGGTTGGGAATCTCACGCCCGGGGAACACTATACGGCTCTCTCGAACACGGGGCCCCTCGCGGGCTTCCGCAGGGAACGGCCAATGAACAGCAAGACCATCCCCAGACTAGCTCCGTACTGAAAGAGGAAGAACACCACGTTGTCCGAATCGCATACGAGTCCGAGGATGCAGAGACTCACGAATACGGGCAAAAGGAAAATGCGGCCATCGCGGGGGTGGAGCCGGTAGACGAACAATCGGACGGCGCGCACCAGGAGGGCGAAGACTCCGAACGCCAGAGGCACGAAGGCCGGCCCGAAATTAAGCATTGTTTCCCCGGCCAGGCCGTAGAGGTTGGAGGCGTCCCCGTAAATGACCGCGTCCTTTCCCCACAGTATCCAGGAGCCTTCGTGGATCTTCGTCAGGGGACGCTCCGGCCAGAGGGCCTGGGGGATGAGGAGGGTGACGGCCCCGAGGTAAGTCCGTCCCCGCGCGAGCTCATAATCGCTTCCCACGCGGCTCATGCGGTAGTAGAGAAAGGCCTGGACATCGCTTCGGGACAGGTCGCCGAGGGCCACCCGGGTCAGCGTCGTTCCGCGCTTCGTCTCCTCTCCCTTCAGCGCCCGTTGGAAATCCTTCGTGCCGCCATGTTTGTAGGCGGCGTAGATGACCATGAACCCAAGGAGCGCCGCGATCCCCGGAAAGACGACCTTTCGCGGGATGGACCGAATGCAGAAATGGACAACGGCGATGGCCCAGAAGAGGGACCAGACGAAATTGCTCCGGCTGCCGCGCAGACCCCCGAACAGGATGAGCAGTCCGAAGAAGACGGTTAGAGCGCCTATCACGACCCACCAGGAAGGGCGGCGGCGTTGCCTCCACAGGAAAAGTGCGAGGGCCATGAAGGCCAATCGGGGGAAAGACTCGGAAACGATGAAAATCCAGCCCCATCCCGTGAACGAGCTCTTGCCTGTCTCGGTTTCCGATTCGAAGAGCGCCATGTATCCGTCGATGCCGCCAAAATGGGCGTACACGTAGGTCTGGAGCCCGGCGGTAAGAACGAGCGCGGTGGCCAAGACAATGCCCGGATGACGGACTGGCCAGATCCTCGGCAGGCGTGGAATTCGCGGGGCGTTCCACAGCCGGGAAACGACAGCGTAGACCAAGAGTCCGCCGGCGTTCAGCGCTCCCATCTTTCCGAGCCACTCGCGCCAATCGGGGGGCGGAGTGATATACGGCATCCAGAAGTCCTGGGACACGTGGAGGAGCGGCGCCAGGAAGAACGTGTGGAATCCCAGGAATCCGATGATTCCCACGGGGTCGAAGAGGTCCATGCGACCCCGCAGCCAGTCCACGAAATCGATTCCGATCAGGAACCCGCATATCATGACCGGAATGAGGAACCAGTGGCGGCACGGCTCGGAGAAGGCGGCGAAGAGGAGCGTGGTCGTGACCGAAAGGGCCATCGAGAGGCTGATGCTCAGGGGATCCGAGCGCAGCCAGCCCGGCGCTTTCCCGCCCCCGGGCGCCGGGATGGGGCGCCCGGGGAGGCCTCTTGAAGGGAGCTCCGCGATCCGGTTCACGCCGCTGAGCGCATAGGGACGGAGGAGATCCCGCTTCATGAAAGCCCCCGCGTCGTGACACCCCGTCCCAATCTGAGCAGGGCACGCAGAGTCACCGCCAGGTTTGCGCCGAGCTGGAAGAGCGAACTGACCAGCACGGCGATGGCAACGCCGCTGAGCCCGAGGCGCGGGATCAGGATCAATCCCAGCCCCACGGTGATCCCCACGGCGACACACATGATGACCGGCTGGACCTTGAGCTGCCGGCTGGCGATCATGGAATACGAAAGCGTGGAGGCCAGGTAGCTTGCCGCCCCCGCGGCCATGAGCCAGCGGAGCACTCCCACTTCTTCCGCATAGGCCGGACCGAACAGCAGGTTCAGGATCGGTTTCCCCAGGAGCGTCGCCACCATCATTCCGGAGACCCCGACGACGGCCGCGCCGGCGAGCATTCGCGCGAGCAGGCGTCCGAATCTTGGCGCGTCTCCGGCCGTGTACAGTTCGGCCAGCCTGACGTTGGCCGAGTGGCCGAGCGCGTTTACCCAGACATGCCCTGCCGCCGTCAAGGAGAGCAGGACCGCGAAGACGCC
>Ga0222749_10000161_pt1 | contig 42064 bp, 25 predicted proteins | sample IncBWH2Mmetat_FD_197234 | JGI IMG/M metagenome (GOLD analysis project Ga0222749, IMG submission 197234) | Metatranscriptome of lab incubated forest soil microbial communities from Barre Woods Harvard Forest LTER site, Petersham... | ecosystem: Environmental > Terrestrial > Soil > Temperate... | reverse complement strand
GGCTTTCTTTGCACCGGTCAACGATCCTCCGCATCACCTTTACCTTTGCCCACCATGCAGTGTCGAGTTTCGAAGGCACATTGCGTTCCGAGATTACCTCCGCGCGCACCCCAAGGACGCCAAAATCTACGGCGACCTGAAGATCGCACTCGCCGAACGGTTCCGAGAGGATCGGTCCGCGTACAACACTGCCAAGACTGAGTTTGTGGCGGAACTGACCAGTCGGGCAATCGCTGCTCAGAAAAAGTGACCTGCTGAGCCAACTCTATTATTGCCGAGTACTGAGTACTAATTATTTGCGCTGTGTGGCTGAGATTTGCAGCAAGGCATTCTCCACCAGCCGCAGGCCGATGTTCCAGTGACTGCGGGCTGCATCTTCATCTTCACCGTAGCCGGAAAGATAAAAGGTGATGCCGAAGCCCTCCTGTCTTGTCTCGGGCTCAGTGCTGAAATAACAACGGCGAATAATGAGTTCCACGGCTGATGAAATTTCGGGGACACGTTGCAACAGATTGCAGGCACTGCGCACCAGCTCTTCATGCTGCTCAAAAGAGTACCGTGGTTCAGGCTGGGTAAAGATCAGGTCTATATAGGAGGCGCATTTGCACTCCACTCCGTAAATCAATTCTTCTTCGGTCAACTCGCGGGTGGTCCATACGTCGCACTTGGAACTTTCAAAAATGCTGGCTTGCGAATTAATGGATGCGAGAAAGTGCCCCAGCTCTTCGTTCTCGAAGGCCTCCTGAATATTCAGCAGAAGTTCGGGCTGGCGCCGGACGTCGTAATAACGCAGAGCACCATCGGGCGAAGCCCAGGGCAGCTCCAGGCTGTCATCTTCTGCGCCCAACTCAACCGAGAAATCAGCGTGCATAAATGTATGAAAACACAAATGGATAAAAATGTGGTGTTTTGTTGTGCCGGGATGCTCAAATGCCCGCTTCAGTCCAAAAGCTGGTCAGACGGTTCCGCATGGTCCCATTGTGGTATCAAAGTCTTAACTTCTGAGAAAGTGCTGGTTATCATTTGTCCCTGGAAGTCTGCCCCGGCGAGCCGTGGGTGTACCCAGCATTCCAGAATGCGGAGGCGTTAGCCTCTATGGATCTTTGAAAATTGATTGTGCTGAGTTCTTGAAATTGGAAACTCGAAACTTCTCTAAAGTTTACCGCGAAGTAAACATAATCCTTGTTCCAAACCCATTTTGTTGGGCTAATGTCCATTCCTGGTGCCATTGATGATGAAGGACTTAAGCACCTACACCCAAGCATGCAAGGGGTTGGGTCCACACACAATTGGCAAGGCCCGAACGGTTTATCTTCATTGTGCCCAATTGGGGTCGAAGATAACCTACAGATTACCCCCAAGCGTGCAAGGGGAGCCCCCGATCCGCGAAATCCGCGCCGATCCGCTGTGGGCTTTTCTGAGTACTGACTACTGAGTACCGAGTACTGCCTTTACGAACTCAATAATTTTGCGCTCGGCCCAGTAGCCATCGTATCCGTTGGGCTCAGCCAGGAAGGCGCAATGACCGCCATGCTCAGTTTCAATGAACTGAATGTGCGGATTGGCGGTTATTTTGGCGCGGCTCTCCGGAAGAATGCGGATAAAAGGATCGTCTTGGGCGTATACGATAAGAGTAGGCACCTGGATGCGGTCAATCACGCGCGCCGCGGCTGCGCGATGATAATAATCATCCGCACCGGTAAAGCCGGAATGCGGCGCGGTAATGAACTCATCGAACTCGCGGACGCTGCGCATGCGTTTTAATCCCGTGGTCGTATAGCGCTCGGGAAACAATTCTGCTTTACGGCGGAAGCGGCGCATCAAGCCCAAAAGAAATTTCTGCTCGTAGATCCAGTTGGCGGGCTTGTGCAGCGCGTCGGCAGAGGGGGCCAGGTCAATCGCGGGCGAAATGGCGCACACGGCACGGAGTTGCTGCGGGGCCTTCGCGCCCCAATCTCCTGCACACTTCAACACAAGATTGCCGCCCATGGAGTAACCCGCGAGCACGATGCCAGTCAATTTATCTTCTTCGATAAGCGTATTGGCCACGGCAGCAACGTCGGCAGAGAGCCCGGAGTGGTACAGCGTAGGCGTCAGTTTTTCCGTGCCGCCGCAGTTGCGCATGTTCATGCGCACCACATTCATGCCCGCGGCAAACGCCTTGTTCGCCGTGCCGATCACATATTGCGAGTTGCTGGAGCCTTCGAGTCCGTGAAGAACGATGAGCGTTGCTGGCTGGCCCCGGTCCTGTTGCCAGTGGCAGTGGCAGAGGACTTGCACCCCGGGTTCGACGGCAAACAACCGCTCTTCCGGAGCGGCCAGCAGATTCTTACGGGGAAGAAAATTGCCAGCCAGGGTCATGCGATGTCCGCCGGCAAGCCAGCGGCGCGGGCGGAAATCGCCGCCGTCGCGGAGTGGCTCCTGGGCATTCTCGACAACGACTTCAGTTGGGAGATTCTCGAAAGACATCTATAATGAATGTTAACGGTGAAGCTGCAATCAGGGCAATATTTTCTCTGTCGTGGCTCGTTTGAAAGTTTTAAATCTAAGGATAAAAAGCCGTGCCTATCTACGAATATATTTGCCAGCAATGTTCAAAAGAGTTTGAAGCCCTGGTGCAGGGTTCACGAAAGCCTTCATGCCCTGCCTGCAAGAGCACACGTCTCAAGCAACAGCTTTCGGTGTTTGCCGTTGCTACTAGCGCGTCCAAAAGTCCCGGCCGCGCTGCGGCTGGCCCTTGCGGCTCGTGCGGCGACCCGCGTGGACCGGGCGCATGCTCGCTGGATTCGTAAAAGCAACGCTTGTGCGGCAAACAACGCGTGTCGCACTGAGTCCGCGCACGGTGTCTGTGCACCTTGTATCGTGTACAATAAAATTCTGCCTACGGTGGGTATAGTTCAGCGGTAGAACACCGGACTGTGGCTCCGGCTGTCGTGGGTTCAAATCCCACTACCCACCCCAATTCTTCAAAACACAACGAGTTTCACAGGGATCCTTCTCCTGCTTTCGCGGATCAGGCTTTGGGCTGGCGGCTCACTTCACAGGGGAGGCCGTGCAGTGCCGGCAGGAACAAATGAATGCTGGATCGTTGTCTCTAACCTCATGCTTGCATTTGGGACAAACATACGTCCCCGGTTCAGTTTCCCGCATTTCTCCTGCGCGGGTAAGAGCAGTACATTCTGGGCAGTGCATAGTCTTAGACAAATTTATTTTACCAACATGTTCTTTCTACACAGAAGTTACCTTCGTAATCAACCGGGTAATCTTCGGCTTCCACTCCCACAAATAAATCTAGCACGGTTACCCCATCACGGGGCAAGCGCTTTCAGCTTTGCCGCAACGCCGGCAGCTTCCCTGGAGTTAGGTGCCAGCTCAAGATATTTTTCGTAGGCTTGTTTCGCCTCGCTTTTGCGTTCAAGCTTCACATAAGCGTCTCCCAGGTTTATGTAGGCAACCACGCGGGTCGGGGCCAGGCGAATGGTTTTCTGGAACCATGTGAGTGAATCCTCATACTTCTGTAGCTTGTACAAAATAAACCCGACATTGTTTGCCGCTTCTGCGTTTTGCGGATCGAGGGCGGCAGCCTGGTCGAACTTGGCGAAGGCTTCGTCATACTTCTTTTCTTTGTAGAGGCGTAGGCCCTCATCATTGAAGCCCAGCGCTGTTTCCGTGGCTGAGGGAGCCTGGCTTCTCGTCTGGCCTTTCTGTTGAAGCTGGGCCTGGGCTGTAGCAAGCTGCTGTTGCAGTTTCTCATTTTGTGAGCGAAGTTTCTCAACCTCAGAGTTGAGACGAATTGCGTCATCGCCCAACTGGGCCGAATCTGCATTCAGAAATTCGGAGTCGTGGTTGAGATCAAAGATAAAATCACCGCCTTCGCTGCCCGGCATATTGCCGAAAGCAGGGGTCTGGTGCGACAGCGCTGAGACGGCGGGCGCAACGTAGGCGGCCAGCTCGGTTGCGGTGATAACGCCATCGCCGTTGAGATCGCCGCGTCCATCGAGCGCTTGCAGCAGGGTCCAGGTAAACACGGAGTGCCCATTGGGACCGTTGTCGGCCACCTGCTCATCGGCGCCGCCCGCGGTAAACATCTCTCGGGCCTCACGGCGTGCGATTTCCTGGAGATAATTGGAGGAGTTCGAAATCGTGCCTCCGCGCGTCAAAGCCAGCCCGCTGTAACAGGAATCCATGACGAACAGCAGGTGCTTGGCAGGGATGGCCTCGGCGATATCCTGAAAGTTAGTCATGGAGATGGCCTGCCCCTGATAGTTCTCGAGGTCAGCATCAACCGGAATGATGTAGCCCAGATCGCGTCCTGAGGGAAGCTTGCGCGTGGCGCCATGACCGGCGTAGAAGACAAACACCCGGTCTTCGCGCTTGACCATGTCTTGATTAGCCAGCTTGTCACCCAGCAGCGAGAGAATGTTCTGGCGGGTGGCATCTCCGTCCAGCAGCAAAAATACATTTTGCGGTTTGAACTTATACTTCTGGACCAACAAATCGCGCACGCCCTGGGCATCATTGGCAGCGTAACGCAACTTGGGCCACTTCTGGTAGTTGTCTATGCCGATGATGGCGGCCCAACTCTCACGATAAGACGGTTCGGAGGGCTTGGGCAGCGCAATCGTCTGGATGCCGCGCGAGTCACTGACTGAAAATCCGGTCCCATTCCACGAGGCAAAGCGATAGCCCGCTTTCTGCAGGGTTTCGATCAGTGACGGCAGGGCCTCTACGGCTGGGCGGTGGATATCGTGAAACAGAATGATGCCCCGGCCCTCGTGATCCACCTGCTGCAAAACCCGCTGCGCTACCGAATTGGGAACAGGATCGGCCCAATCCATGGAATCAATGTTCCAGATCATGGATTTCAGCTTGTCTGACTGCACCTCCTGCAAGATGCCCTGGTTACGGGCCCCGTAAGGCGGACGAAACAGAACCGGATCATCCTTCAAGATGTACTTGAGCAGCTTGTTGGTAGTCTCAATCTCATAGGAATATTTCGCCCGACTTAACTTAGGCAGCAAGGCGTGCGTATAGCTGTGATTCCCGATAGAGGAACCAGCTTCAAGGATGTGATAGCTCTCGTCTGCTGTCTTGGTAAGCGTGATAGTGCCATCGTCCGCGACTGTTCCCAAGTTACGCCCGACTTCAAAAAATACCGCCTGCAGATTGTATTTTTTCAGGATCTCCAGGATCTGCGCTGTATAACGAGGATGCGGCCCATCATCGAAAGTCAGTAGCAGCGTCTTTGGCGGCAACTCAGTGCCAAAGAGTTCATCACGATTTTTCTTCGAGTGAGTCCGGCCGCCGCCGCGAGTTTCATCCTCAGGAAGGTCGGCTTCATGTTCTTTCAGGATTTCCTCGCGCTGATACTTTTGCCTGATGAAAGCCAGGTATTTCTCCCAGGCCTCGCGCCGCACAGGCATGCCGCGAGCCTGGAATTGGTCGAAGACCTTGGCTAATTCTTTTTGATACAGTGCCTGGATCTGGTCGAGGGCAGCCTGGTCTTCGGCAATGCGCTTCTTGAGAGGTTGCGAATTTTTGTCTTGCGGCAGATTAGCAGTAAGGTCATCCAACAGGTCGCGGAATATCAGCTTGTCAGCATCGTGATAATCCGGATTACTTTCCAGCCGGTCAAGGAAAACCCCGAGCTTGGTTGGGTCGCTGGATAAGGTTACACTCAAGGCCGAAAGCCGTTCTTCATTCTGCTGGAACAACATCTTGCCCAGCATGGAAACTCGCTCGCGCGTGATGTCATCGAGCGAAGAGCTATCAGAGGTCAGAATGATGATTTTTCTAAAACCAGCAACAATGTCATCGGCTTGCTGGGCTAGGTCAGGTTGATCCGCAGGCGAAAGCGCATAGAGAGGACACAGCAGAAAAACTATCGCTGAAAAAATGGTCAGAAGCTTCTTGCACATGGTTTGCCCGCCGAAGCAATCATTTGTAACTGAATGCCTAGAGAATAGCAGCATGTAGGTCAAGCCGAGCTTTTTTTAGTACCTTGTGCCATTGATTCGACGGGAGCGACGGATGTCGCCCAGGATTCTATCCTTCCTGATTCACCATCTGGATCAGGGCCTGGATGTAACCGAAACAATAGGCAAAGGCTTGCCTGCCGCCCGTATCGCCGTCAATTTTCGGCACGTGGTCAGGCATCAACATGCCGTCATAGCCAACTTCTTTATAAGTCCGGATAGCGCGGATAAAATTTACATCGCCGTTATCGGGAAGGGTTTCTTGAAAATTCAGGAAGCCTCCCTTAATGTTGCGGAAGTGCACGTTGAAAATCTTTCCGCGCGAGCCGAAGTAACGGATCGCATCGTGAATTTCTTCATTGGGATTTTTCAGGCTTTCGCAAATTGTGCCCTGGCAGAAATTCAGTCCGTGATAAGGGCTTGGGCTCAGTGCAATAAACTTTTTAAGTCCGTCCACGGTGCTGAGGACGCGATGCACCCCGCGGAAGCCCTGCGGCTCAGGCATAGCCGGGTCTTGCGGATGGCAGGCCACTCGTACTTTGTTCTCCTCCGCCACCGGTACTACCCGCTGCAGAAAATAAGCGATGCGCTCCCAGGATTGCTCCGCGCTCACCACTCCAGCTTCCGTCAGCTTGTCGCGGTCGGCCGTCTGCTCGTAGTTGAAGGTTGCATAGGTCGCGCCGCCTCTGCCTGGTGTGGGTTCGGTCCGCACCACCCCGAGCATTGAGAGGTTATAGGTCAACATGGGGAATCCCGCCTTGGCGGCGCTGCGAATTTTCTCGCAGATAGCGTCAATCTCGCGGTCGCGCTCGGGGCCCTTGCCCATCATCACGTTCGGAATTTCTGATCTGGTGATGTAAGTGGGATGGAGCAGGCGGAGCGCCTCCACATTCAATCCAAACGATTCGATGTGCTCGCGCTTGCGTGATAACCCGTCTACGGACCAGTCATCGTCTTTTTTTTGCTGCGCAGCAGAGCTTTGTGATTGTGAGGGCGGCTCGGCGCAGATGTGGTTCACGCCGAAGGCGGCCATTGCTTTGAGAATGTCGTCGCTGTCGCCATGTTGCGTTCCCAGCTTGAGGTTGGCTTTTTTGCGGTTGGATTTCGGCAGGCTGGTTTTGCTAGCTGTGTCCTTCGACGGCGATTGCTCCTGCGCCTCCGCTACTTGCGTAGCCGCCGCTGCCAATGCGCCTGCCGCGGCAGTGTGTAAAAAATCTCTGCGATTCATCGCAATAGTTTCCAGCTTCTGGTTTCAACTTTCAAGTTCATAAATGTGCTTGCCGGTTGATCACGTTTGTCTCACGTCGAGCCGGAACGCTTCGTCGACAAATTCGACCTTAACGTGCTCCAAAGAAGGTACGAGCGCATCCGCCAGTTTCAATTCATCCGGCGAACAGGTAGTCGTAAGACCGATGACCCGCATGCCGGCGGCTTTGCCCGCGCGAATGCCGGCGACTGTATCTTCAAAGACCAGGCAATCGGCGGGCTGAAAGCCCAGCAGAGCGGCGCCCTTGAGATATGGTTCCGGAGATGGCTTGCCGTGAATAACGTCCTCGGCGGTGACGGAGTGTGGCGGCCAGATGAATCCGGCGTATTCCAGCCGTGATTTGGCCAGAGGACGCGTGCCGGAGGTGACGACTGCAAACCGGTCAACCGGCAGACGGCGCAGAAGCTCCAACGCGCCGGGGATGGGTGTGATCCCATCCTTATCGGTAATCTCCATGTTCTCAACTCGGCGGTTCTCTTGTTCTGCGTCCAGGTGGGGAGCAAATTCGCGGATGGTCTCAATGCTGCGGCGGCCGTGGGCGTGAGCAACCACGAGTTCGGGATTCAGGTTGTGTTCGAGTGCCCACCTCTTCCAGATCCGTGCTACAGAAGGAGTGGAATCCACAAGAACACCATCGAGGTCGAAGAGGAAAGCTTTGCAGATGAAAGTCACTATTCAGGATATCATCCAGCAAACGCCGAACGATCCGAAGACCACACCCGGCACTGATGAACGCTCCAGCAAAATTATGAAGGAAGTACTTCCGCCTTCTCTCGGCTGTGGGCTCGCACTGGATGCATAGCCGAACTCTCCGCAGCCATTCTGGCTAAGACGTGCCGATTATTTTGGATTTGATAATGACGCAAGTGGTCGAGCAGACATGCCCTGAGCATTTCTTTGCCGTGCGTCTCCAGACCCTGACTTTCGAGGCGAAGGCTCGCAATCCGTTTTCTGATCGTTCTGTCTCCACGAGAGCCGGGCACTTCGGCGCCGTGAAAGCCATAGAGTTCAGTCGCGGCGATCTTCTCGATGGTCCCCCGGTTGGCTTCTTCAAAACACCGCATCGCCAGGGCTTTGCTTCTCTTCTGTGGGTCCCAGCGCAGCAGACCCAAACGCTTCTCTCTCCCTCTTCGCAAAGTCTCATTGATTTCCGCTTGTCGCGCTTGCGACGGAATAAACGCAGCCGGCTCTGGCAGCTTTGAAGGCGTCTCAAAGACTGCAGCCATGGTGCGCAAAGGGGCGCTCCGCAGCCACTTGGTCACGTAAAACGCTGTTAGAAGATGCGCCACAATCCCTTCCACGGCCAGGACAGGATTGCTTCCCAGCAGATCGCCCCCGGAACGGTTTTTTCTTTGGCCACGATAGTTGTCAATTCCCAATTTGACTAAGTCGAGAAATCGTCCGCACAGGCGCGGACCAAACAGATACGAGTCTGCGCCGCTCAGGATGCTCAAGTGCTTGATCTCGTCGCGCACGATGTTCCGGACCAGGATGTGTAGGTCGCTGGCCGCGTGCGCTGCCATCACGATGTAGCTGGAGCTCGCGTTCCATTCCGTGGTCTGCCGGTTGATGATATGGCGCATGGCGGCCGCTTCATCGGTGGTCACTACCATGGGCTGATTGGGATTCTCCCTGTTGGGCGATGCATTCATCAGGCGTTCGATCATGCGGGCAAAGGCATTGCTATGCCGCCGCTCTTCGGCGCACCACGTGGCTTCACACCAGGGCATGCCATGCTCGGCGGCATACTTGGCCTGCTCCTCATTCTTTCCCATGAACCGGCCCAGCGTGGGCAGAAGAAAGCGGAAGCCCTCTCCGTTTTGCTGGCTGTATTCCATGATGGGGTCCTCGTTTTCCATGGCGACGTTCATCATGAACGCCATTTCCCAGACCGCCAGACCGCCGATCACATGCTGCGGCCCGATGGCGCTAAGCTGCGCTTTTTGCCAGATCCGCGCCCGGTAGTGCGGGTCCCAGGGTTCATGGTCGAAGACCTCCTGGTGAAAGCCCCAAAAAGCCCAGAGGTTCTCATCGAGGACCGCAGTTGTAAAATCCTCCCGGATGATCTTGTAGATAGCGAGCAGCGTCTTGGGCAGATACAGAGCCTGGCGCAGCACCGATATCCGGCGCGCAGACTTGGCCGGAAGCGCGGGCCGGTATTTCTGCGTTGGGGTCAACGGCCGGCTGGCCGCACCCGCGACGGTGACTCTCGGGTCCTCGGTGAAGTTCTCTTCGGTTGCCAAATTCTGCATGAAAGCCTCATGCCGCTAGTAGCAGCTCGCGCGACAAGCGAAGCAATAAAGACGCCGCTGTCCCACGATTCATGCCACGTTAGCGGAGCGGCTACAGAGGCTCAAGCGGCAAAGCACGGCACAGTGCGACATTGCATAACAAAAAGTCTCTGTCCCTTGCGCCGACGTGAGACAATTGTCCGTTCATTGGAGCCGCTCGCGCGATGAAACATTTTCTTTTTGAGTTTTTTCTTCTATTTTTTCTTGCCATCACTCTAAGAGCGCAAGACGCTTCTTCCGCTCAAGCACCGCCGCAGAAGTCGCTGTCAGACTTACTCGTGCAGGGACTGCAGGCTTACCGCACTGGAAAGTTCGATGCTGCCATTGAGAGTTATCAGACTGCGCTGCAACACGATCCGAAGTCGGGGGAAGCCTACGCCGGTCTGGCGCGGGCATACCTTAAGCAGGAGAAAGTGGAAGCGGCCTATGACACCGCCAGTAAGGGAGTGGCTGAGGTCCCTGAGTCGTTGGCTGCACATACGGCCCTAGGAGAAGTCTATTTCCGGCAGGCCAAGATGGGGGAGAGTGAAAAAGAATTTCTTAGAACAGTAAACACAACCCATCCCGAGGCACGCGCCTATTTGGGCCTGGCACGCTTATACGATGCCCTTTCTTTTCATGCGCGCGCAAAAACCATGCTGGAAAAGGCCCATGCTCTTGACCCGGATGATCCCGACATCCAGGGGCGGTGGCTGAGAACCGTGAGCCGTTCGGAGCGAATCAAATTGCTTCAGGATTACCTTGCAAAACCGGGCAACGACGACACCGACACTCGCAAAAGGATGCAACGCTCTCTTTCATCGCTGCAAGAGCAGGAAAAAGTGCCGCAACAATCGTGCAAACTGGTGAGCGAACTCACGGCGACCCAAACCGACCTGAAAGTCATGATGACTGATCCTAAGCATCTTCATGGTTACGGCTTGGAGGTAAAGGTAAACGGCCAGTCCGGAAGATTGCTTCTTGATACCGGCGCGTCAGGACTGCTCATCAATAAAAAGATGGCTGAAAGGGCCGGCATCAAGCCGCTGACGACAACGAAAATCGGAGGCATCGGAGATAGCGCGGAAACGGAAGGTTACGTCGGATATGCCGATTCCATTAAGGTCGGTACCCTCGAGTTCCAGAATTGTCTGATTGAGGTTTCCGAGAAACGCTCGGTCCTCGATGACGATGGCCTGATCGGCGCTGATGTTTTCAGAGACTATCTTGTTGTCCTTGACTTTCCCAACCAGAAGTTAAAGCTCGAGGAGTTGCCGAAGCGTCCTGATGAAAAAGAGGGAACCGCGAGCCTGAGTACAAACTCGGACAATGAAGAAGATTCTGCCGCCACTCCGGAGCCGCATGATCCCTATGTGGCTCCCGAGATGCAGTCGTACACCAAAATCTGGCGCTTCGGGCATTTCCTGTTGATTCCAACCACGGTAGCAGACCTAGCGCCAAAAAAAATGTTCCTTATTGACACGGGCTTCCCTACGAGTCAGATTTCTCTGGAGGCGGCGCGCGAAGTCAAGAGACTCTACGAGTCCAACGCGCGGATTCGAGGTTTGAGCGGATCTGTCAAACACGTCTACACCACGAGTGACATCGCGCTCGAATTTGGCAACCTTCGTAAAGAAAATGACGCCATCACGGCCTTCGACCTTTCCAAGACAAGCAGGTATCCGGGCACCGAGGTGTCGGGCATCCTGGGGATTACGGCGTTGGGGTTCACGGCAATGAAAATTGATTATCGCGACGGTCTTGTTTACTTCGACTATGACAAGAGCCATTGGCGCGGAATACCTCTGACCGACTTTTCCAAAGGTTCAAAGCCATAGTAACCTCGAGCTTTGAAGTGGATCTGTTACGGGCCATCCCTTCTGATTGCCCGTTGGTCCGAAGCGCACATGGCCAAACCATCTGTAACCAGCAATTCATCAGAATTTCATCGCGCTGTAACAATTTTCTAACACTCAAAAAGTAAAACTTAGCGGAAAGAATTGAGCGACCCTCGCAGTGTGTTTGTACCTCGCTCGAGAAAGAAACCGGTCCTGGACCTTACCAGACGCTCAATCTTTACATTCATTACTGGTTTCAATCGAAACCAAACCATATCTCAACCCCAGAGGAGAAAGATCGAATGACCAAAATGATAAAACTCAAGACCGTTCTACTTACCGGAATTTTTCTGCTGGCAGCAGCCACCACCCCGCGGCTCTACGCCGGTGACCACGACGGCGGGCGGGACGACGATCACGGAATCCGCCACGTTCTGCTGATCAGCGTTGATGGAATGCACGCGCTGGACTTCGCCAATTGCGCCAAGGGTATCAGTGGTGTGAACGGCGGCAAGCCCTATTGCCCGCATCTCGCGCAGCTCTCGCAAAATGGCGTGAGCTACATTCAGGCTTCCAGTTCCAAACCCTCGGATTCCTTTCCTGGTCTGCTGGCGCAGTTGACCGGAGGCTCGCCGCGCTCCACCGGGGTTTTTTACGACGTAAGCTATGACCGTAGCTTGTCGCCCCCGGTCAAGGACACAGCCAACGGCATCCCCGGAGGCGCTTGCCCGGGCCAGATCGGCACGCCGGTGGGCTTCGACGAGTCTGATGATTTTGATTTGAGCAAGCTCGATGGCGCGGGTGGAATCAATCCTGACTTCCTGCCGCGTGACCCGAGCAAAGGCTGTGCGCCGGTCTTCCCTCACCAGTTTCTGCGTGTGAACACTATCTTCGAGGTAGTAAAAGCGGCTGGTGGATACACCGCGTGGACCGACAAGCATCCCGCATATGAGCTGGTCAAAGGACCAAGCGGCAACGGCCTGAACGACTTCTACGGGCCGGAGATCAACTCCATTCCCGTACCTCTGCCGCAGATAGCGGGTTGCAGCCCGCTGCCCGACCAGGCCGCAGCGACCCCGGGTGACGACTGGACCACGAGCTTCCAGAACATTCAGTGCTATGACACTCTCCACGTGCGCGCCACTCTCAACCAGATTGATGGCAAGACGCACGATGGCAGCGCTGCAGCCCCTGTACCCAACGTTTTCGGATTTAACTTTCAAGCTGTAAGCGTCGGACAAAAGCTGGTTGAAAAAGTGATAGGCCAAACCGGTGGTTACAAAGATGCGTTGGGCAGACCGAGCGACGGATTGCTGAGCGAGATCGAATTTGTTGACAAGTCAATCGGGCAACTGGTTGCTGAGCTGAAGAAGCAGGACCTCCTGGAGTCAACTTTGATTATCGTCAGCGCAAAGCATGGGCAGTCGGCGATTGATCCACATCGAGTGCTGCGCATTCCGGCGGATAATCCCGCGGACTCGTCGCCGGCCACGATCCTTGGCCCGCTGGTCGCACAATCCATCGAAGACGACGAGTCGCTGATCTGGCTCGCCGACCAGAGCCAGACGGAGAGCGCCGTGGCTACGCTTGAAGCCAACGCCGACAAGGCTGGCATCGGCGAGATCCTCTCCGGGCCTTACATTAATCTGTTCTTCAACCCAGCCGATAAAGACCCGCGCACGCCCGATATCATCGTCACTCCTCACGTCGGCGTGGTTTACACCGGCAAGAAGAAAAAGGTTGCCGAGCACGGCGGCTTCAATCAGGATGATACCCATGTCCTGCTGCTGGTAGCGAATCCTGGGCTTTCTCCGGTAACGGTGAGCAGCCCGGTCGAGACCTCGCAGATTGCCCCGACGATCCTGAAAGCTCTCGGACTCGACCCGCGCGAGCTGCAAGCCGTTCGCAAAGAAGGCACGCAAACTCTGCCTGGATTGCATCTGCCCGCAGGCGATTTGCACTGAACGACTTATTGAGTCGCAGCAAGAAGTTTTAAGGGAAATGAGAATGGGCGTCCTAAAAATTGGGCGCCTATTTTTTTCTTATGACACCCTCAAAGTTGTAATCTAGACACGAATAGGGGACATATGGAGATCCCGGCGGTAGTCATTATTGATCCTAAATACCCGCACAACGTGGGCGCGGCCATTCGTGCGTGCGCGTGCTTCGAGGTCAAGTCGCTGGTATGGACGGGAGAGAGAGTCAATCCTGCCAAGTACTCGCGCCTGCCGCGCGAAGAGCGCATGAAGGGTTACAAACACGTTGATTTCCGCAATGATGAGCGGCCGTTTGAGTTGCTTCCCAAAGACTGCGTTCCGGTGTGTGTTGAAGTATTTGAGAACTCAGAGCCGCTGACAACCTTTGAGCATCCGGAAAATGCCGTCTACGTTTTTGGCCCGGAGGATGGCAGGGTTCCCCAGGTGATTCGCCGGCTGTGCCACAGGTTCCTGCATATTCCAGCGCACTTTTGCCTGAACCTGAGCGCAGCTATCAACGTGGTGCTGGCACACCGGTTAATGTCGCGTCAGCTTGCGGGCAAAGCGCCTATTCTGCCTTTGCGTGAGATGCTGGTCGAAGTGCGCGGGCGTGTGCCAACGCCGAATATGGATGAAGTTGGGTGGGATGGGAAGTGAAAGCAATACCTGCTCAGTTAGTAATCCCGGTTGAGCTCTTTCTCAATCTTTTTCTGCCATCCTTGGTTCTGTGCCGCTGGCCGTCTCGGGCAGTTTTACACTCAATCCAGAGTGTGGCCCTGGAGGAAGTCCCAATGCCGCATCCGTGTCAGCGCTGTCCCGTAGATATTCAAGGAACTGCTTCGCGGAAAGGCTCCTGCCAATGAGTTCTGCTGATTCCGGGTGCGGATTGATTACTTCCCGGGCGCGATATACAACCAGCGTATCAACTCCTTGTGCCTCTGCGCGGCGGCACAATCCGCGCGCATAAAACCGGCTGAACTCGTCTTCTGCAAGTGTGTCTGCCGCTGTCACCGGCACCTGCGCGACGGCCGTAGCGCCTTTCGGGGTTTTTCTCTCTTCCGTTTTGTTCAGGCGACCGGGAACACGAAGTTCTCCGGCAAGAGTGAGGTTGGTGCCCTTGCGCGCTGCTCGCCGCAACATGTCTGGATAAAGTTGCTTCCCGGCCGCACTCAGACGCGGGCTGTACTGCAACTTGTTTTGGGCGATGTCGTACTCGATTTCTTCCAGCATGAATTGTCGAGTGGCCTCGTCCAGGTTAGCTAGATTCAGCGCCATGCCGGAGATTATAACCTTGAAACTTGCTGGGCTTCGTGGAAAAGGGCAACGCAGTAAAGGGCGAAAACATAAAACCTGTTTCAGCATGCAAATGCGAATCAGCGCACCGCCGGCAGCCAGCTCTTGGCCTTTCGCGAGGCTTCGTAGGCCTCGATCTGAGGTTGGTGGCGCAGGGTGAGTCCGATATCGTCCAGCCCTTCGAGCAGGCAGTAGCGGGTGAAGGCTTCGATTTGGAAACTTGCCTGGAAGCCGGCATCATCTTTTACGGTCATGTCTTCAAGCGAAACTGCGAGGCGATAGCCCTCGCGGGTCTGTGCGCGCTGGGTTATTTCAGCAACTTGTTCCGGTGTCAGCACCACGGCAAGCAGGCCGTTTTTGCCGGCGTTGTTGCGGAAAATATCGGCATAGGTAGAAGCAATGACCACGCGGATGCCGTAGTCGGCGAGCGCCCAGGCGGCATGCTCGCGGGAAGAGCCGCAGCCGAAGTTGCGGCCGGCAATCAAAATGGAGGCGCCTTTATAGCGCGGGCTGTTCAACACAAAATCAGGGCGCGGCTTTTCGGGCGAGAGGTAACGCCAGTCGTAGAAAAGAAAATCGCCGTAGCCGGAGCGCTCGATGCGCTTCAGGAATTGTTTGGGGATAATCTGGTCGGTATCAACGTCGTCGCGGTCGAGCGGGACGGGCAACCCGGTATGTGTGCGAAATGCTTCCATGGTCCTGTTAGTCCTTAAATTCCCAATTACGGATGTCGGTAAAGTGTCCGGTCACGGCCGCGGCCGCGGCCATCATGGGACTGACAAGGTGCGTGCGTCCACCCGCACCCTGGCGGCCTTCAAAGTTGCGGTTGCTGGTGGAGGCACAGCGCTCACCCGAGGCGAGAATGTCGGGGTTCATGCCCAGGCACATGGAGCATCCCGATTCGCGCCACTCAAAACCGGCTGCGCGGAAAATAGAATCGAGCCCCTCGCGCTCGGCGGCTTGCTTCACTACCTGCGAGCCGGGCACAACCATGGCGCGCACATGAGGATTAATTTTGTATCCGCGCAACACGCGGGCGGCGGCGCGCAGATCTTCAATGCGTCCGTTGGTGCAGGAGCCGATGAAGACGCGGTCCACCGAAATATCTTCAAGGTTGACTCCCGGCTTCAGGCCCATGTATTCCAGGGCACGCTCGGTTGCCTTGCGGTCAGAATCGTTCTTGGCATCCTGCGGGCTGGGAACACGCGAAGTGACGGGCGCGGCCATTCCCGGATTGGTTCCCCAGGTCACGAAAGGCGCGAGCTTGGCTGCATCTATCTCAACCGTGGTATCGAACTTTGCACCCGCATCGGTGGGGAGGCTGCGCCAGTAATCGAGCGCCTCGTTCCACGCCTTGCCTTTCGGAGCGAAGCGGCGGCCTTCAAGATAGGCAAACGTCGTGTCGTCAGGAGCAATCATGCCGGCGCGCGCTCCGCCTTCAATGCTCATGTTGCACAGCGTCAGGCGGCCTTCCATGGTAAGCGAGCGCACGGCTTCGCCTGCGTATTCGATCACGTGTCCAGTCGCGCCGTCGGTCTTGATTTGCGCGATGATTCCCAAGGCAAGGTCTTTTGCGCCAACAGTCTCGGGCAGCGCTCCCTTCACCCGGATTTCCATGGTGTGGGGCTTATGCTGAGGCAAACACTGTGTGGCCAGCACGTGCTCAACTTCCGATGTTCCGATGCCAAAGGCCAGCGCACCGAAGGCCCCGTGGGTGCTGGTGTGGCTGTCGCCGCAGACGATGATCATGCCGGGCTGGGTGAGTCCCATTTCGGGACCTATCACATGCACGATTCCCTGCTCTGCCGAGCCGATATCGAACAATTGAACGTCGAATTCGCTGCAGTTATGGCGCAGAGTCTCAATCTGCTTGGCCGAGATAGGATCTTGAATGCGCAGGCGCTCGTTGGCCGTGGTGGGCACATTGTGATCAATGGTGGCAACCGTCAGGTCAGGGCGGCGGACTTTGCGCTTCGCCGTGCGCAATCCCTCGAAGGCCTGGGGCGAGGTGACCTCGTGGATCAGGTGCAAGTCAATATAGAGCGCCGCGGGCTCGCCCTCAGGATGGACGACGGTGTGCGCGTCCCATACTTTTTCGAACAGTGTTTTCGGTTTCGACATTCAGCTTTTTCTCTCTGCTCTCGCTCTCAAATTAATTCTATGCTCTTTTGCGCCGCCTGCGGCGCACGGTGGGAGACCCGGCCTTTAGGCCGGGGGAAAGTGGTTCAGTGAGCTTTGGGCTTTGGCCCCGGTCATCAATACCCCTGAAAACCAAATTCTCGCCAGTAGCGCTCTTCCTCTAAACTGCGTGATACGAATGCCGGCGATGGATCTTTTCCGCAACCGCGGTCTCGACGCGCTCGCCCATCTCGGTGGTGGAAAGCAGTTGCGTTCCTTTGCCCCGATGCAGATCAGCCGTCCGGTAACCTTGTTCCAGCACCTGGCTGATGGCGGCTTCAACGTCGTCGGCCTCCTGGTTCAATCCCATGCTATGGCGCAGCAGCATGGCTATAGTGGCAATCGCGCCCAAGGGATTAGCAATATTTTTCCCGGCGATGTCGGGAGCGGAGCCGTGGACCGGCTCATAAAGCCCTACTTGGCCTCCAATGGTCGCCGAAGCCAGCATTCCCAGTGAGCCGGTAATCACCGCGGCTTCGTCGGAGAGAATATCTCCAAAGAGGTTCTCGGTCACGATCACATCAAAGCGGCGGGGATTTAACACGAGATGCATGGCAGCGGCATCAACATACATGTGGTCCAGGGTTACATCCGGATACTCGGCGGAGAGGGCAATGACTGTATCGCGCCAGAGCTGGGAAACGTCGAGCACATTCGCCTTATCAATCGAGGTCACTTTCTTTTTCCGGCGACGCGCCTGTTCAAAGGCAACTCTCGCTACACGCTGAATTTCAGGCACCGTATAGCGCATGGTGTTGAAAGCGAACTCGTCTGTCTTTTGGCGCGGTTCGCCAAAATACAGCCCGCCCAGCAATTCGCGGATGATGAGAATGTTTGCTCCCTGCGTCACCTCAGCGCGCAGCGGCGAACCTTCGCTCAAACTGGGATAGGCAATCGCCGGACGCAGATTGGCGTATCCGCCCAGCGCAGTGCGAAGCTGCAACAGACCGGTTTCAGGACGCATGTTGCGCGGCAAGGCATCGAACTCAGGACCGCCCACCGCGCCCAGAAGAACCGCGTCACTCTCGAGGCACGCATCCATGGTGGCACGGGGGAAAGGCGATTGGCTCTGCTTGATGGCAACGCCGCCCACGAGGCACTCGCGAATTTCCAGTTCGTGTCCGCATAAATCGGCGACGGTACGCAAAACTCGCATGGCCTGGGTGGTGACTTCAGGACCGATGCCGTCTCCGGGTAGTACTGTAAGTTTTGTTTTCATGAAAACTAAGCCTTTAGCTTTTGGCTCTTAAGCTTTTAGCTAAAGCCCAGAACCTGTAGTCAATATCCAATGTCAATACTCGATGAGATTTCTACGTCTGTGCAACCTGAGCGTGAGTCGGTTGCGCACGTTGGGGCGCCGGCAGGAAGCTGATCAAATCCTGTTCATAGACGTTCTTCTTGCGGTCTGCCAGAGCAATAAATTGCTGATAGCAGAATTCAAGGTCCTCATCACTGAGTTTGTATCCCAGCTCGGCATAGCGGCTGGCCAATGCGTGGCGGCCGGAGTGCTTTCCCAAAACCATACGCGAACCCGGCGCGCCCACCGATTGCGGAGTCATGATCTCGTAGCACAACGGATTGCTCAGCATGCCGTGCTGGTGAATGCCTGCCTCATGGGCAAAAGCATTGTTGCCCACAATCGCTTTATTAGGTTGCGGATTAACGCCGATGACCTTGGAGACTGCCTGGCTGGCGGGATAAATCTGCTCGCTGACTACGCCAGTTTCATACGGATACAAATCGGGCCGCACGCGCATGGCCATGATGACCTCTTCCATGGCGCAGTTGCCGGCGCGCTCGCCGATTCCGTTGATGCAGGTCTCCACCTGTCGCGCGCCCGCTTTGACCGCAGCCAGGCTGTTGGCCACAGCCATTCCCAGGTCATTGTGGCAGTGCACGGAGAGCGTAATTTTGTCTGCGCCTTTTACGTTGCTCAAAATTGTCTTGATGATGCGCGCAAATTCTTCCGGCATGGTGTAGCCGACCGTATCGGGAATGTTGACGGTCGTGGCCCCGGCAGCAATGGCGATTTCCACCATGGCACAAAGAAATTGCGGATCGGTGCGGGTGGCATCTTCGGGTGAAAACTCGATATCCGGGCAAAGAGAGCGCGCGAATGCCACTGCTTCTTTGGTTTGCTGCAAAGCTTGTTCGCGGGTAATTTTCAGCTTGTGATGGAGATGAATATCAGAGGAGGCCAGGAAGAGGTGGATACGGGGTTTGCTGGCAACCTTGACGGCATCCCAGGCGCATTGAATGTCTTCTTTCTTTGCGCGGGCGAGGGCTGCGACGACAGGGCGGCGGACTTCAGCCGCCACCTTTTGCACCCCCGCAAAATCGCCTTGAGAAGAGATGGGAAACCCGGCTTCGATGACATCCACACCCAGCGCGTCAAGCTGGCGAGCGATCACCAGCTTTTCGTCGAGGTTCATGCTGCATCCCGGAGACTGTTCTCCGTCGCGGAGCGTGGTATCGAAGATTACAATGCGCTCGCGTTGCATTCGTTCCTCCTGCGGTTTCTCCTGGTCCCTCATGCGAATGCTTCATTTTCAAGCACGGGCTATTATAAGACAAGATTATAATTTTTATTTCTCTATTACATATTGTAATACTATTATGCCCTCGAGTTGCCGCAAACAGATGGACTTATAGCTGAAATACAGCTCCTAGTTGCAAGTCGCAAGCTGCAAAATAAAAAAGGCCAGATGACCTGAAAAAGATGCGAATCAGGTCATCTGGGTAGCAGGAGAGAGAGTGAAAATTTATGCCCGTCCAATACCCACGTACTGGAATCCGATGGTGCGCATGCGGGTGGAATCCAGCAGGTTCTTGGTATCAATAATGATGGGCTGGCGCACCAGGCGCTTGATCTTGTCGAAATCGAGCGCGCGGAACTCAGGCCATCCGGTGCTGATGACCAGGGCATCGGCGCCCTGGGCCAGATCGTAAGGGTTCTCGCAGTACTCAACGGCGCCGTCGAGTTCGACCTTGGCGTCAGGAATGGCGACTGGATCGTAGGCGCGCACATGCACTCCGCGATCAAGCAGCCGGCGGGCAAGGTCAATGGAAGAAGACGCAGCCACTGAGTTGGTGTTGGGCTTGAAGGCGAGACCGAGAATGCCCACTTCCTTGCCGGCAACCGGCTCAACCAGCCGCGAAAGTTTTTCCACCACGCGATCGGTCAGCGAACGGTTCACCTCACGCGCCGCAGTCAGGATGCGCAGCGAGATGCCCTTGCCCATGGCGAGTTGGGCGAGCGAATCCATGTCGGCTTCGACAAACGCTCCGCCGAAGCCGGCGCCGGGTTGCAAACAGCGTGGAGCAATTTTCTTATCGAGACCGAGCGCCAGCGCCAGGTCAACGGCATCGGCGTTCACGTGCTCGCACAGCGAGGCCAGCTCGTTGATGAACGAAATCTTGGTAGCCACAAAGGCGGTAGAGGCCTCGCGCACCAACTCGGCGGTCTCGTGGTTGGTTACGATCACCGGTACGCCCCGCATGACCAGCGGGCGAAACACCTGCTTGAGCAGAAGTACTGCCTGGTTGGAATTGGTCCCGAGCACAATGCGGTCGGGCCAGTTGAAGTCTTCCACGGCGCAGCCATCGGTCACGAAAATGGGCTGGGAAACGATCACGATCTTTTTGCCCGTGGCTTCAATGCGTTTCTCGATGCGGGCTGCGGTGCCTACGGGCACCGGAGTCATGATGACAAAAACAGTGCCCTCCGCCACCTCACGCGCGACCTGCTCGGAGATTTCTTCCAGGTAGCGATACGAATCCGCAGCGAAAAAGATGATTTCTGCTTTTTGAGCGAAAGAGACCAAGTCTGTGGAATAAGTCAGACGGGCAGCGCGCAGGTTGCGGCGAAGAATATCTTTAAGGTTGCGCTCGTAGAACGGTGTATTGCCTTCGGCCAGAGACTCCACCCGCGAGCTGTCTTCATCAAACACCGTGACCGGTGTGCCGAAATCTGCCAGGCACGCAGCCGCCACGGTGCCGAGGTATCCGGTTCCGTACACTCCAATTTGCATACATCCTTCTCTTTCTGGGGATAGTACTCACTTGCAAGGGGGAGATGCAGCTTGCATACGTTTTAATCCCTGGCGCGTTGGCGTGCAAGTCCGAAAGAGGACATGTACTCCAGAGGTCCAGGATTGGCCCGATTCGGAACATGTACTTTCGTGTTTACAAAGCAGCGGAAGGCAGAGCGACCTTGGCAAGATCGTTCCAGCGTTCGTGCTCGGCTTCACGAACCAGCGTGATCTCCTTCACCAGGAATTCACGCTCGCCAGTATAACTTGACCATTGCTTGCGGGCTTCTTCCAGCGCTTTTTCTGCAGCGGCGCTTTCGGCAAGCTTCGCCAATGTGACATGCGGAACATAAGCCCAGGGATCTTCGGCGCGAAAACCGTACTGGTTCAGCCGGCGATGCAACTCGCGTACCTGGCGGCCGCCCTGATGAAGGCCCAGATAAACCGTGTTGGTCGCAGGCAAAAAAGTTTCCGCCTGGCCGAGCGAGACCGGCACAGGTTCGGCTTTGTAACAAATTCTTTTCAAAGCAGAGAGCAATTTTTCCGGGGGCGATTCCAGCACGCGCGGCGAGAGCAGCGTAAGATGCGCGCGCATATGGGCCTGCTCGGGAGCAAACCGGCTGCGCAAGCCTTCCACAAAACTGGCCAGCGGACCATTGAGATAGGTCACCACGGCATAACGGGCGAGCTGCATGTCAGTTCTCAGTTCTCAGTTCTCAGAAAAGATAACAGGGTTTTTTGCGAGGGTAACAAAAATGTTCCTCAAGGAAACTTTTTGGACCGCTCAAAAGAGCCCCGAATGTTTATGCGTCGGAAGCTGAGAGTGGGGCACTTGCTGAACAAGTCTATTTCAAGGCTAAGTCATTGAAATAAAATGACATGAGCCGTCATTTTCTGGCATAAGCAGCAAGTACAGCGGCAATGGATTTTCAAAGAGCTCAATTCTTTTTTCTAAGGGCTCCGCGGTAAACCGCTGCGCCCTCGTGCTACGCTCGCGCTATCTCGGCGCTCGCTTCGCCCTCACCCTTTTCTAAGGGCTCCGCGGTAAACCGCTCTGCCCTCGCTGTCCGTTCGCGCGCGACAGCGCTCACTTCCAGCTCACCCTTTTTCTAAGGGCTCCGCGGTAAACCGCTGCGCCCTCGCTGTCCGTTCGCGCGTGATAGCGCTCACTTCCAGCTCACCCCTCTTCAAAAGCCTCCGCGGCGAACCGAGAACAGAGAAGAAAGCGACAACTAGTGCGGTACTTGCTGAACAGTCCATTTCAAGGCTAAGTCATTGAAATAAAATGACATGAGCCTTCGTTACCCGACATAAGCAGCAAGTGGTTCCCAGTACAGCAGGCAATCATTTTTCAAAGAGCTTCTTTTTTCTAAGGGCTCCGCAACGCTGCCCGTTTGGCTACGCTGCTCCGCCCTCGCGCTGCTCTCACCCGGGCCACTAGCCCCTACATTCTTGAATGCTTTAGGCAGCACTTTAGAGCATCCCTGTTTTAGGGACACCACAAGAAAATGATAGGCCAAGACCCTTAAAGGACCAAGAGTTTGATATCACTTTAATACCATTATTGGAATTCAAGATAGTTCTGGCTTCTCAGCTAAAGGCAAAATGTTTCTTGGGAACCCTTTCAGAACAAGGGATGCTCAGCCCTTGTTCAGGTCGCAAAATGCAAAGGGACTCATTCACGTGGATGGGCTAGGTTTAGCCCTCATCCCACGGGCTTACCCCACAGCCGGGGACGGCTGTGCCACACAAAGCTGCCACACAGAGCCGGCGAGACGCCGGCGCTACGCAAGAAGGCCCGCAGGTTTGTTGCCTGCGGGCCTTGTGGTTAGAAGTTAGGGTTCGAACTTCAGAAGGTCAGACGGAGACCGAGCTGAAGCACGCGTGTAGTAGCAGCACTGGTGATCTTGCCGAAGTTGCCTGGTGCCGCTGCCGTAGCCGGGACTCCGGCTGCGGGGTTGTTCAAATTGGCGTGGTTGAAGACATTGAGTCCTTCCGCGCGGAATTCCAACTTGAAGCGCTCGCCCAGGTTGAAGTTGCGGGAAAGAGCCATATCTACCTGAACCAGGCCAGGGCCGGTCAGGGAGTCGCGCGGCATATTGCCCTCTACAGGTTTCCCGTTCACCGCAAGGACCCTCGTGCCCGCCGGAGTAAAGAAAGCAGCAGTATTGAACCACTGCGCAGCCGATGTATTGGAGAGCACCGGATTGAAGTATTTACCGGTGGCAGGATTAACCTGCAGCACGCCACGGTCGTTATTGGTGCCATCGAGGTTGATATCGGCTCCATCGGTCACAGTAAACGGCAGGCCGCTGCGTACGGTCACGATGGGGTCAATGTTCCAGCCGTTGACGATCCACTTGAGGATCGAGCTGTCACCACTGTAGTAGCTGATATCCCACAGGCCCGACATCACGAACTGATGGCGCTGATCGTCGTCGGTACGGCCTGCATCCTCGCGCAAGTTGGTGAAGTTCTGCACGCCACCCTGGCTTGTGCTGTTCTGCAGTTGCACGCTCTCCCAAGTCTTGCCATAGGTATAGAAGCCAGTCACGCTGAAATGGTGCCCCATTCTCTTGATGGTTGAGATCTGGAGCGCGTGATAGTGCGCTGTCTGGTTGGAGCGCATCAGCAGAATCTGGCCAAACGGAACTGTCGCCGGAAGATTCAACGTATACGGACGACGTGAGAGCACATTCGCGGTTGCTGTCGAAGCAGTCGGCGTGATGATCGGATAATTGAGATCCGTGGCAAAAGGCAGGTTATGGCTCAACGAACCAACATAAGCCGCCATCACGCTCCAATCTTTCGTAACCTGGCGCTGCAAAGAGAGGTTCAGTTGATAGGTGTAGGGCCACTCGAAGTTGCGGTCAATGGCAAAAATCGAGCCGCCTGAGTTGAATTGACCGTTGTAGGGGAATGGTACAACGCCGCCAGGAAAATTGCGATACGGCCTGGTGAGTGTGCCGCCCGTGGCGCTGCCTACGTTGGAGAATGTGAGGCGGGTAGCAAACGGCTCGAAGTTGGTGGTCGTGTTCCACTGGTTGCCGGAGGTCGATCCATAGAAGACGCCGGCGCCGGCACGGAGCGAGGTTTTGCCATCGCCTGTAATATCCCAAGCTATGCCGATGCGGGGAGAGAAGTGATCTTTACGGGTATCGGCAATACCACGTGGAATACCGGGATCACCAGCAAAAAGAAGTCCCGGGGGCGCGCTGGGATTGACCGTGGATTGCGCGATCGTACCCGGCAAACCAACCTGTGGACCGGGGATAAACGTGGATTCGCGGTTCTTACCGCCTGTATCCACGGGAGGAGTTTGAACGTCATAACGCAAGCCCAGGTTGACGGTCAAGCGATTATTGAACTTGATGTCATCCTGTACGAAGAAGGCGGTGTACCAACTGTTGGTATAACCTTTGTCTGGAGAATCCTGCGATACGGTATTAGGAATACCAAGCTCGAAGTCAGCAAGGGAGTTGTTGGTTAAACTTCCATTGAAGCCGAAGACGCCATAGTTGTTCAGCAAGGTTTGCTGAATATCTTTATCGAGCGAGAGCTCAGCACCGAACTTAATGGAGTGGCGGCCGTGGTTGTAACTGAAGACATCACGAACGGAGTAAAAATTAGTGCCCGCCAGCGGTCCGGCAATGGCGTTGCTCAGGGTGAAGAAATTGTTGACGGTGATCTGGGGCAACGAAGGTGTGCCCTGAATGAGAAACGGCCCCTGCTGGGTAAGCGGTGTACCTGCAAATGGCCCAGCCAGAGCAGTGAGGGAGGTCTCAGGCAGATTTAAGCGTCCGCCATAGTTACGGGTGTAGTTCAGCCACACTTGGTTAATCATGTGGTCATTCACAGTCCAGGTGTCGCTAGCGTTAGCGTTGTACTGCCGCCAGTCGAAACGCTGGAGTGACCAGGGCAGGTTGCCGCCCGGACGTTGCGTGCTTTTGCCGTACGTTTCAAAGAGGCTGAGAGCCAATTGATGATTATGGGACAAGGCATGATCAATCTTGATCAGGCCTTCATTACGGTCGTCATAGGTGGATTGAAAACCCTGCCATCCATTTGTTCCCGGGACATTTGGCCTGGGTAAAAGGTTGTTGAGTATTAACATCGCGGTTGGATCCAAGCGATTGGCAGGAATCTTGTTGCCGGGGAATTGGGGTTTGCCGGCAAGACTCGGATCATTAATTCTTGGATCAGCCGAAAAATCACCCGTCAGTTCGGCTGCCGATGGCAGAATCGCACCATTCAAGAACGGATCGGTAATCTGGCGCAGTCCGGAATACGATAAGAAGAAAAAGGTCTTGTCGTGAATGATGGGACCGCCCACGGTTCCACCATACTGATTGCGGTGGAGTGGAGGCTTGGGCGATGTGGTATTTCCCCAATCGTTGGCATTAAAGATGGTATTGCGCACGTATTCAAAGAGCGAGCCATGCCATTTGTTGGTACCCGACTTGGTGAGCACGTTAATCACGCCGTTGGCAAAGCGGCCATATTCGGCGCTGTAGCTGTTGGTCTGTACGCGGAATTCCTGGACGGCATCGGGGCTGGGAAGAATGTTACCGGTGTTGCGCAGGCCAGTCATGTTATTGCCGCCATCAAGGTAGTAGTTCACCGAACCGGTGCCGCCATCCACGCCACCGTTAATCAAAGTGCGCTGTTCAGGATAACCGAGAACGATGCTGTTATCGTTCCTCTGAACACCAGGGGTCAAATCCAGCAGCTTGTAAAGGTTGCGGTTGACCAGAGGCAGGGCAGCGATCTCCTGGGGCTGCACGGTGCGGCCAATCTCAGGGTTGGTGACGTTGATCAGGGGAAGCGCATCGTTGACTTCCACGGTCGTGCTGGTTGCACCCGTCTGCAGGCCCACATCGGCCTGCGCGATCTGGGCGACTTCAAGCACGAGGCCGGTGCGCACATATTTCTTGAAATTGGGAGCCGTCACTTCGAGCTTATAGTTACCGACGGGAAGAAATTCGAGCCGGTACGCGCCCTGGTCGTTGGACTGGGTGACGTGACTGGCGTTGGTATCAATGTTAATGGCTGTGACCTGGGCGCCGGGAACCACGGCGCCGGTTGAATCGGTCACTGTGCCCGTCAAGGTCGCGGTTGTGATCTGCGCCTGAAGGCCTGGTACCGCAAGCCCAAGCAAAGCTACGAGAAGCAATACAAATATTTTTTTACTCATAATCTGGAGCCCTCCTGCCCCCTGTTATGCCAATACTGGCAAATGTTTTAAATACCGCAATACGAAACTTTGTTTCATATCTAAGTCAACACATTGAAAATCCGGTCTTCGCCGAATTTAATTGTGTTTTTGCATTCTTACATGCCCTATTGAGTGAAACTGGCCGCCGGAAAGTCCCTGCAAAACCGTTTTACTACCCTAAGAGACCTAGCTGGGTTCGCTGGATTCTTGTCACTTTTTACGCGAAACACATACCGAAGCCTCGCCTGCAGTAACCGGAATTGCACTTGGCAAGAATATCACTCCCTGGCTTGACGGTCTCTTTCATGCAAAACGCAGACGCACACCTTCGTACACTGGACTTTGGTGCTTTTTCCATTCCTGGGGCTGCGCGCTGCGCACTACAATGTGGCACGGCGCACCATTATATGGGAAAGCAAAGTGCAGTCAAGAGAAATCATAAATACGGGCATATAGGCGAAAATAGCAGAAAATAGCGGCCACTCCTGCCGTCAGCAGTCCTTCCATATCCAAAGGAACATCTTGTCATTTTCGTGCAAAAGGGCCCTCGGCGGCACGGCGCTCCGGAGCCGGAACCATAACAGTACATATTTTACTTCTGGCTACCGGTGATAGATTCGGGTGAATATCAGGTTTACAATCTCAAAACCAGTTGGGAGAACACGCTGATGCCTGATAGTCCGGACATCGATGAGATCATTAAGAGCGCACAGGCGCGTATAGCCGCCGAAAACCAGCGAGCGCGTCAGGAAAAAGCTGCCAAGCTGAAAGAAGAGCAGGAAAAACAAATCAATCAGTTTCAAAAAGCCCTGGTCCTCTATTTCCGGCCGGAGGTATATGCGGCGATCAATCTGCAATATGTCTGGCAGAATGGGCCTACAGCACGATTCGAATACAAAGGCGCTGTGATACAAATTACGCGTCCACCAGGCTCGCAATTTCGCGTGACCGCAACCAAGGACCATAAGACCTTCGAGGGCTTCGTGGAAATCTCAGGCCTTCTTAATAAACAGACTTTGATCGGCGACCATATTCTTGATGCCGTCTCGCAGTTGCTGACAAAATTCAGCGGCTAAGCTGATTCTCTATTCTTCGCTCTATCCGGATGATTGAGCTCATATTCCCAATTTGAATCTTAGACAGAATTCACCGGTAGAAACATGCCGGAGGGAAAACACATGGAAAATCAATCCGACCTGCCAACGCGTGGTTGAAGAAAGTGGTTTAAAATCGAAGTAGTTTAAAATCAAAGTAACAATTCAGTCGGGGCGTAGCGCAGCCTGGTAGCGCACCTGCCTTGGGCGCAGGGGGTCACAGGTTCAAATCCTGTCGCCCCGACCAATGTTTTTGTTAATCGCCAATCATGCTATCGTAATCTCTTCCAGGATATAGACCTTGAGCGGCCGCATTCTCCCCGTGCTGTGTATCTCCGTGGCAGTTGCTATTGCTGGGTGCGATCACGCGACGCCGGGGAACTGGAATTCGCCAAACGCGGAAGCGCAATCACTGTCGGTCGGCAATGCGTCCGGGTTGACGATGCAAGTGGCTGAAGAGCATGCAGGTCCGAGCTTGTGGATCAGTATCCCCGGTGAACCATCGGGCCAACAAGCGGTTTTTGTTCTCTTGCCTGAACATGTTACGGTCCGCAGACACGGCACAGATCAGGCTGAGCACCTGTACCTGTGGCGGCCGGGCAAAGCTGGTCAGCGCTTTAACTGGACGCGTATTGGGAACGCTTTACAGTGGGAGACGGAGTTCGCGTCCGGTATACATTTTCTGGCGCGAGTTTCCCTGGAACCCGATGGCGTTCTTTACCACTACGAGTTTATTAACCGGTCGGACGTAGATTTCGATTCCGTTCAGGCGGTCACTGACCCGCGAATGGTCTCACCTCTGTTCCACGACGTCCGGCTCGAACGAACTTATATCCACACTCCCAACGGCTTCGTTTTACTGGCCTCCGAAATGCCCGAACGTTTAACGATGCCACTCGACACCTGGCTGCCTAATCGGTATCGCGCTTCATTCGCGTGGCCCGTTCCAAGCGATCGTGTGCAGAGGCAGGCCGATGGCGTCACGTTCTTTAACGCTTCTACGAAGGCCGATCTGCCAGTCCTTGTCACTTCATCGGTGGACCACCGTTGGTTTATGGCTACGTTCTCTCGCAACCCAGGCAACTTATGGACGAATCCTGAGCTTACTTGCCAGCACGCCGACCCGGAAATCCCCCTCTTGCGCAAGAGTCAAGGGGTAGTCGAGGAGAAGATGTTGCTTTTTCAGGGAGTACTGGATGACGTTATCAGCAAGGTACGTCAACAGCGTGAAGGTTTAAAATTAGGTTCGTAGCCAGGTAAGTGCGCGGATGCAAGGGCTTGACTTCAGGCGGCTTGCTGCAGAAAGTTCTGAAAATCATCCCGCCAGGCGGGCGACTAAATTCCTTAACAAATTACCCTTAAGCTGCTGTGGATTTGGCTACATTAGATTCAGATTAAAGACCTTTTACCAAGTCGCGCTTTCCGTTAGACTTGCGTGCACACATGAGACAGTCAAGGCCAGCAGGATTTAACCGAATATTCATTTTTGCGCTCGGTCTTGGCTTGAGCCTCACGACGGCGGCCGCCGGACAGCAAGCAGGTTCTTCTAAACCAACGGAGAGCGGCCAGGCACCAGCTTCTTCGTCTACGCCGCCTTCATCTGACTCATCTTCCTCGACCGTCACTTCTGTAAAACAGAGGTCCGCATCAGCCGGAGTTGGCCGGCGCATTCCTGAGCACCGCGTCAGAGGAGGGCCGGGGCCGGCGGCGCTGCTGGGCCGTGTGCAGAGTACGGATGGGAGCCCGCTGGGTGGGGTCCAAGTGATCTTGACGCCTGCGAACGGGAAGAAAGTTGTTCGCCAGAGTGGGGGCGATGGAATCTTTCGCATACCTGGGGTCCCTCCGGGAAAATATCAGTTCAGCTTTCAACTGACGGGGTTCGATCCGCTGGTGCAAAACGAGGTCACGCTCAATGCGGGAGAAGTGCTGACGATTGAGGTCAAGCTGCACGCCACGGGTGTGGCGGCGAGCGCTGGTGGCATCCCGCAAAAACGTATTCCCACGGAACGCCCGATGCCTGAGAGCAACCTGGGAGCTGAGCAGGCCGAAGCTTCCGACTATCACGAGCTTTTCCGCCGGCCGGTAGAAGAAATGCAGGCACAACTTCAGCCGGAGAATATTCCTGACTACAAGGTCATGATTCCCGATCCGGACCGCTGGGACCCGAGCATGCCGGCGTGGCTCAGGTACGACCGCAGTGGAGAATTCCCCTACACGAGCAGCCACTGGTGGGACCCGTTCAACCAGAACCGGCTCAAGGGCGACAAGCCCATCTTTGGGCAGAACACGTTTTTTAATTTCACGGGAACGAGCACTACGGCAGTGGATGTGCGCAATCTTTTTGTTCCCAGCGGGGTCTCGGCGCAAAACGCGGGCAGCAGCAAGTTTTTCGGAAAAGGCGGACAGGTTTTTCTGGAAGAAACGGTGCGGCTCTCCTTCGATCTCTTTCATGGCGATACCAGCTTCAAGCCGGTCGACTGGCGCGTAAAAATCACGCCTGCCTTCAACATCAATCAGATATGGGCGAAAGAGCGCGGGATCGTCAACATTGATGTCCGCAAGGGCAGCAACCGCACCGATGGACACGTAGGGCTGCAGGAAGCGTTTGTTGAGAAAAAAATCGCCGACCTCGGGCCCAATTACGATTTTATTTCTGTGCGGGCCGGCATTCAGCAGTTCACCAGCGACTTCCGCGGATTGCTGTTCTCGCAGGAGCAACCCGGGGTTCGCGTCTTCGGGAACCTGCGATCGAACCGGTTTCAATACAACGCCGCCTATTTCTTCTTCCTGGAAAAAAACACCAACAGCGGATTGAACACCTTCGAGAACCGCCATCAGCAGGTGTTCCTGGGGAACTTTTATATACAGGATTTCTTCGCGAAGGGTTACACCACGCAGTTCAGCTATCACTACAACAAAGACGACGCCAGCGTGCATTTTGATGACAACGGGTTCCTGGTGCGTCCGGCGCCGATTGGCAGCGTGCGGCCGCATAACATTCGCGCCTACTACATCGGATGGACGGGCAATGGGCACATCAAAAAAATAAATATCAGCCACGCTTTTTACCAGGCGCTGGGCCATGATGACCTGAATCCGATTGCCGGGCGGCGGACGGACATTAATGCGCAGATGGGGGCGCTTGAGCTTTCCGTAGATAAAGACTGGGTGCGCTTCCGCGCCTCGGCATTTTTTGCTTCGGGTGACGACAAGCCGCGAGACAGCGAGGCACGCGGATTTGACGCTATCAGCGAAGCGCAGACGTTTGCCGGGGGCATCTTCAGCTTCTTTAATCGTGAAGGGATCCGCCTTACTGGAACGGGCGTTGGTCTGGTTGCGCCCGACAGCTTTTTGCCGAACCTGCGTTCGAGCAAAGAAGAGGGACAGGCGAACTTTGTTAATCCGGGACTGGTGCTGGGGAATGTGGGCGCCGACTTCAATATCACCCCGAAAATCCGTGCGGTGACGAATGTGAACTACATGCGCTTTCATCACACCGATCCGCTGGAGCTGTTGCTGTTCCAACCGCACATCAACCAAAATATCGGATTGGATTACAGCGTAGGCGTAACTTACCGGCCGCCGCTCTCGGAAAACATGGTGATTACGGGCGGCGTGGCTGCACTTACTCCGTTTACTGGTCTGCGGGAAATTTATACCGGCAAGACCTTGGTTTCAGCATTCACAACAGTCCGTTTTCAGTTTTGAGGCGCGCACTAAAGATGACGAGCCATTTGAAAAACAGAAACTTTCGGCCGTGGATTCTAATACCAGTGGCCAGCATTTTTTGTTTGCTGCTTTTTTCTGTTTTTTCAGTCGGGAGGGCGTCCGCCCCGGTGGAATCCGTGAAACCTAAAGAGGCTGTGCCGCCGCCTCCGCGGCCAGCGCCTCCGGTATTGGCCGGGCAATCCCAAGAGGAGGTGGACGCAAAAACCGCTGGCTGCATCTCGTGCCACACCGCTACTGAAAGCGCCAGCATGCATCCCACGGACACAGTGCATCTGGGATGCACCGACTGCCACGGCGGCAAGGCCGAGGTAACGCTTCCGCCTGGGACTGCAGCAGGCTCTAGCGTGTATGAAGAGCTTAGGCAAAAAGCGCATGTGGCGCCGCGCTGGGCGGTGGATGCGCGGTCTTCGGCCAATCCGGTGCGGGCGTACACGAAGTGGCTGCAGGAAAGCGCGGAGTACATTCAATTCGTCAACCCGGGAGACCTTCGCGTCGCCGATCGAACCTGCGGCACCGCTGGTTGCCACGTACCTGAAGTACGGCGCGTGCGCACCAGCATGATGACGCACGGCGCCATGCTGTGGGCAGCCGCGCTTTATAACAACGGGTCTTTCCCACTGAAGAACGCGCACTTTGGGCAGAGCTATAGCCCGGAGGGGGTTCCGCAGAAACTGCAGACATGGCCTCCGCCGACTGATGAAGAGACGCGCAAGAAAGGAATCCTGCCTTACTTGCAGCCGCTGGAGCGCTGGGAGATTTCACAGCCCGGCAACGTGTTGCGCGTCTTCGAACGCGGCGGAGAGAAGCGGGCGGAGCTGGGCAATCCTGAAACAGAAGAAGAATCTGGACGCCCGGATGCTAAGTTGAGCAACCGTGGCTTTGGGACGCTGCTGCGCACCGATCCGGTCTTTCTGGGATTGCAGAAGACGCGGCTCTTCGATCCGCTGCTCTCTTTCCCTGGAACCAACGACCATCCGGGAGACTATCGCGGCAGCGGTTGCACCGGTTGCCACGTGATTTATGCCAACGACCGCGACCCGGTGCATTCGGGCACCTACGGGGAGTTTGGCAATGAGGGCCACAGCGCCACGGTTGATCCTACGATTCCCAAAAACGAACCGGGACATCCCATCCATCACGTCTTCACCAAGAGCATTCCCTCGAGCCAGTGCATGGTGTGCCATATACATCCGGGGACGAACATGGTGGCCAGCTATTTTGGCTACACATGGTGGGACAACGAAGTGGACGGCGAAAAGATGTATCCCGCCAAGCAGCACAACCCGAGCCAGGAAGAATATCGCGAAGTGCACATGAGCAATCCTGAGGGCTCGGCGGCGAAAGGGTTGTGGTCAGACGCGGAGTTCCTGAAAAAAGTAGGATCACCGGAATTTAACAGCCAGCTCAAGAACACGCAGTTTGGCGACTTTCACAGCCACGGTTGGATATTTCGCGCCGTCTTCAAGCAGGACCGAAAAGGGAACCTGCTGGATGAAAGCGGAGAGATCATCTCGCCCGATGATGCGGAGAAGTTCAAGAAAGCCGTGCAGTTGAAGGATATCCACCTGGAAAAAGGCATGCACTGCGTGGATTGCCACTTCTACCAGGACGCACACGGCAACGGCAAGCTCTACGGAGAGACACGGAATGCCATCGAGATTTCATGCGTGGATTGTCATGGAAGCATCCAGAGCTATGCCGCGCTGGCGACTAGTGGCCCAGCCGCTCCCAATGGCGGCGGCACGAATATGCTAGGCATGCGAACGCCGTGGAAGGAATTACGCTTCTACTGGAAAGACGGAAAGCTGTTCCAGCGTTCATCGGTCGAGCAGGGACGCGAGTGGGAGATCGTGCAGGTCAAGGACACGATCACTCCCGGCAATGAGCATTACAGCGAAAAGTCACGGCTGGCGAAAACCATTCAGAAAGACGGTACCACATGGGGCGGCGTTCCTGATCCCGATCACCTTCTTCACCTGGCGCACTCCGACAGCCGCATGACCTGCTTCAGTTGCCACAGCTCATGGACCACAACCTGCTTTGGCTGCCACCTGCCCATGACCGCCAACCAGCGCATGCCTATGCTGCAGAACGAAGGCACCATGACGCGCAACTGGACGGAATATGATTTTCAAGTCCTGCGCAACGACATGTACATGCTGGGCATTGACGGCACAGTGACTGGAAATAAAGTTGCGCCGATCCGCTCCGCGTGTGCCGTGGTTGTGAGTTCGCAAAACCAGAACCGCGACTGGTTGTATTACGGGCAGCAAACAGTTTCAGCCGAAGGGTTCAGCGGGACGGCATTCAGTCCTTATGTGCCACACACGGTGCGGGCCAAAGAGACCAAGACTTGCACTGATTGCCATGTTTCCAGCGCCAACAACAACAATGCCTGGATGGCGCAGTTGCTGTTGCAGGGCACCAACTTTCTGAACTACCTGGGGCGCTTTGCTTACGTGGCCACAGGAGACAAGGGATTTGCCGCAGTCGCATTTGCCGAGCGCAAGGAACCCGAAGCAGTGATTGGCAGCGACCTGCACAAGATTGCATATCCGGACAACTACCGCCTGCATCAGCAGGAAAAACTGGAGCTGAAAGAAGCTTACGAGCACAGCGGAAAGGAAGTATTGGACATACAGTTGCGCGGAGAGTATCTCTATGCCGCCATGGGCAAGGGCGGGCTGCGCATCTATGACGTGGCCAACATCGAGAACAAAGATTTTTCCGAACGCATGGTGACGGCGCCGGTCTCTCCCCTGGGACAGCGTTTGTATGTACCGACGCGCTACGCGATGGCGGTAGCCGCGCCCAGTACTACCGCGCTTGATCCCGCGCGCAAGCATTTCCCGGAAAACGAAGAGCAGGCAATTCATCCTATCTATGCATTCCTGTACGTTGCCGACAAATACGAAGGGCTGGTCATCGTTGGCGATGCCTCGCCAAAGAGCAGAACTCCCGGCGTCTCGACGCTGCTCGATGGAGAGCCGCGCAACAACTTCTTAAAGCGCGCGCTGGCGTTCAACCCCGAGGGGCAGCTCAACGGGGCACGGCGCATTGCCATCGCCGGAGTTTACGCTTACATCCTTTGCGATGCCGGCCTCGTGGTCGTAAGCCTGGAGAACCCGCTGCAACCCAGGATCGTTGCCAAGATCGGCGCGCCGGAGTTGAACGATGCGCGTGGTATCGCCATACAGTTCCGTTATGGGTTTGTGGTTGATCGTGACGGACTGAAAGTTTTGGACGTCACCCATCTTGACCAGCCGCACCTCGTTCCCGCGGCAACGCTGGCTCTGACGGAAGCGAGAAATATTTCCGTATCGCGAACCTATGCCTACGTTGCCGCTGGAAAACAGGGTATGGCAATCGTTGATGTCGAAAAACCGGAGCATCCGGTGCTGGAACAAACTTTCAACGCGAATGGCGAGTTGCAGGACACCAACGACATCAAAATCGGCATGGTCAGCTCAAGCCAGTTTGCGCTGGTGGCAGACGGGCGGGCGGGATTTAAAGTTGTGCAGCTTTTTTCGCCGCAAACAGCGGCGAACTTCTATGGATTTAGTCCGCGGCCTGCGCCCAAGTTGATTGCCGTGTTTCACACCCACGGACCGGCGCTGGCAGTCTCACGCGGCGTTGACCGCGACCGGGCAGTAGACGAAAGCGGAAACCAGCTTTCAGTGTTTGGAAGGCGCGGCTCAAGACCGTTCAACCTGGAAGAGATGCAGCGGCTGTTTTTACGCAATGGAGAGCTGTATACGGTGAGTGATGATCCGCCGGGCCAGCCGGTGGAGCCTGTTAAGCCAGCGGTGGCGGAGAGAGTTCCTTCGAATTCAAATTGATGTGGTTTTTGATGAAGATAAATCAGCGTTGGGAAGATTTGGCGGAGACGTGGGTCGGAGGATGCTTTTCCCCGGGAAAATATCAAGACGTAGAGTGAACCGAGAAAATTCCCTGAAGCTGCATGAACGATACACATCCTCGGGGTCCTTCGACTCCGCCCTCGCTCCTGCGTCGCTCGGACTCCGCTCAGGATGACAGATTGATTAAGGTCATCCGCAAATTAGAAAACGTTGCTTATTTCCCGCCTGAAGGCTCGTCGGTATGGGTTGGTTCGGGCGGCGACTCTCCGGTTATCTCCTGGATCGTGTATGTGCTGTGGAAGTTTCCGCGCTGCTTCCAATCGTGGTACTGGTGGCACAGGAAACATGAGTTCTCTGCTTCTCCTACTTTTGCCGGGTCGCCGTTGTGGCAGCTTTGGCAGGTCTTGATGCTGGGCATCAGCACGTCAGAGCCCTTTTGGCTGGCCGTCGCGAACGCGTGGCAGGATTCGCATGACACGGCGCCGTGAGCCTGATGGCTGAAGATGGCATTGGGCATCCAGCGGTAGGTCAGGGCCGACGGTTTCACAGTGGGAAGCGCTGGCGAATTTGCCGCAGCCGGTTGAGCGGAAAAATCGAGCTGATGGCAGTGCTTGCAGGTGCTCAGCCAGAGCAACTGCTCGGACTGGCCGACGCGCTGCGACACCCACTCATCGCCGTTCTTTGGCGGCGGGAGCTGGGTGATCTCAGGGACCTTACGCGTGGGCAGCCAGGCATCGTGGATGGCGTCGGGATTTTTACTGATGTAATCCTGAAATTTCTGCAACAGGAAAGCGTGCACGATTTCCGGCTTCTGGTGCGGGACGGATTCGGCGAAGTGCTCATCGAATTGCAGCTTGTGACACGACGCGCAATTTTTTTCGTAGCTGGTGGGCGGCATCAGCTCGTATCCGGCATCGGGGTGCATGACCTCGCCGGGACCAGATGCCGTAGCGGCCGCGAGTTGCAGGTGTGGATCGGCATACTTCCAGGGGCCACCCGCTTCGGCCGCGAGGCGATGGCAGTCGCTGCACTCCAGCTTCACGCGACCGGATGGTCCCATAATGGAGTCGCCCATGTGGGCAGCGTGGTTGAAGGCGATGGTGGATGGATTCTTAAATCCATCGCGCAGCGGAACAAATTCGGGGTGGTTACGGTTGAATCCGCGAATATCTGTCACAAAACGCGAATGACCATCCTTGGTCCCAAGATCAGCGTGGCACTGCACGCACTGCCGGTCCTGCACGCGAACCAGCCGCATCAAGCCCTGGTGCTCCACGTGGCAGGAAGCGCAGGAAGGAGTAAAGAGCTGGTTGGCGTGGTGCGCCGGCGCCTGGTGACAGGTGAGGCAAGCTTCGTCGCTGACGGTCTTCCTGAAACCCGCAGTCTTGACACCATTGACGATGCTCGCATGGCACAAACTGCAACGGTCGGCAAAAAACGAATGTGCGTGGGAGAGAGGACCTTTGCTATAGATGGCCTGCTTCTTCCGGGCGTAGCCAAAACCGAGCCAGACTAGAGCGACCGCCACAACGGCGATGCAGAGAACCAGACGCCAAAGCTTGAAGCCGCCGAAATACTTGAAGTAGTTCAGGTCGTGGCGTGTGCCCAGCGTTTTGGCAGTTCGGATTCTTCCCACGTTTTTCCTCTAGCTGTAGCGCAAGGCCATGACGGCGTGGATTGCGCCCAGAATGATCAATAAGAATGACAAGGGAACATGCACCAGCAGCCAGCTATACAGAATGCGATGCAGGCGCGACTGGCGGTCGAGGTCGCGCTTTTCTTCGCAAACATTTTCCAGGTCGTCAATCACGGGCTTGACGGACTCCGGCGTGAGCGTGCGCAACTGGATAAACAAGGCCTTCGAGGTCCGGCGATCGTTCAATCCATGGCGGTAAGCGCCCGGTTGAGCGAGATAAGGCCTGATGGTCTCCACGTACGATTGCTGCAACTGCATAGCGGCCTTCACGTCGACCCGCACCAGCGTGGTCGTCGTAGTATGTATGCCGGTCTGGCCAACGGCGGGCACCTGCAGGCCGTATTCATTTTTCTTTTCGGTGAGAGAGCTGAACAACTCATCGGCCTCCTGCAAGAGCTGCTTCTGCACGCGAGGAATCTGGTTATAAATCGTTTCCATGGGCACGCGATCGGTCATCATGCGCGGCATGTAATGCTGCAGCGCCACGCCCAGCAGGCCCGTGACTATGACCAAAGTAAAAACCCACATCATGCCGCGGGTAAAGCCGCTCGACCCGAAGCTGAAGGTGGCGTGGAAGAGAATCAGCGGATAACTCAGAAGACCGAGCCAGAGATGGCCGCGCATCCAGGTCTGGGCACGTCCGACGCGCCAGATGGGGAATTTTTTGCGCAGGCTGAGCAGGGCGGCGTAAATCATCAAGCCGTATCCCGCGCTGCCAAACACAAGACCGGGAATGCTGCCGCCCGAGAGCGGACCGCGGGAGAAGAAGGCATACAACGAATAGGTCAGGGCAGCGAACAAAAACAGGAATACCGTCCAGATGGCCCAAACGCGTTGTGTGCGATCAATGTGCAAGTCTTGTTCTCCCCTTCATGACATCTATTTCTTGAACATTTCGCTGAAGAATTGTGCGGGGTTGACGCGGTGGGCGGCGTCGTGCGGACAGGCGTAGACGCAACTTGGTTCCGGATAATCATTACAAAGGTTGCAACTGGTCGCCTTGCGCACTATCCTCGCCTTCGCCTTCTTGGCGGTCTCCTGGCCTTCGGCGAGGAGAGCGATCTCTTCGCTGACCGGGCCCTCGGCGCTGAACTCATGCAGATTAATATTGCCGTAAGGACAATTCTTGGCGCACAGGCCGCAACCGATGCACCAATCTTCAATGATCACTTCCAGCGAATTTTGCCGGCGAATCGCGCCCACCGGACAGCCCACCATGCACAGCGGATCGCGGCACTGGCGGCACGAGGTGGCAATCAGGTAGCGGTCGAGGCGCAGGCCATCGCGAATCAGGCGGGTGATTCCGTCATGCGCATCGGCGCAGGCTGTCACGCATTGATCGCAGCGCGTGCAGCGGTCGAGATCAAGCACCAGCAGGTTTTGCGCTTCCATGAGACCCTGGCGCAGGAATTCATCCACGGGAACATTGCTGACCTGGGCAAAGTGCGTCTGGTTCTCGCGCAGGCGCTGGGCGCTGATGGCTTCGAGCTGGGCACGAATATCGGGGAAGAGCCGCATCATTTCCTTGAAATCTACGGCGGCGATGCGGACCACTTCCACGTGATCAAGGGCGGAGCATGTAGCACTGCGCTTGCCTGCGCCCAGCAGCCCGATTTCACCGAAGTAATTTCCCTTGGAAAGATAGGCGAGCACGAGCTCACCCCCGGGATATTTCTCGCTGACCTTCACAAAACCTATGCGGACAAGATAAAAGGCATCGGCCAGGTCGCCTTGCCTGAAGATGACATCGCCAGGGGCGTAGCGCACCAACTCCACCTTCGAGCGCAAATCATCAATGAACTCGGGCGTCAGCGAAGCAAAAATGGGAACGCTGCGCAGGTGGGTCTCAAGCGCCCGCAGGCGGTATTCGATCTCGAGCTTGGAGCGGAAGGTCTTGTTCTTCTGCAGCACGTCGAGCACGTTGCGCAGCATCTCGAGCACAACACAATCGGTGGCGGCGCGCGCGGTGGCGGAACGCGGATAAAAACTCATACACGTCATTTCGCCGAACAGGTCGCCGGGACCGAGCTTGGCCACAGGGTTGTCGTAAGAAAGTTCCACCGGAGCATCAATCGAAATATGGGTGCGGTTGAAATGTTCATCCTTGCGTGGCTTTTCCCGCCGGCCCACGAGCTTGCTGGTCAAAATGTTGAACAGCGCGGTCGGACCTCGCTCCGTGTTGACGTGGGCGCGAGGGCTGGAGATGAAAATATCAATCTCCCCCTCCAGGATGTAAAACGCCGTGGAACCATAGTCGCCTTCGCGGAAGAGAATCTCTCCCTTGTTGACGGCGCGCACCACCACGGAGCCGCGATTCAATTCGAGGAAGGTTCCGGAGACGCCCTGAAAGACGGGAAGGCGCATCAGATCTTCGGTCTCGCAGGAGAGCCCGGTCTCGAGCTTCTGGCCGACGGTGACCTTGTTGGTCAGCGCGCCGGTTGGGCAGGAAACCATGCACTCGCCGCAAGAGACGCAGCTTGAGCCGCCCATGGGATTATCCATGTCAAAGGAGATGCCGGCGTCATAGCCTTTGCCCTGGCGGGCGATCACAAAATTTTTGCGCAAATCGGCACAGGCCCGTATGCAGCGGTCGCAGAGAATGCAGGCAGCATGATCCACCAGGATGGTAAGCGAAGAGTCGTCTTGCCCGCGCGTGACTTCGCGGCGGGGATAGCGCGTCTCGGTGGCGCCGTACTGGCCAGCCATTTTTTCCAATTCGCAGTCGCCGGTGTGCCGCTGGCGGACGCAGGGCGTAGGATGATCGGCCATCATCAGCTCAAGCAAGGTCTTGCGCGCCGCGCGTACCTCTTCGGTATTGGTTTTGACCACCATGCCGGGATCAACCTGCCGGATACAAGCAGCGGTGTAAGCGCGGGCACCGACATCCACCACGCACATGCGGCATACGCCTACGGGCGCTTCATTCTGCTGATGGCAGAGCACGGGAATCTCAATGCCGTGTACGCGAGCGGCATCGAAGACGGTGGTCCCGGCGGGAACGGTAATGGCTTGCTCATCAATCGTGAGCTGAACCATCGAACCGGTAGACGTAGGCGCGGCGTGATGGCTCATGCTTTCTCTCCCTTGAAGCAAACGCCGGCTGGACAATAGCGGTTGAAAAGATGCTCTTCCACTTCCGGGCGAAAGTGTTTTAAGACAGATTGGATGGGCACGGGCAAGATCTGGCCCAATCCACAAATGGAGGCTTGCTTGAGAGCGTGCGAGAGTTCATCCACCAGCGGCAGGTCGGTGCGCTTATAGCTTCCATGAGTCCAGCCCTGGAGAATTTCCACCAGCTTTTGCGATCCGATGCGGCACGGCACACACTTTCCGCAAGATTCGTTGCGATAAAAACGCACGGCGTTAAGCGCCATATCCAGCATGCAGGTGCCCTCGGCACAGGCCACGATTGCCCCGGAACCCACCATGGAGCCGACTTTGCTCATGGTTTGCCAATCCAAAGGAAGGTCAGCCATTTCGGCAGGCAGATATCCGGAAGAAGGCCCGGAAGGAGCAAAGCCGATTAACTTGCGTCCATCGGGCGGGCCGCCGCCGAATTCATAAATCAGCTCGGAGTACTTGGTTCCCATGGGAACTTCGTAGATGCCGGGCTTCTGCACGTCGCCCGAGACGCCGACGAATTTCAATCCGGTAAATCCGTTGGCGCCGTGAGAGTTGAACCACTCAGGGCCCTTTGCGGCAATGGCCGTGGCAAAGGCCAGAGTTTCAACGTTGTTGATGACCGTGGGTTTTCCCCACAAACCTATGCTGGCCATGAACGGAGGCTTATTGCGCGGTTCGGCGCGCTTGCCTTCAATGGCTTCGAGTAAGGCGGTCTCTTCACCGCAAATGTATCCTCCGGGGCTGACGAACATGGTGATATCGAAAGAGAGATCGCTACCCAGAATTTTTCTTCCGACCAGATTTTTTTCATAGCAGCGGAGCAGTTCGGCATTGAGTATCTCTTCCTGCTCCTGATACTCATGGCGGATATACAGGTATCCGCGCTTGGCGCCGACGCACAGCCCGGCCAAAACCATTCCTTCGATCACCAGGTGAGGCAGTTGGGTGAGGATGTAGCGGTCTTTAATGGTCCCCGGCTCACTCTCATCGGCGTTGCAGATAACATATTTTTCCGGCGAGGGCGAATTGCGCACCACCTCCCACTTCTGGTTCGTGGGATAGCCTGCGCCGCCCATGCCCTTCAATCCCCCCGCCTTGATGCTGGCCAGAAGTCCGGGCCAATCGCGCGATTGCACATACTTTCTTAAAGCTGAATAAGGTCTCTCGCCGTCATAAGGATCGCTGGCCAGCCGCATCTCGGTACGGCGATAGCTCGAGGCCCGCGGCGGAAAGCCTCCGATGGTCTGCACGACGGCGGAGACGGCCTCGTCAGGAGAAAACCCGTCGTAGTAGCGGTCATTAATGACGAAAGATGGAGCATGGTCGCAACGGCCCACGCAGGAAACATTACGGATGGTCAGCTCATGCTCGGCCATGCCCTGTAATCTCTGTTCCAGCTTTTGCAGCAGGGCGGGCGCGCCCCGCAGATGGCAGGTCATATCATCACAAACTTTTACGATGACTTTTGCCGGCGGCTCAAGATAGAAGTGCGGGTAATAGCTGGCAATAGCGTGGAGATCGCGCAAGGCCAGACCCCGGCGATCTGCGATCCGCTTCAACTCCTCGGCGGGCAGATACTCGAACTTGCGCTGAACGTCTTTGAGTTCTTCAAAGACACCGTCTGTCTTATGTTCAACAGGCAGTACTTTGAAAGGGGCCTGCCCAGACACGTAATCTTGTCCTTTTGGTTCTAGAGCTTATTTAGTAAATACGGTTGTCGTCAGGGGCACGGATTTATCTGCCGTAAACAAGCCTCTTTAAACATTGGGCTTTAGCCACTGAGGCAGATTCCTTCCGTAAATCTGCGAGTATTTACGAAACAGGCTCTAACAATATAACGGTTCTGACTGTTAAGAAGTGCTGGGCGGGACTATAGCAAACAACGATGCTGGCGTCTACACGACATTAGTTCCATTAACAGATTGTTAAATCTGGGTTGCTTTTTTCTTCGTACAATACCTGGCGGGACGTCAGTGCTCCCCAAACAATTCTTCGATTGCGTTTGCACGCGACACAGGGTACAAAGTACACTTCCAGCATTTCTCTTATGGCTGACTTTGAGGTTTGGCAAAAGGCTCGCTTTCGCTTTGCGGTTGGAGTCGTCCTCCTGAACTGTCTTGCCGCTGTGTTTGCGGCCGCGCAGGGAAAAAGCGGCAATTCGAGATACGTTGGCCCGGGCTCCTGCAGCGCCTCCGCCTGTCATGGCGGCGTGCAGCCGATGTTGAACACCCGGGTCCTGCAGAACGAATACAGCACCTGGGTGGTGAAGGACTCGCACTTCAGGGCATTCCGCAGCCTGCAAAGCCCGATATCGCAGCGCATGGGGAAGCTGCTGGGAATCGGTAATCCTGCGAACTCACCCAAATGCCTGGCCTGCCATGCGCTCGCGGTTTCAGCCGAGCGCAAGGGGCGCGACTTTGATATCAGCGAAGGCGTGAGCTGCGAAAGCTGTCATGGACCGGCATCGGCATGGCTGGGGCCGCACACGCTGAGAGGCTGGACCACGCAGCAATCGGTCG
>Ga0222749_10000158_pt1 | contig 42508 bp, 28 predicted proteins | sample IncBWH2Mmetat_FD_197234 | JGI IMG/M metagenome (GOLD analysis project Ga0222749, IMG submission 197234) | Metatranscriptome of lab incubated forest soil microbial communities from Barre Woods Harvard Forest LTER site, Petersham... | ecosystem: Environmental > Terrestrial > Soil > Temperate... | reverse complement strand
TTCAGCGTTACGGTGACTGCGCTCGATCAGTTCAACAATACCGTGACCAACTACACCGGCACGGTGCAGTTCACCAGCTCGGATGGACAGGCAGTCCTGCCCGGGAACTACACCTTCGTAGCCGGCGACAATGGCGTACACACCTTCAGCAACGGCGTGACCTTGAAGACAGCAGGCAGCCAGACGGTGACGGCAACCGATGGTGGTGGCCATACCGGATCAGCGACGGTAAATGTAACCTTTGCCTCTGGTGGAGCGACGAAGTTACTGGTAACCGCTCCTGCCAGCAGTGCGGCAGGTGCGGCATTCGACGTGACCGTGACGGCGCTCGATCAGTTCAACAACACCGTGACCAACTACACCGGCACGGTGCAGTTCACCAGTTCGGATGGACAGGCAGTCCTGCCCGGGAACTACACCTTCGTAGCCGGCGACAATGGCGTACACACCTTCACCAACGGCGTGACCTTGAAGACAGCGGGCAGCCAGACGGTGACAGCAACAGATGGCGGCGGCCATACCGGGTCGGCGACGGTCAATGTAACGTTTGCCTCCGGTGGAGCGACGAAGTTACTGGTAACCGCTCCTGCCAGCAGCGCGGCGGGTTCAGCGTTCAGCGTGACGGTGACGGCCCAAGATCAGTACGGCAACACGGTGACCAACTACACGGGCACGATTACGTTCACCAGTTCCGACCTCCAGGCAGTCTTACCGGGCAGCTACACCTTCGTAGCCGGTGACAATGGCGTACACACCTTCAACAACGGCGTGACCTTGAAGACGGCAGGCAGCCAGACGGTGACGGCAACCGATGGCGGTGGCCATACCGGATCAGCGACGATAAATGTGACCTTTGCTTCCGGCGGTGCGACACACTTTGCGGTCACCGCTCCGGCCAATGCGACGGCTGGATCAGCCTTCAGCGTCACCGTGACTGCGCAAGATCAGTTCAACAACACGGTGACCAACTACACCGGCACGGTGCAGTTCACCAGCTCTGACGCGCAGGCAACCCTGCCCGGGAATTACACCTTTGTCCTCGCGGATAACGGCACGCATGTCTTCCCCAATATCATGTTAAAGACAGCGGGCAGTCAGACCGTGGTGGCGACCGACCAGGCGAACGGCAGCATTACCGGCTCGGCGTCGGTGAATGTCTCGGCTGCAACCGGAGCGACAAAGTTGAGTGTGACTGCGCCGGCCAATGCAACTGCTGGCACGGCCTTCAGTGTCACGGTAACCGCGCAAGACCAATTCGGGAACACGATCACAAGCTATACCGGCACAGTACACTTCACCAGCAACGATGGCGCAGCGACTCTGCCGGCGAATTACACCTTCGTAGCCGGCGACAATGGCGTGCACACCTTCAACAACGGCGTCACGCTGAACACAGCGGGCAGCAGGACGGTCACGGCCACCGACTCGGTGACCAACGGCGGCATCAGCGGCTCAGCCACGGTGACGGTGAAAAACAGTACTACGACAGCGGTCATCTCTTCCGTCAACCCGTCTCTCTCAGGTCAATCCGTGACCTTTACAGCTACGGTTACACCTGGAACCGCGACCGGTACTGTGACCTTCTTTGATGGGGCCAGCAACATCGGCAGCGGCGCGTTGAGCAGTGGCTCAGCGACCTTCTCCACCTCATCGTTGACCCTGGGCAACCACAACATCACCGCGGTTTATGGCGGCGATGCCAATGATCTTGGCAGCACGTCAACCGTACTGGTCCAGGCAGTAAAGGCCAGCGCCACGGCGGGTGTGACCAGCTCGATTAATCCCTCGATCTACGGCCAGTCTGTCGTCTTCACGGCCACGGTGACAGGACAGCCGCCGGCCAGCAGCACCCCGAGCGGCACGGTGACCTTCAAGGATGGGGCTGCCACTCTGGGAACAGTGCCCATCGGCGGATCGGGCGTTACCGCGCAGGCAACATTCTCAACTTCGACACTCTCGGTGGGCGGACACACCATTACGGTTGTCTATAACGGAGACACCACCTACTTCAGTGTCACCTCTCCTGCGCTGACGCAGACCGTAAACCAGGCATCAACCACAACCACGATTACAAATTCGTCGCTGAACCCCTCCACCTTCGGACAATCGGTGACCTTCACCGCGACCCTTACAGTGGTCGGACCCGGGGCAGGCACGCCGACGGGCACGGTGACCTTCAAGGATGGCGCTACCGTCCTGGGTACAGGCGTAGTGAATGGTTCCCTAGTTGCTACGCTTACGACTTCAGCAGTGGTTGCGGGCAACCGTAACATCACTGCGGTTTATGGTGGGGATTCGAGCTTCGCCACCAGCACCTCACCCAGCTTCATGCAGCAGGTCAATCAGGCCAGCACTTCCACCACCCTCTCGGCCAGTACGGCGTCCTCGGTCTTCGGGCAGCCGGTGACCTTCACGGCCACGGTCATCGCCCTGGCGCCGGGCTCGGGCATTCCCACCAGCACGGTGCAGTTCATGGATGGGGCCAGCCCGTTGGGCGCCCCGGTAGCGTTGAATGGTGCAGGCCAGGCGCAGCTCATTACCTCTTCGCTGTCGCTGGCGGCGCATCCCATCAGCGCGGTCTACGGTGGCGATACCAACTTCATTACCAGCACTTCCAACACAGTGGTGGAGACGGTCAACCAGGCCAGCAGCGCGGCGGCGGTGGCTTCTTCGGTGAATCCATCGGTCTATGGCCAGCCGGTAACCTTTACCGCAACCATTACGCCGGTCGCGCCTTCCACCGGGATTCCCACGGGCACGGTGACCTTCAAGGATGGCGGCATCAGCTTCGCCGGCGGCACAGTCGCGCTGGATAACACCGGCCATGCGTCGCTGACCCCGGCAACTCTGTCGGTAGGCAGCCACGCTATCACCATCGTCTATAACGGGGATCCGAACTACGGCGGCAGCAATGGATCGCTGCCCACGCAGACGGTCAATCCAGCGAATACCACTACGAGCGTTACATCGTCAGTGAACCCGTCCAACTTCGGACAATCGGTGACCTTCACGGCCACCGTTGCCGCGGTACTGCCCGGAACTGGCACGCCGACAGGAACGGTCACGTTCCTGGATGGCGCCAGCAACATCGGCACGGGAACCCTGAACGGCGGCGGTGTGGCAACATTTACAACCTCTACGCTGGCGGTAGGTAACCACACCATCACGGCGAGTTACGCTACCGATGGCAACTTCAACAGCAGCACCGGTTCGTTGAGTGGTAATCCGCAGGTGGTGAGTAGCGGTACGAGCACCACGGCGGTCATCTCTTCCGCCAATCCTTCGGTGTTTGGTCAAACGGTGACCTTCACGGCGATGGTCTCTCCGTCCACGGCAACGGGAACCGTGACCTTCAAGGATGGCGTTACGACCCTCGGTTCCATGTCGTTGACCAGCGGCTCGGCTTCATTTGCCATCTCTGCCTTAGCGGTGGGCAACCATACGATTACCGCAGTGTACGGTGGCGACGGCAGCTTCAGCGGCAGCACGGGATCGCTGACCGGCAACCCGCAGGTGGTCAACAAAGCCAGCACGAGCGCGGCTGTGACCTCTTCGGTGAACCCATCTAATTCGGGCCAGTCGGTGACCTTCACCGCGACGGTAGCACCGGTGCTGCCCGGCGCGGGCGTACCGACCGGCACAGTACAGTTTATGGACGGCGCCTCCGCACTCGGAGGCCCCCAGACCCTCACAAGCGGACAAGCGACGTATACGACTTCGTCGCTGTCCGTGGCCGTCCATGCCATCACCGCAGTGTATAGCGGTGATGGTAGTTTCCTGGGCAGCACATCTCCGGCTCTGAACCAGACGGTTCAGGGAGCCGATATTGCTGTCACTATGATCCACTCGCCTGATCCGGCGCATCTGGGTGGCAAGCTCACCTTTACGGCCTCGGTGGCGAACAACGGGCCCAGCTCGGCGAATGTGACCTTCAACCAGACTTTCGCCGGGTCTTACTACGTGGTCTCTGTGAATACGACGCAGGGATCGTGCAGCGTAGCGACCGGCGCCATCAACTGCAATCTGGGCTTGATGACCAACGGTGGAACGGCCATGGTTACCATAGTCGTGACCCCGATCAATCTGACCAGAGCGATTGTGACTACGGCGACGGTATCGTCCGATGTAGCCGACCCGAACATGGCGAACAACACGGCGAGTTGCAACGCCCCTGTCCGCTTCCTCCCAATCCGTCGCTAATGAACGGGTTGAGCGGACGCAAGTCGGGCACGAAGTTGGAAGTTGTAAGAAGAATTTGGATGCAGCGCGTTTGCTCGAAAGGGCACGGCTTCCAAAGCCGTGCCTACCCCCCAAGAAACTAGTTTGTTATGAAAAAATCTGCGGCAGTCAAATGGAACAAGGACGGCCAGCCACTGCGCTGCATGATCGTGGATGACTCCATCTACGCGCGCAAAAACCTGCGCTTCGTGATCGAAACCTTTGGCGGCCACGTCGAGGGCGAAGCCGCTGATGGGCTGGCGGCGGTCACCGAGTATGACCGCGTCAAGCCCGATATCGTGCTCATGGATATCATCATGCCCAAGATGGGCGGGATTGACGCGGCTGAGATCATCCTGCAGCGGAACCCCCAGGCACGCATCGTGATGGTATCTTCGGTTGGAAACCAGGTGGACATCCTGGCTGCGCTGCGCTGCGGGGCACGGCACTTCGTACACAAACCCGTCAAACCGGAAGCGCTCTACAGCGCCATTCAACAAGTACTGGAAGAAGCCGGGGCCTTGATATCAGTTGCCGCGACCAAAAGTTCAGCTCGCCGGAAAGACGAATCAGCCTGATCATAATTGGCTATAACTAAAGAGCCAGAAGCCGCCAGCAAACGGGCGGCTTTTGGTTTTTGCGTTGAATTCTTTTGATGCATGCCCGCGACGCCTTACTGACATCTTTAACCTCCGGGGAGAAGCATGATTGCAAGCTTCGCACCTGAGCATGAAAACGACATTTCTCTAACCGCTCCTTCACAAAAGCAGGAAAATTCAGGACCTCTCGTTTTGGTTTCGAGTTCCGTTTTAGTCGCAATTTCATCCAGGTTTGGCCGAGAGAAAAATGACGCAGAAACATGCCCAAACAGGCGAGGGGGTGGGGTACTTGCTGCTAGTGCCTGGAACCTTAAAAACAGCGTTGATCGCCGCATATTTATTGGGGAAAAGCGCTTTTGGGTGGGAGACTTGCTGAGGTGGCAGCTTCCTCGGAAAAAGCAAACCCTTTTCGCCGCGGATGAACGCGGATCAACGCAGATTTTTGGAAGAGGGCAGACAGCCCCACCCACTTGCTCGCAGGTGATTTGAAGTCCCCAAATCGCGTCTGACCCGCGTCATTGCTGGCGAAAATCAATCCGGAGCAGGGGACTTGCTGAAAGCAGTTCTCAGTTCTCAGCAAAATCAAACGCCAGAATCCCGCGTCCCTTCGAATTTTCAAAGACCTCAGAGGCCAAAGCCCCGGCATTCTTGAATGCCGTCGTTAGTCTCACCGGCAACCGGTAGCTGGCAACTGCTTCTCCATGATGGCCTGTAGTTTCCAGGGAAAGCAAGGTTTTGATATCAGATTGGTGCCAGTCGGTGGTCAGAGGCTCGCCATGTTTATCCGTATTGATCCGTTCTGAGGATTGAGGACTGACAACTGAGGACTGCTCTTGGGAGCTTGGAGCTGTCTTAGAACCATCTTCTGACTTCCTGTTTTCAGCTCTTTCATCTCCTCCTGGTATTGGGGGCTGAGGCCCGGGTTCTACCGGCGCGACTTGGTTCAAGTCAGAAAGGCGCTTCTACGGCCCGCTGACAGTAAACGCGACCTCATTGCTGTTCACATAATTAAGAGATGCGTCGGTCACTGCCACATAAATGGTTCCGGTCTGCGCTCCAGTCGGAACGTTGGCGACGATTTGCGTATCACTCCAACTGACAACAGCCGCGGCGACGCCTCCAATGAATACCTGGTTAAGATTCTGCGTGTCGACAAACCCAGAGCCTGTGATCGTGACTTGAGTACCCACTGCGCCAGCCGCAGGACTTATGCTTGTGATATGCGGAGAAGGGATTACGGTAAATGCAGACGACGAAGCTATCAATCCGTTATTCAACACGGAAAACATGTAGCTTATAGGCATCGCTCCGGCCGGCACCGTGACCACAATTTGGCTGTCACTCCAGCTCACTACCGGCATGAACGGGCCACTGTTCATGAATATGCCCGTAAGATTGGGAACCGGTGCCGGGCCAAAGTTCGTCCCAGTGACCGTGACCTGTGTACCGGCCGGGCCACTGGGGGGATTGATGCCCGTGATGGTAGGCTGCCCGGTAACTGTGATGTTCACGGTATTGCTCGCGCCCTGGCTGGTCGTAATCTGTACAGCAACAGAGCCGGGTACCGTGTCGGCCGGAATGAAAGCGTGCACACTGCCGTCACTCCAGAAATAAGGGGCTACGGTCCTGCCATTCAACGTCAAAGTGCTAGAGCCTTGACTGTCCCCAAACCCGCTGCCGTTGACGAAGGTTGCGCTTCCTATAGAGATGGCTGAGGTGCCGCCAGTATTGTCTGTCACTTGACTGATTTGCGGGGCGGGAACAGCAGAAGTAACGGTCAACACCAGGTTTTGCGTGAGGCTAACGTTCCCATTGTTGCCAGCGATAGTGAAGGGATAGTCTCCCGCGAGTGTTGATGAAGAAGTGGTAACCGTTAGCGTCGACGACCCTCCATTGGTGTTGATTGACTGCGGACTGAAGGTTGCGGTCACTCCTGAGGGCAGCCCGCTCACGCTCAACGCCACCGCGCCGCTAAAGCCAGCAAAGAGTGAGACAGTTGGCGTGTAGGCTGTGCTCCCTCCGGCCGGGACCGTCTGGCTCCCAGGTGACGCAAGAATCGCGAAATTGTTGTTGGCGACTCCTGAAAGGGGGAGCACCGCAGGAGCGATTGTGAAATTGTTGGCAACAGTCAATGATCCCACTCGAGTACCTGCGACAGTAGGAGAGAAGGTGACTGTGATGGTGCAGGTGCCACCCACGGGCAGCGGAGAGGAAGAAACGCAATTATCTGTTTCGGAATAGTCTCCTGTAGCAGTAATGCTTGTAGCTCCGACTGTCGGGTTGCTCGTGCCATTAGTTAGTGTTATTTGTCCGGAGGTACTGGTGCCAACAAACACTCCCTGGTCACCGCCAAAATTCAGAGAGCTTGGAGAAGGGGTGAGCATTGGAGGCTCGACCGTAATTGGTACGCTGACGCTAAGCGGGTTCTGGCTTCCTCCACCATAGGCAGCAGTGATCGAGGCTCTACCGGCAGCGACTGCCGTGATCATACCGTTTGCATCCACAGTCGCAACATTCCCGTTCGAAGTCGAATATCTCAAGTTGGAGGACTCAGTGACGTCCATGACGCTAGCATCGGCAAAAGTGGCCGAGATATTGACCGGCATTTGTTGCCCCTGCGATTCCAGGACGACTGACGGCGAACCTGACGTGAGAGCCGTAGGCGGATCCGGCCGCTCGACATGAACACTGATGGGCAACGATTGCACTTCCTGTCCCGCACTGGTGGCTCCGATAGCAGTCAGTGTATAGCTTCTGCTGGACAGACTCGACGGAACTGTAACTGAAAGTTGAGCTGGCGTTGAATGCGCAGGACCGCTGCCGAGAAGCGGGTTTTCAGCAATGACGAATACAGCGGAAACGGTAACACCTGTGAGAGATACTATGTTCACTGTAATTGCCTGGCCGGGGCTCACAACGGCGCCATCGGAAGGGGACGTGATCTGAAGAGTTGGCTGGCTTTGTGCGGCACTCAAGCAAGCTGTCCCAATCAATAGCGTTATGATCCGAATGAAGCCGGGAGCTGTGATAATAGCTTTCGTCGTGAGATTAGTCATGAAATGTTGGCCTCGCCTAAGGATTCATTTGATTGAATACCGAATCACTGATCGGGGTATTCAACAAGTCCAGTACTTTTGGTGCGACAGCACGATCGGTCATGGTGGGCGGATTGAGACCCAAAGCTGTGGCTCCCTTGCCATGCACTCGTCCGGTAAAAACAGAACCAGCACTCGAATCGAGTCCGTTCAACATGCTGGTAATACCGACAATCCCGTCACTAGCCTCGCCGAAAACCCCAGGCCAATTTGCGGCCGTGAAACTTGCCGCTAGCGGGGCACGAGACGTGTAGAAGCCGCACGTTTCGTCAACATTGATATCGCCATTGCATTTGCAGCGTACGAGGTTGGCAACAAAACTGTTGTTGAAGCCCGCGAGATTTCCAGCATCCTCCGTCCCAGCAATGAGCGCGATCTTGAGAGGGTGGCTATTGTCATTCGCCATCGCTAGCAGCAAGTGGCTCGATGGCGCCAAGTCGCCTATCGCGCCGGAAACATGCTCTCCGCCGCTAGCCAAGGAGAATGTAACTTGCTCAAACGAATAGCTTCCGAACCGGGCCATGAGGTCGCGTACACAAGCGTTGCGATCGTCGAGCAGCTTTGTAGCCAATATGGAGCCCAGGTGCGGGGTATCGATTGTAATGACCTTATGAACGGGTCCTTGTCCCAGATTGTCATTAAGCATGAAATTCAGCACCAAAGGCATCGTGCGGGTTATATCTCCTCCCATACTGTGAGCCACGATGTCCGCCTGAATAGCGGCCACGGGGATTCCGGCTGGGTTGTTGTCCTTGAAATCCTTGATCTTGCTCTCAAGACTTTGCATCACAACGGCCGCATTAGCGCCAAAACCTAGGGAATTTCCGCGTGCCGGGACGGGGAAGATGCCGTTGAAGCTGTCGTAGTTGGGAATTGATGAAGAGATGAAAGGTATCCGGTAGTCGTAGGTAACTAGTTCTGTTCGGAAGTTGTGAAACAACCCGATGTCCCCCGGGCCAACAATAGTGAAAGCGTCCCAAGTCCTAGCGTCTCCCCAAAGTCCATGAATGAAGACCAAAAGAGGCCGCACGATGTTAACCGTCGTGGTCAATTTACTCCCATCCGCGGACTGCACCTGTATGAATGCTTTCCGCGTGGCAGTGCCAGCATCCTGCCCCGTTGGTCTCGGGTAATCCTTCGGGGCTTGATATATCGCGAACGCCATTGGGCCTTTGCTCGTGCTCACCGCAGGGCCGACGGCACCCAACTCTCCATATTGGTCAGGAGAAGTACTCGGCTGACCTTGGTCATCCAGCACAGTGAGGGTGATTTGATCTCCAGGATTGGCGGTTGGGATTCGCAGCAGCACCTGGGCTACACCGTCTGCCGCAACACCGAGCACTGGCCGGCCCTTGGTTGCCAGCCGTTCTGTGTTGGCATCAGTCGTCGCACTGATAACCGAAAAGTTCTGCACTAAGTCCGGGACCGGATCGACCATCACCGCTGGGCCGGCCTGCGTAGCGAATGTCACAGATTGCATGATGCCTAAATCGCCACCGTACGCCGCGTACGCCGCAAAATTTGCGGTATAGCTTTGGGTTGCTCCGTTCGGAAGCGGAAAGTAGAAGGTCCCCTTCGGTCCGTTAAAGGAACAGCCTCCACTGAATGGGGTCGCGGGAGGCCGACAGCCCCATCCGCCGGGTGCAAGCACCACTGGGACAAAACTATTGGGGGCCGAGGGGAAGTTGGCGATCGTCACTGTGGCCTCCAGTGTCACCGGCTGACTGCCCACCACCACATTGGGCGAGATGACGAAGCTGCTTACACAAGGCGGCGGAGGATTGGGGTTACCGGTCACATTTGGACACGGGGTGGAGGCCGCTGATTGTGCACTTGCTGGGATCGCTAAGAGCAAGCAAAGTGCACCAACCATCAAAAAAGGATATGTCCTGCCCAACCACCTCACCATTGATGCCGCACCCGTCATTGTTTTCTTCCTCTCTGTGTGTTTTGCTGGTTCGCTACCTTCTGCAGGAGGGTCTGGTCACGAAGACCAGCTAGCCTCAGTTCTCGTAAGCCTAAGATCATGGTTTGTGCTTGCCCAACCTCGATTGCGGGCAGGCCGACATCGGGCTCCAAACCTCGTTGAGAAGGAAACGGTTTCATGCATATTATCCTCGCACAGATTCTTGGGGTAAGGGCATGGCGCCGTTGCATCGCCGTCTCCCGCTCAATCTCTAGCCTCGAACGGGGCAACAATAGACGACAGGAAGCGCAAAGTCCTCAAAGAAACGCTCAATTTTTTTCCACAGGTATTCAATCCCCGAGCAGTTGAGCTCCAAAGAGCGGGCAAATCTGTGAAAGGCGGCCTCTGAATCAAAGGCTGAAAAGAGATGTAAGACTGTCAGCCACTTCGAGTTAGCGGCATGGTCCTATCTTCAAAAATGAGGAGTCTCTATAATTCAGGGGCAATCCCTTAGGGTGCCCACATGGATGAGAAAGTAGATTTAGTCTACGAGTTCGGTGGTTTTCGGCTGCACTTGACCCAACGAACACTGGTTCGCAACGGAGAACTGGTGGCTCTGACGCCCAAGGGGATCGATCTCCTTATATTACTGGTGCAGAGCCGGGGCCAACTATTGGAAAAAGATGAACTCATGAACGCCCTCTGGCCGGGAACCTTTGTGGAAGAGGGCAATCTGAGCCAGAACATCTTTATTCTCAGGAGACTTCTGGGAGACGATCGCAACGGCAACTCCTTTATTCAGACCGTACCGCGGAAAGGATACAGATTTGTAGCATCGGTTGCGGAGGCAGATGCCGCAGCGCTGGGAAACGGTCTCTCGGGAGCGGCGCACTTTGCTCTTCTGTCCGATTATTGGAGCCGGCACAGCCCATTTCGCAGCCTGCAAGTGTTCGAACCGGAAGACGCCTGGCTGTTCTTCGGGCGCGACACCGAGACCAACGATCTGCTCGCTCGTCTCGGCCGCTCATCGGTGCTGGCGATGGTGGGTAACTCGGGCAGCGGCAAGTCATCGCTGGTACGTGCAGGGCTCATCCCGGCGTTGCGGGCGGGGCGTTTTCAGAGCGAAGGTTTGTTGGTCGACCAGTGGCGCATCGCGGTGTTTCGTCCTTCTGGGACTCCCTTCGATTACCTGGCTGAAGTCCTGCCCAGCCAATTGGCGCCGGAGTTGAGTTCGAAGGAGAAGGCAGAGTTCAGCTCGGAGTGGCGAACCAAACTGCCCGCAGGCGGGGACACGCTGCGCCATGCCATCAACACGTTGGCCAGTGCTATGCCAGAGAAGGCGGGATCCGCGCGCATCCTGCTGGTGGTGGACCAGTTCGAGGAGATCTTCACGCTGACCACCAATCAGCAGGCCCGGGACCGCTACATTGATGCTCTCATGGCGGCCAGCCGCCCGGACAATCCCATTCCTGTACACGTGGTACTGGCGCTGCGGGCGGACTTTTACGCGCACTGCCTGGAACATGCGCAGCTGAGCCGTTGCTTGGAAGCCAACCTTTACAACGTGCCCCGCATGACCCACGAGCAACTGCGCGAGACCATCGAAAAGCGTTTGGCGCTGGCTGCGGCGCGCGCCGAACCCGGACTGATTGATTCGATGCTGGAAGACGTTGGTACGGAGCCGGGTAATTTGGCGTTGCTCGAACACGCGCTCGGCCAGTTGTGGGAGAAGTGTGGACGTTACGGCTGTACCGTGACCAACCATGCGTATGCGGAGATCGGGCGTTTGCGGGGTGCGCTGGGCCGGCACGCCGATGAGGTCTATGCGGGCCTCGGGGATGAGAAGCAGAAGCGGCTGGCGCAAAAGATTTTCCTTGAACTGGTGCATCTGGGCGAAGGCGCACAGGACACGCGGCGCAGGGTGTCAAAAGCAGACCTACTTGCTTTAGGTGCTGCGGAGGAGGTGGAGGCGTTGCTGGAGCGTCTGGCCTCCAGGCGACTCATCGCTATTGGGAGAGAAGGACAGGAGACGTTCGTTGAGGTTTCGCATGAAGCCTTGATTCGCGAATGGCCTGCCTTGTGCGAGTGGTTGGCACAAAATCGCGAGGAACTCAGACTGGAGCGGCGGCTGCTGCAGGCGGCCGCAGAATGGCTGGGGCTGGACCATGACCCAGGAGCGCTGCTGCAAGGAGCGCGCCTGGCGCAAGCAGAAGAATGGCTGGCCAAGCACGCGGACGCGCCCACTCTGTTGCGGCAATTCCTGCAAGCCAGCGTTGAGGCGCGAGCGGAAGCTCAGGAGCGTGAACTGGCCCACCAAAGGGAGGCAGCCGTTCTGGCGCGACGCTCGGCAGTGCGCCAGCGCTGGTTCTCCTGCGCGTTGGCTCTCATGCTGCTGGTGGCAGTTGGAACCGCATGGTTCGCGCACCAACAACAGGTGATTGCCGAGTCGCGGGCCCTGGCCGCACAGGCGGGGGAGCTGCTGCTACAGGATCATGGTCAGGCACTCGATCTGGCGATACGTAGTTGGCACATGGCGAAGACGCAAGAGACGCACCTCGCCGTGGCCAAGGCATCTGTGGAATCGTTGGGGATCTTCAAGCATGAAGGTCCCGTTAATGTGGCGATGTTCTCGCCCGATGGCCAGCGGATACTCAGCGCCAGTGACGATCATACGGCGAGGGTGTGGAACGCGGACGATGGTCGTTTGCTATTCACTCTCACCCACGATGATGCGGTCCAGTACGCCGAGTTTTCTGGTGACGGCCAGCGCGTTGTCACCGCCAGCGATGACCATACGGCGAGGGTGTGGAGTGGCACTGACGGTCACCTTCTGGCGACCCTCCAAGGGCATACAGATCGAATTTGGACCGCCCAGTTCTCGCCTGACGGGCAGCGCATTGTCACCGCCAGTGATGACCGTACGGCTAGGGTATGGAACAGCGGCGACGGGCGCCTTCTGACGACCCTACAAGGGCACACAAGCAGTGTTGCAAGCGCAAGATTTTCCCCTGATGGACAGCGCATCGTCACTACAAGTTGGGACCATACGGCGCGGGTGTGGAACACAAATGACGGCCGTTTGCTAACCACCTTCTCAGGCCACCAGGCTGAGGTTATCACTGCGGATTTTTCGCCCGACAGCCAGCGGATTGTTACCACAAGCTTTGATAAGACGGCACGGGTCTGGGGAAGCGCCGATGGCCGGTTGTTGTTTACGCTGCAGCACGATGGTCCGGTTGTGAACGCTATGTTCTTCCCTGACGGACAGCGGATCGTCACTACCAGTCGCGACCATACGGCGCGAGTGTGGGGCAACGCCGACGGCCGGTTACTGTTTACGCTGCAGCACGATGGTCCGGTGGTAAGCGCGGCATTCTCCCCCGACGGACGGCGCATCGTAACGGCGAGCCACGATAAGACGGCGCGGGTTTGGAGCGTCGATGATGGCCGTCTGCTTGCCATTCTCCAGGGCCACACGAATACGGTCTACTCCGCGGCGTTCTCCCCCGACGGGCAGCGCATCGTAACGGCTGGCTTTGACAACACGATGCGGATTTGGAATACCGTGTGTGGCCGCATGGTGGTCTCGCTTCAAGGCCACACAGGATGGGTTTTGAACCTGGCGGTCTCCAAAGACGGCCAACGCATAGTTACTGCGAGCTATGACCAAACGGCGCGGGTGTGGAACAGCGCAAACGGCCATTTACTCACGACTCTCGAAGGCCACGGTGGAGGGGTGATATATGCTGCATTCTCTCCCGATGACCAACGCATCGTTACCGCCAGCGCTGATCATACAGCCCGGGTGTGGAATGCTGCTGACGGCCGTCTTCTGGCCACCCTCCAAGGCCATAGCGATGACATTTGGAGAGCGCAGTTTTCTCCCGACGGTCAGCGCATCGTTACTGCCAGCAAGGATCACACCGCGCGGGTGTGGAACAGTGCCGACGGCCGCTTGCTGGCGATCCTCCAAGGCCACACGGATGAAGTTTGGAGAGCACAGTTTTCTTCTGACGGGCAGCGCATCGTCACCGCCAGTAAGGACCATACGGCGAGGATATGGAATAGCAGCGACGGCCGCTTGCTGTTTACACTGCAAGGGCATACTGGCGAGGTCTGGCAGGCAACATTCTCTCGTGATGGCGAGCGCGTCGTCACGGCCAGCAGGGACCATACGGCGAGGGTGTGGAACAGCAGCGACGGCCGCTTGTTGTTTACGTTGCAAGGGCACACCGGTGACGTTTGGGATGCAGAGTTCTCTCCCGATGGACAACGCATTGTAACGGCCAGCCTGGACCGTACCGCGCGTATCTGGAACAGTTCTGACGGCCATTTGATGGCTACGCTGCAAGGCCACACTGATGCGGTTTGGTGGGCGATGTTTTCCCCTGACGGCCAGCGAATCGTCACTGCTGGCAAGGATCGTACGGCACGGGTGTGGAATAGTGTGAACAGCCGCTTGCTGGCGATCCTCCAAGGCCACGCAGGAGAGATTACCGCGGTCGCGTTCTCGCCCGACGGGCAGCGCATCGTCACCGCCAGCTTGGACCAAACTGCGCGGGTGTGGCAAGTGCTCACGCTTGACGACGTCAACCGAATATTGGCCAAGTGAGGGCGCGTCCCCCCGCCAGAAACTCTGAATACGGTCACCCTGGAAGCACAAACTCGGCCGCTCGTACAGGTGTGTTGGTCGAACGCTTAAAAGCCCTTACTGCCACTGCAGCTCTAGCTCGCGGCTGGCGCGGATCAGCAAAATATCTTCTCCTTTCGGAGAAAAGCCGCCCAGGATTTGCTTGGTTTGGTGATAGCCCCGGCTGGTCACGCGCACCCGAATGGTATGACTGCCGGCGGTAACAGGAATGGTGTTTTCATAGCGGGCCGAGATCACGCTTTTTCCGCCGAATCTTTTACGCACGATCCCGCCGCCGCTGAGGGTTGCGGTGTCAACCTCTTTGCCGTCAATCCAGATGACCAATTCGCCGCTGTGGAAGCTGTGCACGCATTTCACCACGAGGCTGGCCATGTCTCCGGTTGGAACAATTGATGGAGTGGAGTAGGGAACAGGTGTATGCGACGGAACTGGGGTATGCGTGGGATGTAAAGGTATAGGAGTAGGAGTTGGGGGAATTGGTTCCTTGGGAGAACCTGAGTTGATCCAAAACCATACTCCCGCTAACGCACCCAGCAGGACTACGCTGATGGTTACAAGCCGAATCCCATGTGGCATCCGCCGCAAGGGATTGAATTCTACCGGCTCCGGAAGATGGACCTCGGTTGCCGGAGCTTGCGCGGCAAAATTTGAACTGGGTGCAATGACTGTTCCTGATCTGTTACCGGCAGCGGAAGAGGACAACGGTCCTTGCGTGATCCCCGACTGCTCCTTGGTGATTTTCGCCAACGTCGCCTCGCCCCAGGCGGTAGTTGTGGGGGCAGAGTAGCGCGAGCGTGGGCCCTGGCCTGAGAGCAGGTCGTCGAGGTCGCAGGCAAATTCGCGTCCGCTCTGGTAGCGGTTTTGCGGAAATTTTGCCAGCGCGCGGCCGATCACGTAATCGAAATCGGGTGAGAGAGTCGAGTTGTGCTGCGTCACCGGGGCGGGTTCGTTGTTCACGACTTTGAACATGACCTCGCTGAGGGTCCCGCCGATGAACGGCTTCACGCCGCCCAACATGATGTAAAGGATGATTCCCAGGGAAAACAGATCTGAGCGGCCATCCACGGGATGCCCCGAGAGCTGCTCCGGCGCCATGAACGTTGGTGTTCCCAGCACCTGGCCGGCGACGGTGAAATCGGCGACTGCCAGTTTGGCCACGCCGAAGTCGGTAATCTTGGCCCGCCAATCGTTGGTCACGATGATGTTGGCCGGCTTGATGTCGCGATGAATAATGCCTTGCGAGTGCGCATAGTGCAGCGCTTCAGCAACCTGCTTTACCAGATCCAGCGTAATGGCGATCGGAGGCCGCTGCTCGTGGGCAATACTTTCCAGAGTAGTGCCGGCGATGTACTCCATGACAATGAAAGGGGTCTGAGTGACCGGGTCTTCGCCTACGTCATAAATGGTTACGATTCCTGGATGCGCCAGCTTACCGGCTGCCTGGGCCTCGCGATAGAACCGCCGCCGGTATTCCACTTCTTCAGACGCGGAGGCCCCGCTGATGCTGATGATCTTGAGCGCCACCATGCGATCAATGCGCGGGTCACGCGCCTGATACACCGTTCCCATGGCGCCGCGACCCAGCTCGGCGAGGATTTCATAACGTCCCAGTTGTTCCATAGGCAGCCGCACCCTTAAATGGGGATGATTTGGGGGATTTTTCCTGCTGGGCGATGCTAGCACAGCCCGAGCAGTTTATGGAGTGTGGAATCGAAGCGGTAGAGGTCAGTTTGTAAGGCCAACTGGGGATTACTCTCTGATCGCCGACAATCCGGAGTCGGCTCGTCAATGACCACAGGCCGTTTCTGGCCAACTTGCGGTTTGCCTCCCACTCCGGGAAGAATGATGCCGGCACCCCATGGCGGTATCAAATAAGCGTACGCTGGAGAATATGAAGCGCGTGGTCATCCTGGGTCGTGGAGCGTCTGGCAAATCGACTCTCGCGAGGCGCCTGGGCGAGATCACCCGGCTCCCGGTCATCGAGCTTGATAAGGTCTTTTGGCAGCAAGGTCTTATTGCAACTCCTCGCGATCGGTGGGCGGTCGTGCAAGAGAAGCTCGTTGCGGAAGATGGTTGGATCATGGATGGTGACCTTGGTCCCTACGACATTATCGAGGTTCGGCTTCGAGCGGCGGACACGATCATTGTTTTGGACTTCTCGCTCCTGCGCTGCGCTTGGCGTGCATTCCGGCGATCGCGCGAACGTGCAGACTTCTGGTGTTGGCTCATAGCGTATCGCCGTCGAAGCCGTCCGGTTCTCATGCAAGCGATCGCTAAGCACGCCCCCACCGCGGAGCTCCGCGTATTGCGTGACCCTACAGCACTCAGACGGTTTGTCGCGGACGTAACCCGCAAATCGCGATCCTTATAGCCATTACTTATCGGATACGGCTGGCTGTGGCCATCAGGGAGGTCACAAAAAGGGATTTATTGTGGACCTAGAATAACAACTCGGCCGCACTACCGGCATGTGTGGCGCGACCTACGGCTGCTGTACCATCGAAAGCGCTGCATTGACATGAACAACGTATATAGCAAACCACCAGCTTCACCGCACACGTCGAATGTGACCTTTGGTTTCAAATCCAAGTTACTTTAGTTTATGTAATTATTTTGTAATCGCGCTTGCGCGTTTCTGGAGTTGCGCGTAAGATGGTCTTGTTCCTTAAAGCCGCACAGTTCCTTTGCTGTGCCAGTCACGCAACAGAAGAGTTTTGGAAGCAGCCTGCTGGCACACCACGCCGCACGGCTTCATGACACTCGAACTTTCAGACCAGGTTGATGATGAGGCAGTATTGCAATTTAGGCACCGATCCTCGTTGCTGCCATCAAACCTATAGGGCAAGTTAAGTTAAAAGATTTTTCGCCGTGCGTAAATTCCGCCCGGCGAAACCATAGAACGAAGAGAATAAACACACAATGGATACAAGCGATTTCCCATCCGATTCCCCGGAAACTTTTGGGGAAGATTCATCATTTCCCGCGCCCAAGGCTTCTGCACCGGCTCCTTCCTCCGAAGCAGGTCAATCCGAAGCAGGTCAAGCGGAGACAACCACTCCGCCCGTGCCCGGCACGCGCCCCAACGGAGGCCGCAACTTCCGCAACCGCCGCTTCCGTGGACGCAAACAGAACCGGCAGGGTGGCGGCGGTGGTGGCGGCGGTCAACAAAACCGCGGCAACGGACAGGGGAACGGCAATCGCGGAGTATTTACCGGCCCCATGGACCACAGCTATCGCCAGCAGAACGGCGAGAATGGCGGGCAGCAAGGCCAGGGCAACAATCGAGGCGGCTTCGGAAGGCGTAATCGCTTCCGCCAGCCGTTCAAAAATCGCAAACCGGCCGGCCGCGGGATGGCGATTGCGCAGCAGAATGAAATCCGGCCTGTGGACCCGTCAGCTCTGAATGAAGACGCCGCCACGCGCATCTTCGCTTTCGTGGAAGACCTCTTTTTCATGACTAAGATCATGGATACGGCCCGCAGGTTGAATGTGAAAGTTGAATTCGTAAAGACACTCGACGAACTGATGGAAAAAGTAGGTTCCCAAGCCGAAGAAAAACCGTCTCTGGTCATTTTCGATCTCAACAATGTCAACGCCAAGCCGCTGACCACCATTCCAAAGATAAAGTCCAAACTGAAAAAAGGGACTTCCATCCTTGGCTTTGTCTCGCACGTGCAGGGCGATCTGAAGATGAAGGCCCAGGAAGCCGGCTGCGACAGCGTAATGCCACGCTCAGCTTTTTCGCAAAATCTGCCTGCGTTGCTCCGCCGCCACGGCGCGCCGGAAGAACTTGACCAGCAGGAGTAATAAGAGCTTTAATTTCTCTTCTCCTTAATTCATATGGTCTCTGATCCTCGACAGCTCAGGAATTGGTTTTTGTACGCTGCCTGCGGGCTCGTACTGGTAGTGGTTGGATATTATTCCTACGCGCGTTACCGCTTTCACTCAGCAGGCCACAATCTGCCGCCCAAGCTAGCCCCAGAGATCCAGAAAAGCTCGGAAGGATACACCTACTCCAAGTCGGACCACGGCCGGACCTTGTTTACGATTCACGCGGCAAAAGCCCTGGAATACAAGGTGGGCGGACGCGCCAGATTGCAGGACGTAACCATCATTGTGTACGGCAAGGAATCCAACCGGTTCGACCAGATCTACGGAGCCGATTTTGACTACGATCCTGCCTCCGGTGACGTGGTTGCGCAGGGCGATGTGCAGATAGATTTGGAAAACAACATCCAAGGTCCCTCGCGCCCCGACCAGGCCCCGCCAGAAATTTTAAAGAACTTGGTGCACATTAAAACTCATGGTCTGAGCTTCAGTCAGAAAACCGGATACGCGGTCACTGAGGGTCTAGTTGAATTTCGCCTGCCCCAGGCCAACGGAACCGCTGTGGGCGCAATCCTTGATTCCAAGAGCAATATCATAACTTTGCAGTCCCAGGTGAATGTCAACACGATAGGCGAGAATCCGGCCAACATTAAGGCACAACGCGCAGTTCTGACCAAGCAGCCACGTCAGGCCGTGCTGTTGAACGCCCATATCGCAGAAAAGCAGAATACTTTTGATACTGACAAGCTGACAGTCTTCCTGCGCGAGGACAACACCGTCGAGCACATGCTGGCGGAAGCAGGTGTGCACGCCACCACCACCAAATCTGCCGGAGAAAAATATGACGTCCACGCCGGGCAGGGGACCTTCATGGTCGGAGAGCACAACATTCTGCAAACTGCGGTGCTGCATGGGAATGTAGTTCTCGATTCTTCCGGCGGACAAGTGATTCATGGTACAGCGGGTACGGCAGTGATTGACTTTACTCCCGACCGCCATCCCAGCAAGATCCATGCTACTGAAGATGTCCACTTTCGCCAGATCCAGGCCGCCAAGCCGGGTAAAAGCGCTCAGCAGCTTGAATTAATCACCGATGCGGTGGATATTTTCAGCGGAGCCAATGGTGTTTTTCAGAGTGCGGTTACCAGCGGCGCGGCCCGCATTGAAATTCAGCAGGCGGCAGCGCCAAAAACCGTAGTCACCGCCGGCGTGTTCAATGGAACCTTTGATTCTGAAGGCCGCATTAAGACCCTGCATGGCGAGCCCGATGCAAAAATCGTTTCGCCGAACCCCACGCCCAACCTGCCCGACAGGGTCAGCACCAGCCAATCTTTAGATGTGCTCTTTAATGCCAAATCGAACGAAAACGGCATCGAAAATATTGTGCAGCAAGGTAACGTGCATTATATGGATGAAGAGCGCCAGGCATTTTCCGATCATGCCCGCTATACGCCCGCCGACCAGATGCTGAACCTCACCGGCTCTCCTCGCGTGATCGATAACGGCAAAGATGGTGCGAAAATGCAGACCACGGCAGTCACCATGCGCCTGAACCGCGGCACGGGCGACGCCTTTGCCGAGGGCGATGTGAAGACCACGTATAACAACCTGAAGCAGCAGCCTTCAGGCGCGATGCTCTCTTCCGCCGATCCCATTCACGTTACGGCCAAACACATGGCCGCAGCCAAAGCCAGCGGGATTGCCCACTATACCGGCGACGTCCGCCTCTGGCAGGGCCCAAATGTGGTGGAAGCTCCGGCAATTGATTTCCAGCGAGAACACCGCTCCATGGCTGCGCTGGGAAGCCCGTCTGCGCCGGTGAAATCCGTCTTTATCCAGAACGATTCGCACGGCAAGCAGTCTCCGGTCCACGTGACCTCGAATCACTTGAACTATGCGGACGACCAGCGCAAAGCCCGCTATGAAGGCGAGGTGTTCCTGTTATCCAATGATGGCACCATGAAGTCCGACCATTTGGATATTTATCTGACGCCGGGCGAAAGCGCAAAAGGCGCACCATCCCCTGGGGCCCAATCCCAAGGCGCCAGTCAGATTGATCACGCCATCGCCGAGGGCAACGTGTTCGTGCAGCAGCCGGCCCGCACAGCCCAGGGAGAAAAGCTGGTCTACACCACCGCTGACAGCAAATACGTGCTCACCGGAACTTCTTCCACGCAGCCGAGTTTATACGATGCTGAGCGGGGCACGGTCCATGGCGATTCGGTAACTTTTTACAGCCAGGATGACCGGGTCCTGGTGGAAAGCTCAAGTTCTGTTCGGGCAGTGACCCAAACCCGGGTAAAATAGCGGTTTACATATAAAAGTCTTTCATGACAGCGAAAACCAGCACTTTGTGGACTGAGCAACTGGGCAAATCCTACGGCGGCCGCAGGGTGGTCAACGGCGTCAGTTTGAAGATCAACCAGGGAGAAGTTGTAGGGCTGCTGGGTCCCAACGGCGCCGGGAAAACCACAACTTTTTATATGATTGTGGGCCTCACGTCTCCTGACTCAGGCCGCATTCTCTTAAATCGCGCCGATATTACAGATGTCCCCATGTATTTGCGCGCCCGCGTGCACCGCATCAGTTATCTGCCGCAGGAGCCCTCAGTTTTTCGCAAGCTGACCGTCGAAGAAAACATCATGGCGGTGCTGGAAGCGCAGTCACTCTCCTGGCATGAGCGCCGCGAGCGCATGGAAAAGCTGATTGACCAGCTCGGGCTGGGTGTCATCCGCCGAAACCGCGGCTATGCGCTCTCCGGAGGCGAACGCCGCCGCGTAGAAATCGCCCGCGCCCTGTGCATCCGGCCGGCTTTTATTCTACTCGACGAACCTTTTTCCGGCATTGATCCCATCGCCGTACTCGATTTGCAGAAAATCATCTTCGATCTCAAGGCCTCTGGCATCGGTGTGCTGGTTACCGACCACAACGTGCGCGAAACCCTCTCCGTCACCGACCGGGCTTATATCATTAATGAAGGCAGAATCTTCCGCACCGGCACGCCGGAGCAGCTCGGCAACGATCCTGAAGTGAAACGCGTCTATTTGGGCGAGAGCTTCTCTTTGGTGTAGGTGATTCCTGCAGCTTCCAGCTACTCCAAGGCATCAAATTGTGTATTAAAGGCCGATGAGCGCCGCTCTTAGATTGAATGTCAAGTTACTCAAGTTACTGAAGATTAAAATGTGTAAAGCTCCCCAATTAAGTGCAATTTATCTTCCAAACTGCGCGATAATAGGAGTAATTTAAAGCCTGCAAACATTCTTCTCATGGTTTTATTGCAACCCAGATTAAACGTCCGGTTGAGCCAAAAACAGGTTCTGACGCCCGGCCTTGTACAGATGGTCAGCGTGTTGGCCCTGAACAAGCTAGAACTGCGTGACATGATCACGGCCGAGATGGTCGAGAACCCGGTACTGGAGGAGCTGGAAGCTACCGTGCCCCTGCTGGATGAAGTCTCCCAGCGGGAAGAAGACCGCGACCGGCTTTCCTCACCCGCGGCAACCGAGGAACCCCGAACCGAACCGAAGGAGGAGGCCAAAGACCCCTTCGACGAAGTTGATTTTGGGCAGTACTTCCAGGAATATCTTGACCCCGGATACCGCAGCCGGCAGGAGTGGGAAGACGTCGAGAAACCTTCTTTTGAGAATTTCCTCTCCCGGCCTGCTACCTTAACCGATCATCTGACGTGGCAGCTTTCATCCATGCGCCTGAAAGAAGAGGTGGCTGAGGCCGCCGAACTGGTGATTGGCAACCTGAACGAAGAAGGTTATCTCACAGCCACCGAAGATGAACTGATGGGCGTGGTTGCTCCTGAGGCCATTGGCCGGGATATTCCCGAGGAACCAGCCTCCGTAGTGACCAGCAGTGAGCTGGAAGGAATTTGGGGAGAAGAAGGACCTATCGCGGAGCCAGACATCACGGCCACTTCCTCCCAGAATCCAGCCCAATCTGAAGCCACAGCTCCCGCCGCCAGTCATCCCCAGGAAAATCCCAAAGCTGAGACCGGATCCAGGCCCGCATCGGCCGCCACAAATAATCTTGTGCAGATGCCCATGCCCAAACCCAGCTTTACGGTTGAGCAGTTGCGGGAGGCCATTCAGATTGTGCAGCAAATGGACCCCGTGGGTGTGGCTGCGCGCGACATGCGGGAATGCTTGCTGGCACAGATTCATAACTACCAGCACATCGAAGAGGACCTGAATGGCGAGGAAGGCGAGAACCGCCAACTGCTGGCCGATTGCGAGGCCATTATCGCCAATCATCTGAAGGCCCTGCAAAAGAAGGAATTCAAGGAAATTACCAAGGCCATGGGCCGTCCGCTGGAAGCAGTCATGCAGGCCCTGGACTACATCAAGCGTCTCGATCCGCGCCCCGGCCTGCGCTATAACATCGTCCAGGCCAGGCTCATCGAACCTGATGTTGCTATCTTTAAGCAAGGCGACGAATACATGGTCTTGATGAACGACGAAGACCTTCCGCAGCTTCGCCTCAATCCCGCCTATAAAAAACTTCTGCACCGCGAAGCCGCGGAAAAAGATGTGCGCGTCTATGTGAAAGAGCGCTATAAGTCGGCGATTCAGCTTATTAAAAACATCGAGCAGCGGAAGCAGACGATTTTAAAGGTTTGTTATGCCATCATCCGGCGGCAGCATGAGTTCCTCGATTTTGGCATGGACCATCTCAAGCCCATGATGATCAAAGATGTTGCCGAAGAGATCGGCGTGCATCCTTCCACCGTGAGCCGCGCCGTGGCCAGCAAATATGCCCACACCCCCCAGGGCGTCTTCGAGTTGCGTTATTTCTTCAGTGAGAGCGTCAACGGGCCCGAGGGCGAAGGCATGTCGCTGCTCATCCTCAAGCGCAAGGTCAAAAAGCTGATCGAGGAGGAGGACCCAAGTCGGCCATTGACGGACGAACAAATCACCCGCATACTGCAATCACAGGGGATCCAGGTCACACGCCGGACGGTGGCCAAGTACCGTGAGGACATGAGGATTCCCAGCACGCATCAACGGCGGGTCAAAGACTGATTGCATCACGGGAGGTGACTGGAAAACAAAAAAACTTGCCTCAGCGCATCGAAGCTGTACCGGTTTCAAAAAACAACCCAAAACGAATAGACCCTATAAGGAGGGAGTTCGATGAACGTTGAGTACACCGGCAGACAGTATGAAATTACTCCCATCATCCGCAAGCAGATCGAACACGGCCTCTCCAAGATTCGCAAACTCCTGGGCGACAATTTTGATACGCACGTGATCCTGGCAGTCGAAAAACACCGTCATAAAGCTGAGATCACCATTACTATACGCAATCATCCTATCGTGGGGGCAGCGGAGGCCCTGGAAATGGTCTCCGCCGTGACCCAAGCCCTGGACCATATTGACCGTCAGGCCGTGAAGTATAAGAGCCGCTGGCGTACACGCAAGCGCGCCGCCAGGAAAAAATGGAGCGCCGTCAGCGGACGCAGTCTGCAGACCCCGCAGCGTGTCGTCGCCGTGGGCAACGATGAAAAAACCGCCGTTCAGGTGGTGGTGCATGCCTTTCCCGCCACTGTGAAGATGGCTGAGGCCCACGTGGTGAAGTCCTATGATTCGGTTTCACACACTCCTATGTCCCTGGAAGAGGCCATCAAAGAGTGCGAGTTTCGCGACCGCGAGGTCTTTGTCTTCCGGGACAATGAAGGCAAGGTCAAAGTGCTGCACCGCACCAAGAACGGCAAGATGGAGCTGATCGAAGCGCCCTAGACGCGCCCCATATCAAGAAAAAGGGCACAGGCAAAGTGCCCTTTTTTATTCTCCAGCCAAATTTCAATTGAAATCCAACAAGCACTCACCTTCAATGCCGTCTTGCGATTACAATCTTAAAGGTGTCGAAGGCCTTCCCAGAATGAAGAAGTTTTGGCAAACTCTTTCCAGTTACGTTTGGTGGACCCATGCGCGCGGCAGCGTGCATTACGACGTAATGGTGACGATTATCCTGCTCTTTATCTTTATTGCGCCTTTCAAGATTGATTTTAATGACAAACCGGCAGAGCGCATTCCACATCCAACCGGTATAGTTGCTTATCCCGACGGGGAGCGTGGCTTGGTTTTTGAAGTTGCAGCGTCGGCCGTCCCCAGCAGAGAGCCGGATGCAATCAAGGCAGATTTATTGCGTGCCATTCAGCCCTATGCCGGCAACGCGGAACTGGTCCGCTATGAAGCCGTTAAAAATGGCGGCAAGGTTTCACTCTACCGGGTTTGGATTCACAGACGGTGACGAACCGAATGAAATGCACAGTTTGTTTTTTTGCTGTGCTGGCTGTGGCAGCGTATGCCCCGGCGCAGCAATCCAACCATCACTCTGAGAAGCCCCAGGCGAGCGCCACGCAAAAATCCAACTCCGGCGCTTCATCGCCGGAAGCCAAGGAGCCAGGACTGGCATCCGTACTTTCGCAGATGGATGCCGCCTCAACCAGGTTTCATTCGGCTGAAGCTGATTTAACCTCAATTCAATATCAGAAAGTTGTGAATGACACGGACACTCAGAAGGGCAGGGTTTACTTCCGCCGCACCAGTAAAGAGCTGCAAATGGCGATTGATATTACCGACCCTGATTTGAAATACGTTCTGCTTACCGACAGCAAGGTGCGCCTCTATCAGCCCAAAATTGATCAGGTTACCGAATATAGCCTGGGCAAAAACCGCTCTGACATTGAGGGGATGTTTGCTCTGGGCTTCGGCGGGCGGGGGGACGATCTGCTGAAATCTTTTGATGTGGAGCTTGCGGGCAGCGAGACGATTGACGGAGTAAAGACCAGCAAGTTGCAACTCACTCCCAAGACCGACCGTGTGAAAAACATGTTTTCCCGCATTGAATTGTGGATTGATCCTACGCGTGGCATCTCGCTCCGGCAGCAGTTCTGGGAGCCCAGCGGCGACTACCGCCTGGCCAACTACAGCAATATCAAGATGAATCATGGGATTCCTGATAGTATTTTTAGGCTGAAGACCACCAACCGGACCAAAACAGTCACGCCGTAAAAAACCGAGTTCTGTTCAGGTAAACTAAGCCCCGCAAGTGCCCTCAATCGCATCAATCTGCCGGGTTTGGATTCACAGGCGGTAACGAACCGAATGAAATGCTCATTTTGCTTCTTCGCAGTACTGGCCATGGCGGTGTGTGCTTTTCCGGCGCAACAGTCGGGCGTTCACAATGAGAAGCCCCAGTCCGTGGCCGCACAGAAATCCGGCCCTGGCGCTGCTCGCAAATCCAGCTCCGGCAAAAAGCACAAATCCAGATCCGCTGCGGCCCAGAAACCCGTCGCATGCCCAACAATCTCAGAAACTCCCGAGGGGCCAGAGCTGAAATCGCTGTTTTCGCAAATGGATGCTGCAGCAGGCGCTTTTCACCGGGCGGAAGCGGATTTGACGCAAGAGGACTATCAGAAAGTTGTGGCGGACCTCACCATAGAGACAGGCAAAATTTACTTTCGCCGGACGAAAAAGGGCTTGCAAGTGGCGATGGATTTTCTGAGCAGTCCGGACTCGAAATATGTGCTGCTCGCCGACGATAAGATCAGTTTCTATCAGCCGAAAATTGACCAGGTCACCGAACATCCGTTGGGTAAAAACAGCTCTGAGACGGAGAGCATGTTTGCCCTGGGCTTCGGCGGAAGCAGCCATGATCTGCTGAAGTCGTTTGACGTCAAGGTCGCGGGCTCTGCCGTGATGGATGGCGTCAAAACCAGCAAACTGGAACTCACGCCCAAAACCGAGGGCCTCAAAAAATATTTTTCCCTCATCGAGTTGTGGGTTGATCCAGCACGTGACATCTCGCTTCGGCAGAAGTTCTGGCAGCCCAGCGGCGACTACCACCTGGCTTGTTACAGCAATATCAAAATGAATAAGAGGATTTCTGGCCGTGTTTTTAAACTGAAGACCACGAGACGAACCAAAACCGTCACGCCATAAAAACAGTCCGTGGTGCAAGAAAGTTCTAAAAACTACCCGAAAACTAAGCTCCGAAAGTGTCCTTAGTCGCATCTATAATAGGGTGCATTGACGGAGTAGACCATGGGTAAAGTCCTTTTCATTCCGACCATCCCTGATCCCAGCCGCCGTAAGTCTTCCCGGGCGGGCGACCCACGTTACCTTGAAGGACAACGCCTACTGGTTGAAGCCATGAAATATCTGGCCCAGAGCGATCCCGCGAAAAACAAACAGGCCATCGAGCTACTTTCCCAGCACTTTCGCACCCAGTTCCGCATGTCCGATTCACCTCTGAGTTAGAGCCGGGCTAGCTATGGGAGCTGGCGGCGCAGTTTGGAGTCAGTTGGGGATACAGCAAGAAGATACGAGGCCAGCAGTTGCGGACCCAGCAGAAGGAGCGCCCCGTGCAGTCGCAGCACGGTCCGTTGAGCCGGGTCAGTCCGCTGTGCGTCAGCAAGCAGATTTGACGCTGGCCGAGCTAGGCAATTCCAGAAATTGTTTATCGCCGTCGCATTAGGGGCTGAAGCCATTTGTTCTGCACCTTAGCGCGGGCCTGAAGAAAGGCCCGCGCTTCCACTCTGACATGGTCCGGTCCATCCGCCGCTAACTACCTGCAGTCGGGAATTGTTGCCTTTCGTCGCTGAAGGAATGACTGCATTCCTCCTTCTACAGCAGACTCCATGTCAGGAGGATTATCCAATGCACATCAGAAATAGTTCAGTTTTCATACTCAGCTTTGCCATGATGGTAATTTCCAGTCAGCCGGGCCAGCTTTTGCTTGCGCAATCTTTGCCCGCGCAAACCTGGAGCCTGCCGCAGGTTACAGCGGTGAAGGACAACGGCCCTCGCACGTACCGGTTCACGGTGGATTACAACACGGCCAACACCAAAGGCGAGATTGTTCACCGCCAGCGTCTAACGGGGGAATACACCCGTGGGCTGACGCAGGGAGACGTCATGTGGAAGAACGTTGCCCAAGCCGAAGCCGACGGCGCCACAGCTCCGTTCGGAGCGGCGCAGAAGCGCGATTTCATGGAAGGATTCCGCTATCACAATGATCTTGGGGCCACCTTGAAACCCGATTTCTTCAAAGGGTTTCCGCCTACAGCGGTTTTTGAGAGAAATCTGGTCTGGGACACGGGCATGATTGAGCATTTTGGCCAAGACTTTTTCGAGCACCTGAAGCTCAACGAGCCCTACCATAACATCTCCAACGGGGACGCAAACATGCCGGACGTGGGCACCTTTCATAACCGCGACGTCGTGCTAGAGTGGATTGGGCGTTCGCAAAGAAATGGCCAGGAGTGTGCCGTGATTCAGTACCAGGCGTTCTTCAATTCACTGGAGATCGTCAATGGCGGGATGAGTCTGAAAGGGCGCAGCGACTACTGGGGGTTGATTTGGGTGTCGTTGGCAACCAAGCAAATTGAATATGGCACTCTCTATGAGAATGTGACTGGCGAACTGAAACTCGCAGGTCAGGATACAACCCAGCCCCTGAGTGTTTTCCGGGCGGGCAGCCTGGAACCGATGAACACGAAATAAGGACTTTGAAACTGTGCAAAGGCAATGAACATGGCCCTGACTTCAACCAAGCGCAGATGGGTGTTTTCTTTGCTGTGGGTCAATCTTGCGGTTGCACTGGTGGTCCTGATCCAGGTTGTGAGCAATCAGATTTCCGGCGTCAGGGAACTGCTGCATATAGTGGCCTACGCGCTGGTCTATGCAAACCTGACGGGAATTCTTGGCATGTGGGCAATGGGCGGACTCGCCGAGAGAATGGCGCTCCGCCAATCCCGCCTGGTTCCTGCCGTGGCCGTGGGCATTATCGTATTTAGCGCTTTGGGCTGTTTGATGGCACAGACACTGTTGATGGGGTTAGGCTTCGTGGTTCCACAACACTTCTGGCTGGAATACTTTCACACATTACGTGTCGCCATGCCCCTGGCGGTGGTGTTCGGCCTGGGGGCTGTAGTCCATGGATCATTGCGGGAGCGCGTGCAGGTTATGGAGGAGAAGCTTCACGAAAAAGAAGTAGCAGAAGAGCGAACACAGAAGCTGGCCCTGGAAGCACGGCTGCGGTCGCTGGAATCCCGCATTCATCCGCACTTTTTGTTCAACACCCTGAACTCCATCAGCTCACTCATCACAGTGAATCCTGACCGTGCGGAGCAGATCGTGGGCCGGTTGGCAGCATTGCTGCGGGCTTCCCTGGACACCAGCCATCAACCGCTGATTCCATTACGGGAAGAGTTGGCGATAGTGGAAAGCTATGTTGACATTGAGAGAACACGCTTCGGAGACAAACTGCGTGGCTCGGTGAACGTGCCCTCAGAGCTGCAAGACGCCAAGGTGCCGCCCATGTCGGTGCAGTCGCTGGTCGAGAATGCCGTAAAGCACGGGATCACTCCGCAAAGCGGCGGCGGAGAATTTCTGGTCACAGCATCGGCGGAGAATGGCAGCCTGCGAATCGAGGTCCGTGATAACGGACCAGGCTTCGACCTGGCAGCCATTCGCGCCAGCCATGGACTCGACAGCCTGGTGGAGCGTCTGGATACGTTGTTTGGCGCAAAGGCGCGTCTGAATGTTTTCCGGCGAGACGGCGATTGTGTAGTTGAGATGGTTTTGCCCCGTCTATGAAACTGCGTGCATACCTGGTGGATGATGAACCGCTGGCGCTGGAGCGCCTGCGCAGATTGCTGGAGCGCACGGAACGCGTGGAGGTGACCGGCAGCACAACCGAACCCGAGGAAGCAGTTGCAGCGTTGACAGCGAATCCACCCGACGTGTGCTTTTTAGACATTCAAATGCCACGACTGAATGGTTTTGAGGTTTTGGCGCGGTTACCCAGCCAACCAATCGTGATTTTCACCACTGCCTACGATCAGTACGCGCTGCAAGCCTTTCGGGTAAACTCCGTTGACTATCTGCTGAAGCCGGTAGGGCCGGAGTCTCTGGACAGGGCCCTCAAAAAAGTCGAGCGATTGCGCGGCTCGAGCCAGCCTCAGCAGCCAGATTTACAGGCGCTCCTCAAAAACCTTGTGGATTCCTTGCACGAGACCAAACCAGAGTATCCGGACCGCATTGCTTCGCGGCTGGGGGACCGCCTCTGGTTCATTGATCTTGCGCTGGTGACGCACTTCTATGCTGAGGACAAGCTGACGTATGCAGTGTCGGAGGGCAAAGCATACTGCGTGGACTATGCGATTACGGAGTTGGAGAGAAAGCTGGACTCGAAAAAATTCTTCCGCATCCACCGCAGCACCGTAGTGAACATAGACTGGATCAAAGAAGTTGCACCGCTCCCTGGAGGGGCCTTGAGTGTTCGCTTGAAAGACGTCAAAGACACGATTTTGACCGTTGCACGAGACCGGTCGCGCGAATTCAAAGCGTGGGCAGGGTGTTAGCCCTGCACAATGCAATCGGTCTGTTTCCGCAGCCTCCTTCAGCCGTGCGTTAAGATACAAACAAATAGATTTTCAGCCCGGTCTCGATGGATACAGCAATTCTGAAACAGTTCTAAAGTCGCGTCCTGACACATGTCTCGAATCTGCCATCCAAATCGTTTATGAAGAGGGCCCAACTTTTTTCCGCACGAAAGCCACACCTGCAAATGCCAGCACCACGGGAAAGCATTCCAGCGTGTAGCGAGGTTCGGGGTTTTCCAGCGTCCCCAGAAACAGCGAACGCACCACAACAAATCCGACCAGAAGGACAAAAATCAGCGCGGGCGCACTTATCCAATGCCGCGGCCAGACTCGAAGCATGCCAATCAGGGCCAGCAGAATCAAGATCAGGTTCAGTGCTCCCAGCCCGATGGCAATCCATGAATCCCAGCCATTGTCGTCAATCCGCCACCAGTCAATATCCAGTGGCAGCATATCAACGCGAGGCCTCAGCCACATGTCGGTGATGCGCAAGGCCGGAAGCCATACGTAATATCGGAACGGGTGCTGCCGGATGCGCTGCTGCGCCAGCTCGTTGAATTGGGCGTCAACTTCGGGCGACAGGGTCAGGCCATCATTGTAGGAATCCACCAAGGCCTGAGTTTGAGCGCACTCCTGCTGCGAGTCGCAGGCGCGGGGAGGCAGGTCCTCCATGGCAATCTTCTCTCCATCCACGTGCCATTCGACGTTGTATACCGAGATGTAATCCACCACCCAGGTTTTCAGCCAATGATAGAACCCCGTACTGACAAATTCGCCGGGATCGTTGGCATAGCGTGGCGCCAACGGTTCAAAATGGCCCATTGTTCGCCAGTTGCGTACAGTCCAGGGCGTAAGCAATACCATGACCGCCATGAGCGTGAGCAGGCCGGAAACAAGTGTTCGCTTTGGAAATTTGAACAGAAGCGGGAGCAGGACTGCGCCGGTCATGGCGAGCACAATGCCGGTATCAGGACGAAAAAGGAGGCCGGCTCCCAGGGCAAATCCACAACCCAGCCACCACTTCCAGTAGCCGGGGGAGCCATGGAACAAAGACCCCAACCCTTTGACCGCGAGATAAAGAGCCAATGCTGTAAAAAAAATGGCCCAGGTTTCCGTGAGCGGTGTAGCAACAAAATTGGCGAGAAACGGACACAACGCCGTCAACAAGAATGCGATCAACGCTGGACGCTCTGCCCGCGAAGCATCCTGCGCCGCAAAATCCTGTGCGCGGGTTATCTCAAGCGCCAGGGCGCTGACTACGAAACATGTTCCCAGATCAACCACTACCTGTGTGAACATGGCGGAGTTATAGTGCTCCATGCCGAATATCTTGAAGAGAATGGCCAGAAAGGTTGGGTATCCTGGCAGCCGGATGTACGTGGCTTGCGCTACGCCGTCATTGGTTAGTCCATAGACGCCGTGCAGCAGCCAGTTTTTGGCGATATCGCCGTAAACGAAGGTATCTCCCTGGAGCACCGGGAATTTGAAGATAAATATCAGGCGCAGCCCAATGGCTGCCAAGGTGCAGAAGAGAAAGAATTTAAAGTGATGGTGCAGCAGTTCGCGCACGCAAGCAATATCGCGCGTTCGTGCCCCCCTCGTCAATACTCTATTTTTATATCGTTTTAACTGGTAATGTTTCTCAGGGTGGGTGGCTGCTTGAGCGGCCCAGAGAATGAGAAAATAGTAAGGGTACACACAAAAGAATGGCAAAACCTGTATTTCTAGACCCGCAGCGCAAACGCTGGAAGCGGCTGCGGCTCATCACAGATCCGCTCGGTGTTGTTCTCACGGTAGTGATCGTGTTTTTTGCCTATTCGCTTTTTCGTGATGAGCATTTGACCAACCTGTTGCTTCCGGAAATGCGGAGGCCTCTGAAGGCGCTCAAAGAACCAGGCCGCAAAGTGCGCCGTCATGCCACCACCAGCCGCAGAAACCGGCCGCCAAGTTCGCAGGTCGCACCCAACTCCGATTCTGATGAAGGTGTCCGTGCCGCTTTTTATGTGCCCTGGGATGAAGCCAGTTACGCTTCGCTGAAAGAGTATTCAGCGCAAATAGATCTTTTGTTTCCCGAATGGCTCCACGTGGTCACACCCGATGGACGCTTGCAAGCCGTGACCGAAAGCAACACGATGTTCGATCTGATCCAGGGCAACGTGGTGCATGCCGTGGATCCTCCGCACAAGATCATGCAGTTCTTGCGCGAAGAAAAGGCCCAGACAGAAGTATTTCCGCTGGTCAATAACTACGACTCTGTTTCCAACCAGTGGCTTACCAGTATCGGCACAGTTTTGAATGATCCTGCAGCACGCCAGCGTTTTCGCTACGAGTTAATGCAATTTCTGGCCACCGATCAATATCATGGGGTCTCGATAGACTTTGAAGAAATTCCGCTCAATGCTCAGCCCGGGTACGACGCCCTGGTCCGCGAACTTGCCCTGGAGCTGCATGGCCGCGGAATGAAGCTTTATCTCAACGTGCCGCCGCACGATACCGATTTTGATTATCATTTTCTGGCTGCTCAGGCGGATGGGTTGGTTCTGATGGATTACGACCAGCACGCTCCCGGCATGGCGAATGGACCGGTTGCCGCGCAGGATTGGTATGTCAATAATCTGCGGCTGGCTTTGAAGGAAGTTCCGCCCGAGAAAGCTATTGCTGGAATCGCAAATTATGGCTACGACTGGACCGTGCGCAAAGGCGCGCGCGCACCGGCATTGGCTGATATCAGCAAGGTCTCAGTGCAAGAAGCCTGGCTGCATGCTCAGGAATCGGAAGATACAATCGAATTCGATTCCGATTCGCTCAATCCCCACTACGCGTACATGGATGAATCCAATCTTCGCCATGAAGTATGGTTTCTCGATGCGGTTACGGCCCTCAACCAAATGCGTGCTGCACGTACGCTGGGCATTAATACCTTTGCTCTGTGGCGGCTAGGTTCCGAAGACGGGTCTCTATGGGCGGTGTGGGACCGCCCCCGCGAAGCCGATGCTCCTCAAAAATTGCGCAGCATTCCACCCGGACAAGATGTTGACATGGAGGGCAAAGGGGAGATCCTGCAGATCGAACGCGCCCCAGACTGGGGTTGGCGTGACGTCACCCTCGATACGGATTCGCAGTTGATCAACAACGAGGCAGTTATCACGTATCCCATGCCCTTCCAGGTGAATGAATATGGCGCGTCGAAAAACCAGGTCGCACTTACCTTCGATGATGGGCCAGACCCGAACTATACGCCCAAGATTCTTGACGTCCTGAAGCAGGAGAATGCCAAAGCGACATTTTTCGTTATCGGAGCGCAGGCGGAAAAGTTTCCCGAGCTGACCCATCGGATTTATGACGAAGGGCACGAAATCGGGAACCACACATTTACCCATCCCGATATCAGCAACATCTCCAGTTTCCTGATGCGTCTGGAACTCAATTCCACCGAGCGTCTTTTTGAAGCCAAGCTGGGCGTGAAGCCCCTGTTCTTTCGTCCGCCATATTCCATTGATGCTGAGCCCGATACCGCCGAGCAGGTGGAGCCGCTTCGCCTGACCCAGGAGATGGGCTATATCACTGTGGGAGCGAAGGTTGATCCCAATGACTGGCGCACCACGCCCCGCCGCACTCCTGAAGACCTTGCCGCAGATGTGATCCAGCAGATCACCCAACCACGTCTCTCCTGCACCCAGGTTCCATGCGCCAATATTGTGTTGCTGCATGATGGCGGAGGCAATCGTGAAGCCACGGTGCGCGCTCTTCCCATAATGATCCGCGAACTGCGTGCCCACGGCTTTGAAATTGTTCCTGTCGCGCAACTGATCGGTAAGACGCGGGCAGAAGTCATGCCCCCTTTGACCACGAATGAACGCTGGACTGCCAGGGTTGATAATCTTGCATTTACTCTCTACGGGTTCTTCTATCAGGCGATTGTCATCATCTTCTTTTTGGGCAATATCCTGATGACCTCGCGCCTGCTGATTGTGGGTGGCCTGGCCGTCTTTGACCGCTTTCGAAAACCTAAAACGGGAACGCAGGCACCTTCTGATCCTTCCTCTTTGCCCCCGGTGGTGGTGCTGATCCCGGCCTATAACGAGGAGCGCGTGATCGTGAATACGGTGTGCTCCGTGCTGGCTTCCGAATACCCAGCCGGCAAATTACGTGTCATCGTGATTGACGATGGTTCGACCGATGCGACTGTTCTGGTTACCCAACAGACCTTCGCCGGTGAAATTGCCGAGGGACGGATGCAGGTGCTCACCAAGCCCAACGCCGGAAAAGCTGAAGCCCTGAACTTTGGCCTGGCACAGGTGCGCGACGATGAGCCAATTTTCATTGGCATTGACGCCGATACCACGATTGCGCGCAATGCCATCGCGCGCCTGGTGCCGCATTTCCAGGATCCAAAGGTGGCCGCCGTGGCCGGCAACACAAAAGTCGGCAATCGCGTGAATGTGTGGACCCGCTGGCAGGCACTCGAGTACATTACCAGCCAGAATTTTGAACGGCGCGCACTGGATGCTTTAGGCGCTGTCTCCGTTGTTCCAGGGGCGATTGGTGCCTGGCGCACCTCCGCCGTGCGGGCCGCAGGAGCATATCAGCTCGGCACGGTTGCCGAAGATGCCGATCTGACCATGTCTCTCCTGGAGCGGGGGTTCCGCGTCCAGTACGAAGACCGCGCCCTTGCCTTTACCGAAGCGCCCATCAACGCCAATGGGCTTATGCGGCAACGCTTCCGCTGGTCTTTCGGAATTCTGCAGTCGCTATGGAAGCATCGCGGCGCATTCCGCCACAAGGGTGCGCTGGGCTGGTTTGCCTTGCCCAATATCGCCATTTTCCAGATCCTTCTGCCCATGGTTTCGCCCTTGATTGATCTCATGTTTGTCTTTGGTGGACTGTCGTATTTCATAGACCGGCACTTTCATCCCTATACGGCCAATCCTGCCAGCTTTGAGAAGCTGCTGCTCTTCTTTGTCGTGTTTCTCGTGACGGATTTTATTACTTCGGTGATCGCCTTCTCGCTGGAGCGCCACGACCCGGGCAATGGAGAAGATATTTGGCTTCTCAGCCAAGTTTGGCTGCAGCGTTTTGCCTACCGGCAATTGTTCTCGCTGGTGTTGTTTAAGACCCTGAAGCGAGCCATTGATGGCCGTCCGTTCTCCTGGGATAAACTCGAGCGCACCGCCGCCATTCCCATCGCGCAGAAGGATATGGGTTCCGACCATGCTTCCCGTGAAACCCATGCCATCATGAAGTGACACGGTGCAGGCGCTGCCAATCTCTGCTGCTAAGAAACTGAGAACTAACTGAATACTGTGGGCTGAGTCCTCAAAGTTTGCATTTGACTTTTGCTTGCTAGAGGCTTAACAATATGCCCAATATTGGGTTGCAGGGCGGTAAAATGCAGCCTACAGCGGCACCTCCCAAGCACGTTGCTTCCCGTTACGTGCACGGGTCTCCAAGGACCCTTTATATGGCCAAGATTTTATGTGTGGACGATGAGCCTCACGTAGTGACCCTTAAGTGCGCCATTCTAGAGGCCGCAGGACACACCGTGACCGCAGCTACCTCCGCCCAGGACGCGATCAATAAACTCCAGCACAATGCCTTTGACGCCGTTGTTACCGACTGGCGTTTAGGGGATGCCAATGGCCGGAGCGTCGTCCAGGCCGCTAAAGACCACTCTTCCATGCCAGTCGTAGTGGTTTCTGGATATGTGGCAGAAGCCTTTCAAGCCGCCGAGCCTCTGGCCGACCTTTACCTTGAAAAACCTGTCAATCCGGATGAACTGGTCACCATTGTGAATGAACTCTTAAAGACCGCTGACCGCACCTGACCGGTTCCTGCCTTCAGCTTGACCGAAATTTGTTGCCATCCATCCGAAAACCTATTTATGTCTTTATGTCATCAAAATAATTAAGCTAGTCCCAGGAGTGTTATGTCTAATGGCCGCCAGAAGATAGGTCTATTGCAGTCTGAGCTGAAAGTGTTACTCGAGAGCATGCCTGAGGCCGTATTCATTTTTAGCGCGGATGGCGTCGTCGCCGAGACCAACTCGGCCGCCCAGAAGCTGTTTGGAAATGGTCTTAGGGGCATGGGGCTGACTGCGCTGATGCAGGACATAGCCGTGGAGCGCGGGGGACGTCCCCTTCTAGTTTCCGACTCTGCCGTCAGCCGTGCTCTTAGGGGTGAGAGCATACAGCACGAGCAGCGGGTCTACATCCGCGCAGGCGCGGAGCCACTCGACGCCTTGATTACCGCCGAGCCCATGCGCTCTCTGGATGGCGAAATCACGGGCGTTTTAGTGATCATTCGCGATGTTACCGAACTATATGACTTACAGCGCCGCCTGGAGGATACTGAACGCTATCTCGCTATCGGCCAGATGGCCGCCGATATTGCCCATGACATCAGCAATGTATTGAGCGCCATCTCCCAGGCAGCGGTGGTGATGGAGCGACAGCAAAACGCCGGCGACGGCGAGCGCCGCTTCTTTCTTGCCACGATTCAAAATGCCGCGCGCCGTGGCGCGGAAATCATCCAGCGGATGGGCGAATACATTCGCGGCGGTAAAGGTGAGCGCCTGCCAGTGGATGTCACCGAGATCCTACGGGAAGCCCTGGACCTGACCCGGCCCCTGCTGGACGCCCGGGTCAATATTGAGTTGCAGACCGGCATGCTGCTGGCCCTCACCGTGCTGGCCAACGCCGCCGATCTGCGCCGCTCGTTTTGCAATATTATTCTCAATGCCATCGAGGCCATGCCCCAGGGTGGCGTGTTGAAGATTTCGTGCCGGAGAGAAAAAGATTGTGCAGTGATTGCAATTGAAGATACCGGCGTGGGTATTACGCCGGAAGCCCGCACCCGGATTTTTTCTCCTTATTTCACAACCAAAGCCAAAGGCACTGGACTCGGGCTCAGCGGCGCGCGCCGCATTGTGCAGACCCACGGCGGCGATATTCGTTTTGAAAGCGAACCTAATCGGGGAACAAAATTCTTTGTCCAGCTTCCGCTTATCAACAATAAGGGGGAAGTGGCGGCTTGAGCTGTTCTGAGAACGTGACGAACTGAAACAGTTGTTAAGTTGCTCTCTAGAAGGTTTCACAATGGAGAAGCCCGGACTTCAGTTTGTTCTTTACTGAGTGCTGAAAACTGAGTACCGAGTACTTAGGGTTGTGTGGTTGCCGCAGTTGAGGCGGCTGCTGCTTCTGCGAGCATACGGTGATGGATGGTAAATAAAGCGAGCTCCAGGCGGTCAGAGACGCCGATCTTGTCGTACACGTTGCGCAGATAATTCTTGATGACCTGCTCCGTGGTGCCGAGCTGGCTGGCGATTTCTTTGTTTTTATATCCCTGCACGATCAGGGAGACGATCTTCAGCTCCTTGGGAGTGAGGCGGTCTCGTACACGGGCGCCGACTTTGTCGTCGGTGCCATTATCGGAGCTTATGGCAATGGGGGTTTCACTCTGCACCCAGGTCTGTCCCTTGGCGATCTTGCGGATGCATTCCACCAGCGCCGTTCCCGTCACATTGCGGAACACGACCCCGTGCACACCGCGGGTAACATAGCGTGACAGGTTCTCGCTGTTCTCGGCCACAACAACCAGCTTGGTATTGTGCCGGCCGGTGGCGGCAATCACGTCGCGCAGGGCGGGGTGCAGCACGCTGGCAAAGATCAGGATGGAGGCGCGAAACTTTTCCAGGGCCATCAGCGTCTGCTCATAATTCTGCGTCTGCGCCACCACGCGGATTTCGTCTTCCACCGCCAGCACCTTGGCCGCTCCGGCACGAAAGATCGCCTGATTATCGGCAAGAATCAGTTTCAACATACGTCTTTGGCCCTGCACATCTGAAGCAGGGCTTGTGCCCTCACTTCGCCCGGTTACGCTCACGTTGGTTGTCGTTCCCTTTGCCTTACCCGGCAACTCCGCTCTGTGTCCGATTCTATCTTGCCTCGACCCAGCTTTGCCCCCGGAATGATGCATATTATTTACGCACGAATTCGTAACTATCAATCACGCAGGCTACGCCAGTCTTCTTCTTCAACGCTGTTTTCCCCTTGCCGGTCTCGCGGTCGGGGTGGTCCCCGGCCCGGACCACGCGGCCCTGGCAGCGGATCTTCACGTCCTTTTTTGCTCCGATGAATTCGGCCGGCAACGTGATATCGAACTCGATAGGTGAGCCGACGTCGAATTTACCGTCAGCAAAAATAAAGACCCCGGCTGCGCTCAGGTCAGCCGTCTTGCCCTCCAACTTGGCGGTCGTCTTGACGCCGCGAATGGTCGCGTTTAATTCCAGCGGGAACCGTTTTCCCGTCCGCCAATCTGCCACAATTCCCCTCCTGGCCCTGATTCCCACAATGAAACCAGCCCTTAGGCGGTTTTTATACCACGAAATAGCCCTTAAAGATAGGGCGGAGAAATCCAGCTTAAAGCATAGTGTAAACCAAAGCACCGCTGTCGCCGCAGTGAAAAACGCAGTGCAAGCAGCTTTGTTTTGTTTCGGTTGTGTGTGCCTTCCGATCAATACAATGACCGAGAGACTTATTTACGACAGCAATCCGCAGAACCAGAGCGGCATTTATGCAAAACCTGGAGCCGTTTCTTTGAACCCGTTTTGAACAGGACGGATTTGAACATGCCAGAGTCTCCAAAAAATTTTTCTTCTCGTGACAAATTCGCTCCACCTGTTATAATCATGCGTTTGCTTAGTACTTGTTGTTTTAATCATAGTTCGTAGCTCTTAAATACATACCTTAAAGACGTGCAACCGCAGACCTGGACGCAGGTGCGCGAAGGCTGCAAGGAATAATTCGCCCGATGGCGCAGATTTTTCATCGCAGTGCCAATTCTTTGGCGCGGATGTCAATTTTAGGGGGCCTGTTCATTCTGGTCACCGTTGGTGCGGTGCTGGCTGAACTGCAACGCTCTCCATACGTTACCCGTCAGCACGAAGCCCGCGTGCAAAACCCTCCTTTTAGCCACCAGCACCACGTTGGGGGCATGGGGTTGGACTGCCGCTACTGCCATACCTCGGTAGAAGACTCCAACTTTGCCGGTATCCCGCCCACCAAGACCTGTATGAACTGCCACGCGCAAATCTGGAGCACCCAGCCCATGCTGGAGCCGGTGCGTGAGAGCTATCGCACAGGCAAATCGCTGGTGTGGATCCGCGTGCACGACCTGCCGGATTTTGTCTATTTCGACCACAGCATTCACATCAACAAGGGCGTCGGTTGCCAGAGCTGCCACGGTCAGGTGGATAAGATGCCTCTTATGTATATGGAGCACTCCCTGCAAATGGAGTGGTGCCTGAGCTGCCATCGCGAGCCTGAAAAGTATCTGCGCCCCAAGACCATCGTTGTGGACGGCAAAGAGCAAGGCGATCAGATTTTTAGCATGAAGTATGAGTCGCCGAGCAGCATGAATCCGGTGAACGTGAAGCTTGCCGACGGAACTATACGGCCCTTCACGGACCAAATCGAACTGGGGAAGATTCTGAAAAAGGAATACAACCTGCGCAAGGTGGAAGACATTACCAGTTGCTCCACGTGCCACCGCTAGGAAATTGGATTGGAACAGGATCACAACGAGCTGAATGAGCAATAACTGCAAAGACGAGAGACTCAAGCCGCCGGCGCCGAAAGCGGCTCCGCTTGATCTGGCCGCTGTGCGTGAAAAACTAAGCCAGGCCAAAGGCAAGCGCTATTGGCGCAGCCTGGAAGAATTGGCTGAGACCGAAGAGTTTAAGGAGATGTTGCATCGCGAGTTTCCGCGGCACGCCTCCGAGTGGAGCGATGGTGTTTCGCGCCGCAACTTCATGCAACTGATGGGCGCGTCGCTGGCGCTGGCCGGGCTGAGCGCCTGTACCAAGCAGCCCGTCGAAAACATTGTTCCCTATGTTCGCCAGCCGGAAGAGATTATTCCGGGCAAGCCTCTTTATTTTGCCACCTCCATGCCGCTGGGCGCTGTTACGCGGCCGGTTTTGGTTAAGAGCGATATGGGTCGCCCGATCAAAGTGGATGGCAATCCTGATCATCCTGCAGGCAGTTCGGGCAGTGACGTCTATACCCAGGCTTCCATTCTAGGACTCTACGATCCCGATCGCTCGCAGACTATCGTCGAGCTCGGCGAAGTTCGCACCTGGGGAGACTTTCTTACCTCCTTGCAAGCGCCCCTGAACGCGCAGAAGGCGTCGAAAGGCGCAGGGCTGCGTTTCCTGACCGGAGATTTCACCTCGCCCACGCTGGCCAGCCAAATGAAGGCGGTGCTCAAAACCTTCCCGCAGGCCAAGTGGCATGTGTGGGAGCCGGTGAATCATGATAACGGGCGCGCGGGAGCGCAGTTGGCTTTTGGTCAGACGCTGAGGCCGCAATACAAGCTTGAAAACGCCGACGTTGTTCTCTCGCTCGATGCCGACTTTCTTTCACCTGCCAATAATTCCGGATTTTTGCATTACGCTGCCGCCTTCGGTAAACGTCGCAAGGTTGAAGCGGGAAATCTCAACCGGCTTTATGTGGTTGAAAGCATACTTTCCCCCACCGGCGCAAAGGCAGACCATCGTCTGCCGGTGAAGGCTACGCAGATCGAGAGCTTTGCCCGCGTCATTGCTGGCAAGTTAGGAGTTGGCGGCGGGGCTACAGCAGAAAGCGGCAACCCAAAGTTTGTTGACGCGGTAGTCGCCGATCTCCAGAAGAATCGCGGCAAGAGTTTGGTGATGGCTGGTGAAACCCAGCCTCCGGCTGTGCACGCGCTTGTCCATGCCATCAATGATGCTTTAGGGAATGCCGGTAAAACCGTGACATATTTTGATCCGGTTACTGTTTTGCCCGATGGCTTCACCAGTCATATCGAATCGCTGCGCGATCTGGCCCGTGATATCGAAGCCAAGAAAGTTGAACTGCTGGTCATCATAGATAGCAATCCTGCGTATACCGCGCCGGCAGATTTGAAATTCGCTCATCTCCATATGGACGATAATTCGCCGGCAGAGTGGAAGCAGGAAAGCATTCTGCTAAAAGTTCCGAACTGCGTGCATATTGGGCTTTACCAGGATGAAACCGCGCAGTTTTGCCGCTGGCACATCAACGCCGCGCATTATCTGGAGTCGTGGAGCGATGCCCGCACCCCGGATGGGACCTTCGGTATCATCCAGCCGCTGATTGATCCTTTGTATGGTGGCAAGACGGCGCATGAAGTTCTGGGGGCTTTCACCGAGACTCCGGGGAGCAGCAGCTACGATTGGGTGCGCGGATATTAGCAGTCGCAGCACAACCCAGCCGACTTTGAAGCTTGGTGGCGCAAGGCGCTGCACAATGGTTATGTAGATGGCCCGGCGTTGCCCGAAAAGAAAGTCAGCGCGCGCGCAGCCGGAATTCCAGCCCCGACAAAGGCAGCCGAAGGATTAGAGTTGGTGCTGCGTCCCGATCCGCATGTCTACGACGGACGCTTCGCCAACAACGGATGGCTGCAGGAGTTGCCCAAGCCCATCACGCTGTTCACCTGGGACAACGCAGCGCTGTTTAGTTTTAATACCGCAAAGAAATTTGGCATCACCAGCGACCACGTGATTGAGTTGGAGGTTGGTGGCCGAAAGCTGCGAACCGTGGCCTGGCTTATCCCTGGAATGCCCGATGATTGCATCAACCTGCATCTCGGTTACGGACGCACTTGGGCAGGCCACAACGGCAACGGACATGGCTACAACGCCTACCTGCTCTCTACCACCGGCAGCCCTCTTGTAATCACCGGCGTAAGTGCTCCTGTTCTGACCGACGAGATGCATCAAGTGGCTGCGGTTCACGTCCATCACAACGTAGAATTCGAGCCCAAGGGTGAAGAGTGGAAGAATCGCGGGATCGTTCGCACGGCAACTCTGGAAGAATATAAAGCGAACCCTCAGTTTGCCCACGAAGGCGAGTACAAACCGCAAGAGCTCACGATGTACAAGCCCCAGGAGCATCGCTACGACCCCCAAACCACTCCCTACAAGTGGGGCATGTCGATTGATTTGAATTCCTGTATTGGGTGCAGCTCGTGCGTGGTCGCCTGCCAGTCGGAAAACAACATTCCTGTTGTGGGACAGTTTGAGGTCACCCGCGGACGCGAGATGCACTGGATCCGCATTGACAATTATTTTCAGGGCGACCTGGATAATCCCAAAACCCACTTCCAGCCGGTGACCTGCATGCAATGCGAGAACGCGCCTTGCGAGGTGGTGTGTCCGGTCGGGGCGACCGTACACAGCACCGAAGGCCTGAACGACATGGTCTACAACCGCTGCGTGGGCACGCGCTATTGCTCCAACAACTGCCCTTACAAAGTGCGGCGCTTTAACTTCATGTTGTATTCCGATTTTGAGACACCGCAGTTCAAGTTGCTCAATAATCCGGATGTGACGGTCCGCAGCCGCGGTGTCATGGAGAAGTGCACCTATTGCATTCAGCGCATCAATCGCGGACGCATCGAAGCAGAGAAGGCGAGCAGGCAGATTGCTGATGGTGAAGTCAAGACGGCATGCCAGCAATCCTGTCCCGCTGACGCGATTGTGTTTGGGAACCTCAATGACCAGCAAAGCCGGGTCTACAGGTTACAGAACCTACCGCACAATTACGGAATGCTGGCCGAGGACCTGAATACGCATCCGCGCACAATGTATCTGGCTGAGATTACCAATCCCAACCGGGATTTGATGGAAGAATCTGAAAAACAGGCGGAGCATTCATGAGTACGCATCCCCAGAGCCCGAGTGGAGAGGTGACCCAGGCGGGCGTGTTCCCGGTGGTTGAGCCGGGCCATACATTTGCGACCATTACGGAAAAG
>Ga0222749_10000154_pt1 | contig 42881 bp, 35 predicted proteins | sample IncBWH2Mmetat_FD_197234 | JGI IMG/M metagenome (GOLD analysis project Ga0222749, IMG submission 197234) | Metatranscriptome of lab incubated forest soil microbial communities from Barre Woods Harvard Forest LTER site, Petersham... | ecosystem: Environmental > Terrestrial > Soil > Temperate... | reverse complement strand
TTGTTGATGCCCGACTGAATCGTCAGCACCGCCGGTGTCGGCATATCGACGAACTGGAAATATCCCGCTTCAAGTTCGCGCTTCACGCGAATCCCGGAGTCCGTCTTCTCGATCTGCATGATGATGGTGGCGTGCGGCCAGCCGAGCAACTCCGCCAGAATGACACCGGTCTGCGCGTACCCGTAATCATCCGACTGCAACCCGGTGAAGATCAGGTCAAACTGTTCGTCCTTAATCGCGGCCGCAATGGCCTTTGCTGTGTTGAACGCGTCCAGCCCAACGAACTTGTCATCTTCGAGATGAATCGCACGATCCGCACCCTTGGCCAGCGCTTCGCGCAGCACCTGCTGCGCCCGCGCCGGACCGCTCGTGATCACCACAACCTCGCCCTTGTGCTTCTCCCGCTGCCGCAGCGCCTCTTCGAGCGCGTAAGCGTCCGGTTCGTTGACCTCGTAGGAAACGTCTTCGCGAATCCACGTGCCCGAGTCATTGAGCTTCAGGGGCGCATCCTTCTGCGGTACCTGCTTCATGCATACCAGAATCTTCAAGAGAATTTCTCCCTAAACCGCTGGCGTGCTCAGCCACGGCAAAACTTGTCAGTATAAATGACGCACAAGGTGCCTAGGAAATCCCATGACAAATGAACTCGTAGAGACGTAGCTTGCTACGTCTCTGCCGGTAGCACCACGTAACGTGGTCAGAAAGACGTTGCAAGCAACGTCTCTACGGTCAGCTCTTTGCGATCCTAATCACAGACTCCCAGCGCTCCCTCCGTCAGCATGGCCGAGAGACCTTATGCCAGACGACTACTTCTCCGCCATGCGGCAGAGCATCATCGAAGGCGCGCCCGATACTGCTTCCGGCTTGGCGAAAGAAGCCCTCGCATCCGGCGTCCCGCCCATCGATGCCATCAATAACGGCTTTATCCCAGGCATGCACGACGTCGGCCAGCAGTTCGCCCGCGGGCAAATGTTCCTTCCCGACATGATGGCCTCCGCCGAAGCGATGCGCGCTGCCATGGCAGTGCTCGATCCGGAACTCAAGAAGTTGGGTACCGAGCGCCCGAGAGCCGGCATCGTGGTGCTCGGCACGACGAAAGGCGACATCCATGAAATTGGGGAAATTCTCGTCGGGACGATGCTCACCGCGCACGGATTTCAGGTCCACGACCTCGGAGTTGACGTCGCGGGTGAGAAGTTCGCCGCCAAGGCGCGCGAACTGAAAGCCGACATCGTCGGCGTCTCCGCGCTGCTAACCACAATAATGCGCAACCAAAAGAGTGTGGTCGAGGCGTTGGAAAAAGAGGCGCTGCGCCCGCAAGTAAAAGTGATGGTCGGAAGCGCACCCGTCACCCGTCGCTGGGCCGACGAAATCGGCGCCGACGGCTACGCCAAAGACGCCATGAGCGCAGTCACGCTGGCGCACGAGTTGATGCAGCAGAAGTTGTAAACCGTGTCGTAGAGACGTTGTTTGCAACGTCTCTGCCGCCAGCGCCACAGGCTCGCGGATTCACCGACACTGGGAGTTGATCTCTTTCGCCCAGCGCGAAGCCATGTCATCCGGATTGGAAGGCCTGCCTGGGATCCTTACCCGGAAATTCGTGCACGAGCGCAATATGACAGAGTAAGGCCCACATCCACGTAGCGCCGGCGTCCCGCCGGGTGTGGCGGGGGCGTCTCGCCCGCTCCCGCACACTAATTGGGTAGCGGTACTCCAGAATTGAGGTGGAAAGAATTACTTGTGGAGTTTCGTTGAGAAAAGTCGTTCGTTGGCCGCGAGATTCGAGCCAAAAAGGGGCCTACTCCATGATGACCGTCGACTGCCCGGATATCTCAAACCGCTTGCGGCAGCGCATGTTCTTGCAGGCCATCATGTCGTCTTTCCGCACCATGTAGGAACGGAATTTGGCGAAGCGAGCGCGGTCGCGTTCGTCGGCTCGTCCCCCAAGCTGGCGCTTTTTGGTGCGTACCACCCAGGTCACTTCATACTCCGCCGCCTCGTGACAATGCGGGCAATTCAGCGAAGCCGGTTTCTTTTCCTGACGCTCATCAAAAAAATCGCGCTCTTCCATAGTTGTAGGAGCACCAGCTCAGCGGCGCTCGGTCAAACATGAATTATTGCACACTTGAGCGAGCGCATTCCTCCGTGTGCCTCCGTGACCTCTGTGGTTCAGGCCCTTCCTGCATCAGCTAGAATTCCAACTGTCTCAGGCACGACAGGGCTCAACGTGACAAGAAAGAAGAAACTCAAACGCTTCCGCGCCGTGACCGCAGTGAAGGAGCTTGCCCGCGAGCGCGTCGGCGCGCCACCGGCAGGGAAGATTGTTGTCGAGAAGAAGAAGAAACCGGAGAGACACAAGCCGACGTTGAGCAAACTCCTGAACGACTCTGAGTGATCCTAACGCCCTAGTTAAAACTAACGGTTACGTTTCGGTTGGCGGTCAGATTCAGCATGCATGGATTGGTCGTGCCCGGCGAATCGCATCCCGACCAGCTTCCAAATGAAGAGGTACCCGCGGGTGTGGCTGTTAGGGTGACCTGCGTACTGACGGGGAAAGACTGCGTCACACAAGGGCCTGGACTGGAACAACTCAGCCCCAGCGGGCTGCTCGAGACCGCTCCCGAACCGAGGCCCTGAAATGTCAACGTCAAGGCGGGATTGCCTCCGCCGCCGCCGCCGGAACTTGTGAAGCAAACCACGTTCCCGGTCATATAACCGGTGACAATGGCACCCGATGACGAGATCCCGCCGTCGCTCGAATTAGTGTTCACCGTGGCTGAAACCAGCGTCGCTCCACAAGCGAGGCCGGTTACTGTCAGAAGCCCGGAGGAGTCGACCGTCATCATTTGCGGAGTGTTGGAATTCCACGTCACCTTGCTGGTTATGTCCTTGGTGACCGGTGGATGAATGTAGTTCCCCAGAGCCCTGAGCTGCACCTGCGAGCCGGCGTTAAAGATGACTGGGATATTCGACGCCCCAAAGGTTTCCGATGCTGGTTGAACCGAAATGGACTCCAACTGCTGATCACGCCCACAACTGGAAAGACTGACCAAAACCGTGGCAAGTGCGATAAGGACGACAATGACGAGCAACTTCCGGATCATGCTAGCTCCTGGGACCGAGCGCCGGGCACGCGCACTGCGGGTGGAATGGGGCCAATGTAGTCAATGCCCGCATAAAATGCAATAGCCCACGAGGTCCGGCGCACTCGATTTCCTTCGTGAACCTTCGTGCCCTTTGTGGTGAAAGATTTTGGTGCCTCAGCGTACCGCCTCCGCCACGTACTTCACGAACTCGTTCACATCCTCTTCGGTCGTATCAAACGAGCACATCCACCGCACGATGCCGTCCTCCTCGATCCACGGATAGAAGAAGTATTTCTCCTTGATCTTCTCAATCGCGTGTTTCGGGATCTGCGCGAACACGCCGTTGCACTCTACCTTCCAGACGACGCGCACCTGAGGAATCTTTCTAACCTCGGCTTCGAGTACCTGTGCCATGCGGTTAGCATGTTCGGCACTGCGTTTCCACAGGTCGTTCGTCAACAGCGCCTCAAACTGCGCGGCGATAAACCGCATCTTCGACGCGAGTTGCATCCCCTGCTTGCGCAGATAAAGAAAATCAGCACTGAACGGGCGGTTGAAAAACACCACCGCCTCGCCGCCTATGATGCCGTTCTTGGTGCCGCCAAACGAAAGCACATCCACACCCAGGTCGCGCGTGGCCTGCCCTAACGTTTGCCCGAGGCTCACCGCCGCATTCGCGATGCGGGCCCCGTCCATATGCAGGAACATCCCCCGCTCGTGCGCGAACCGCGCCAGTGCCTGAACCTCTTCGGGTTGGTACACCGTGCCCATTTCCGAAGCCTGCGTAATCGAGATGACCCGCGCCTGCACGTGATGCTGATCCCCGATCCCGTGATACGCGTGCCGCACAGACTCCAGCGTGATCTTCCCATCGCGATGCGGCAGCGGAATCAGCTTGCATCCGGTGTGTTTCTCCGGCGCTCCACACTCGTCGGTATAGATGTGTGCGTAGTCGCTACACAGAACGGCATGGTAAGAACGGTTCAACGCCTGCAGCCCCAGCACGTTCGCGCCGGTACCATTGAACGTAAAGAACACATCGATGTCGTCGCCGAAATGCTCCTGGAACTTCGCAACTGCCGCCCGCGTGTAAGGGTCGTCTCCGTAGGCCACCACGTGTCCCTGGTTCGCCCGCGCGATGGCTTCCAAAACTTCCGGATGAACTCCGGCATTATTGTCGCTGGCGAACCCACGAGTGATTTTTGCAAATGTCATAGCGGATCAATGTAGCAGACAGCGGAAAGGCTTCACCACAGGGGACACAGAGGTCACGGAGGAGTTCCTCTATGCCTCTCTGTGCCCTCTGTGGTGAAGCCTTTGACGTTGGCTGCCCAGCACTCAGTCAATTACAATGCCCCTTCCCCGAGGTGCTTAACCGATGCGCCAGTTCGTCAGTCGTCTGTTTCCCGTCCTGGCTCTTTCGCTGCTGGTTCGCGCCCAGACTCCCGAGCAGAAGACCGCCCGCTATCTCGACTCCATCCGCAACCAGCCATCGTTGCTGCTAGCGTTCTTGCACGATATGCCAAAAGGCGGAGACCTCCACAACCATCTCGATGGCGCTTTGTACGCCGAGGATCTCATCGACTTCGCCGCCTCCGACAACTATTGCATCGATCGCACCACTTCCCGCCTGCTGGCCCCGCCCTGCGATGATTGCGAACGCTACACGCCCAAGCCCGCCATCCGCTGCGCCTACGACGACCACATTCTCTATAACCAGATCATCGACGCTTGGTCCATGCGCAATTGGCGCGCCGGGGAGGAATCGGGCCACGACCACTTTTTTGCCACCTTCGACAAATTCGGCCTTACTTCGCACAACCATGTGCCCGAAGCGATTGCTTCAGTGATCAACCGGGCCGCCAAAGAGCACGTGCAATACATCGAGTTCATGCACACCGGCGACGGCCGCGCCGCGGCCCAACTCGGCCTGAAACTGGGATGGGACGATGATTTCGGAAAAATGCGTGAGAAGCTTTTGTCTGGAGGATTGAAGGAGATCGCCGCCGCGACCAGCAAGAGTCTCGCCGAAGACGAAGCGAAAGCGCGTACCGAACTGAAATGCGGATCCCCGGAAGCCGAACCTGGGTGCAACCTCACCGTCCGCTATCTCTACCAGGTCCTGCGCGGACTTCCGCCCGAAGCCGTGTTCTCTCAGATCGTTCTAGGATTCGAATTGGCCTCGTCCGATCCTCACTGCGTTGGCCTCAACCTCGTCATGCCGGAGGATTGGTACGTTCCCATCCATGACTTCAACCAGCACATGGCTATGCTGGATTATCTGCATGGCATCTATCCGAAAATCCACATCACGCTGCACGCGGGCGAAATCGCCATGGGACTGGTGAAACCCGAGGATCTTTCGTTCCACATCCGCGCCTCGGTCGAGCGCGGCCACGCCCAGCGAATCGGCCACGGTGTCGATGTCATGCTCGAGAAAGATCCCGTGGGCCTGATGAAAGAGATGGCCGCCCGCAACGTGCTCGTCGAGATCAATCTGACGTCGAACGACCAGATACTCGGCGTCAGCGGCGACGACCATCCCCTTCCGATCTACATGCGGTACGGAGTTCCCGTCGCGATTTCCACCGACGATGAGGGCGTCGCCCGCTCCGACATGACGCACGAATATCTGCGCGCCGTCGAGTCCTACCATCTGTCCTATACTGTGTTGAAGCGTATGACGCGCCAGAGTGTCGAGCACAGTTTTCTCCCGGGACAAAGCTTGTGGGCCGAGACCAAGAGTACGTTCCGTCCGGTCACCCCCTGCGCATCCGATATAGCTGATAGAAAACCGTCCGGCGCATGCGCAATCTTCCTCGTAGCAAACGAACGGGCAAGCGAGCAGTGGAAGTTAGAAGCCGCCTTCGCCGAGTTCGAGAAGAAGTACTAGATGGACAAGCGGCATTCGTCGTCGCTTCCAGGTTCGAAGGTGGAAGAGCGGCGCTTTAGCGCCGCGTTAGCGCTCGAAAGAATGTGGGCTTTAGCCCCTGCGTGACCCGTGCCCCGCAAACGCACTCTGATCCCGTCCCCACTCGCCTGGACCACGCTGAACCTCCCGGTCCAGCACCCGCCGCTGCCCGTCATCGCCGAGCGCGGGGGCAGCCAACTCCGTACGCCTCTCCCGGTTGCCATCGTCGACACGCGCGAGCAAAATCCGCTCTCCTTCCGCCGCTTCCGCGGATGGTTCGCCAAGATCGAACACCGCGCCCTGCCCCTCGGTGACTACTCCATCAAAGGCATGGAAGACTCTTGCGTCGTAGAACGCAAAGATCTCGCCGACCTGATCTGCTCATTCACGACGAACCGCACAGTCTTCGTCAACCGGCTCCGCCGCATGGCCGAACGCCCACACAGCCTGCTCGTGGTCACGTCGTCTTTGTCAGAGATTAAATCCGAATATCCCTACCGCGCCGCCAATCCCAACCGCATCACCCAATCGTTGATCGCCGTGCTCACCGGCCTTCGCCTCCCGTTTATCTGCACCGACACGCACGAACTCGGCGAGGAGATCGTCGCCTCCTACCTCTACCAGACATTTCTGTATGATTGGCTGGATCGCAACGGCCACGGCCGCCACCTCGTCGACGGCGACCTGTGATGTAGCGCCGGCGGTCTCGCCCGCGCACTCCGAGGCGAAGACAGAGCTCAAACATCTTCAATGACCGACCCATTCACCCAAGCCGACGCTGCCGCACAATTAATCCTGAACCGCACCCCACTCCGTCCCAAGATCGGCCTCGTCCTTGGCTCTGGCCTCGGCGCCTTCGCCGACTCACTCGCCGACGCCACCCGCGTCCCCTACTCTGAAATTCCTTCCTTCCCGCAATCCACCGCCATCGGCCACGCCGGTCGCCTCGTCATCGGTAAAGCCGACGAAGTCGCAGTCGCCGCGATGCAAGGCCGCGTTCACTTCTACGAGGGATACTCCGCAGCGCAAGTCGCGTTCCCGATCCGCGTTTTCGCCCGCATGGGAATCACAGCCGTGATCCTTACCAACGCCGCCGGGGGAATCAATCTCGGCTTTTCGCAAGGCGCTCTGGTGCTCATCCGCGATCACGTCAGCTTGCAGGGAACCAATCCTCTGGTCGGCCCCAACGACGACCGCTTCGGCGTCCGTTTCCCCGACATGACCCATGCCTATCGCAGAGAATATCGGCAGGCCGCGCGCGAAGAAGCCAGCAAGCTGGGCATCCCTCTGCACGAAGGCGTCTACGCCGCACTCCTCGGACCCAGTTATGAGACGCCCGCGGAGATCGAATATCTCCGCCGCATCGGCGCCGACCTGGTAGGAATGTCAACGGCCGCGGAAGTAATCGCCGCGCGTCACATGGGACTCAACGTCCTGGCAATTTCCTGCGTCACAAACATGGCCGCAGGAATCCTGGACCAGCCGCTCTCCCACGCAGAAGTAATGGAAACCGGCGAGCGAGTGAAGTCCACGTTCGAGTCACTCCTCAAAGCCGTCTTGCCGCGAATCGCACGCGAAGTCGGAAGTTAATTGGTTCAGGTAGCGACAGCCGCCTCGGCTGTCCCGCAAAGGCGAAGCCGAGCGGCGCTTAGTTGATTTTTGCCTAAACATCGCTAACCGTCACTGCCCCGCCCGCGGAATCACCAGCGCGGCAGGCGGCCTAATCCCATACGTCTCAGCAAAACTCCTCTGATTGAGCGCCAGCCCCAGATGCCCGCGCGAATCGACGTATAGCAACGGATTCCCCACCGGAACATCGCTGAACGTCTTCACGAATTTCATCTTCAACTCTTTGTCGCCGACCTTCACCGGAACTTCCTGCCCATGCTTGTAGCCGAGCTTCAGAAAATCGCCCCCATCCACGTTGGTCACAAGATTTCCGAATGGTCCATCCGTAGCAATCACAGAAGCCTTCAATCCGTGATCATCGATCGTCGCGACTTTCAGATCAAGCCGCACAAGATCTTTCACCGGCATCGCCGGACCAACCTTGTTCCAATCGTCGCCACGTGCCAAGTGCGCTCCCACTGGCGAAAAAATGTCGCGTCCATGAAACGTCGACGATAGCTTGCTGCCGATCATCCACTCGGTGTTGGTAATTTCGCGAACCGCGTCAATCCCGTCGCGCTGCTCCACCAGCGTGATCACGCCATTGTCGGGCAATACAAAGTACTGTCCCTTCCTCGAATGGGCAACGACGGCCTTCCGCGAACTACCCACTCCCGGGTCGACCACCACGACGAAGACCGTTCCGCTGGGATAATACGGCGTCGCTCCAAATAGATAGCGAGCTCCTTCGAAGATCGAAAACGGCGTCACCTGATGCGTGAGATCCACGATGCGCACGTCAGGCATGATTCCGTACATCACACCGCGGCAGATCGCAACGGAATCGTCGAGCACTCCGAAATCCGTCATGAAAACAATGGTCGGCGGATACTTCTGTGCCGCGTCGTTCGCCGCCCACGCCCATGAAGGAGAAATCGTCAGCAAGAGAATCGCGAGTGTAACTGCGATTGTGTTACGGACATCGAATTGCCCACGATGGATCGAAGATGCAATCATCAACCGCTCCCTTCTATTCTCGTTCCGCAATGGATTGGTGACGAGGTATTGCTGGATTTCCCCACGATCGGCGAACACCCACAGATCTTCATGGCTCAGAGCACCTGATTCTAAGCAAAGTATCGCAACGCAGGAAGCCGAAGCCCACTCATCGCTCCGTCCAGTTATAATCCAGCTGAGCACACTCCGCTGCTCGATCTCTATGTGGAGGCCTCATGCCGCAAGCCATTCCCGATAAATACAAGGATCTCTTCCAGAAACGGGCCTTTGCCAACCTCGCCACTCTCATGCCCGATGGCCGCCCCCAGGTCACTCCGGTCTGGGTCGACTTCGACGGCGAGCATGTCATCTTCAACTCGGCCCGTGGCCGCCAGAAGGATAAGAACGTTCGCCGCGATCCGCGTGTCGCGCTCGCCGTCGTCGATCCCGAGAATCCTTATCGCTACCTGGAAATCCGCGGCCGAGTCACCGAGATCACCGAGGACGGTGCCGACGAGAGCATCAATAAGCTGGCCAAGAAGTACCTTGGCGTCGATAAATACCCCTACGGCCAGCCCGGCGAAGTCCGCGTCCTCTACAAGATCAAACCCGAACACACCACGGTAATGGGATAACTGGAGTCAGCAACAACCACGTAGGGACAGCCGCCTCGGCTGTCCAGCGGCCCAGCAGTATCGGGCCGCGGTTAGCAGGCAACGGACGGCGCTTCCGTGATACGCAGCACCGTATAAAATCAGCGCTTCTATACCAGCATAAAGATGTGGAAGAGCGGCGCTTTAGCGTCGCGTTCAGCCGGAAAAAGATGGGGCTTCTAGCCCCGTGTGAGGCGCTATTCGCTCCTACAACCTCTGCTTCCTAGGCTACGGAAACGTCAACCGGACTCTAGTCCGCTTGCTCGACGACCGTTCCGCCGAACTCCGTGACCGCTACGGCATCAAGTTCTGCGTCACCGGCATTGCCTCCCGCCGCTTAGGATGGATCGCCGATCCAGCCGGCATCGATCCCGAAAAGTGTGGCGCGGGCACTCCTGCCCGCGAAATCTCACCAGGAAGCGTCAACCTCTGGCTAAAAAATGGCCAAGCCGACGTCCTCTTCGAAGCCACCTCTCTCAACGTCGAGAACGGCCAGCCCGCCGTCGACCACATCCGTGCCGCCCTCCATCACGGAGCCCACGCCATCACTGCCAACAAAGGACCCATCGTCCACGCCTACCGCGAACTCCGCGACCTGGCTGCGAACAAAGGCAAGCGCTTCCTCTTCGAATCAACCGTAATGGATGGCGTCCCGATCTTCTCGCTCTTCGACCAACTCCCCGCGATCCACTTGCAAGGCTTTCACGGAATCCTGAACTCGACTACAAACGTCATCCTCAGCCAGATGGAACAAGGCCTGAGTTTCGATGAAGCGCTAAAGAAAGCGCAGGAACTCGGCGTCGCCGAAACTGATGCCACCCACGATATCGACGGCTGGGACGCCGCCGTAAAAACCGCCGCCCTGATCACTGTTCTGATGGATACGCCCGTCCGCCTCGATCAGATCGCGCGCGAAGGCATCCGCGAGCTGACACCGCAGGCCGTCCGAAACGCGAAGCGCGATGGATGGCCCTTCAAACTCGTCTGCCGCGCACGCCGCACCGAAAACGGCATCGAAGCGACCGTGAAGCCAGAAAAGATCCTGAGCACGCAACCGATGGCAAAGATTGCCAACACGTCTTCCTATATCTACTTCGAGACTGACATATTCCCCGGCCTCGCGATCACCGAAGAAAATCCTGGCCTCTACGCGACCGCCTACGGCCTGCTGGCGGATTTTGTCCGCGCCGTCGGCATTATCAATTTGTAGGGCCACAGGGCTAGGCCACAGGGCTATGCCTTGCACCCTTCGTAGCCTCGGGTTACACTTCCCCGGTCAAAGGCTTCCCCTGCCGATTCATGGTTGGGCGCTCGTTCGGCCCTGAACGGTGCACGTGTCGCGGAGGGAAGTGTGGATCATCTTGCTGACGCACCCATCGCCAATATTCTGATTCTGGCTGGAGTGATTTTCTTGGCGGTCGGACTTTTCGGTCGGATCGGTGGATTCATTGGAAGCATTTTCGGCAACATCGAAGCCGGAACGAACTCCCGCGTGCTAGCGGGAGTGCTTGGATCAGTTCTAATTCTCGGCGGTGCGTGGATGCATCAGCGAAGCGACAAATCTGCTTTCCACGCCGCCGCTCCCGCTGAATCCGCTACTAACTCGACGAGCAAAACGATTCCCGCACCAGTAGCGACCATGGACTCCAAAACAACACCTCCGGTCACCCGCAACGACGGCGGTCCTGCAAAAGCGAAGGTCACCGCTGACGCATCCGTTCCCAAGAAGACCCAGCCCTATCTTGCCCCCACAATCCCCTCCGCCGACCGCGAGAAGTTACCTGCGACGCCCGCCGCCGTTGGCGACGAACGCCTCATCGGCACCTGGACCAACCTGATGCCGCGCTCGGACAGCATCAGGAGATTCGAGATCGTTCGCGATGCACAGGGCATGAACGTTCACCTTTGGTACGACTGCCCGTCTGGGGATTGTGACGTGGGCCATTACCGGCTCGATTTTTCCGGAAGTACTCCGACCTATGAGTACAACAGTTCGAATCGGCGCCGAGTGACCTATCTGACGTTGCAGACTCTAAATGTGCTGCACGTGCGGATCGAGCTTTTTGAAAACGGCGCCTGGTACAAGCGGAACCACTGGGTGTTTACCAAGTCAACCATATCTGAGACTTTGAAGAGCGCCTTTTCGCGATACTTCGAAGCCCCCGGCGAAAAAGCTTTCGCCATGGCGCCCGGAATGTACTCCTATCAACATAGCCAGGCCTCGCTTGATAGCGCCAAGCAAAAGGCATTGGAGCACTGCGAAAAACGTGCCGCACGTAGTTGCTTCCTTATCCTGGTCAACAATGACCCAGCTCAGTGATCCCCTGAGTCCGACGGCTGGGTTGTTAGCGGCACCCCACCGAACCGAAATTGTCTCGGCAGATAATCGCGCCGGGCGGGCTCTCGTCTCCGCCCTCGCACCGCAGTGCAACAGCACTCGTGATAGAAATAATTCAATGCCGACTGCAACCACTGCCCTTTCCGCCCTCGACCTCACCCACATCCGCACCCAATTTCCTTCGCTTTCTCAGACCGTGAACGGCCACCCCGCGGCCTTCCTCGACGGCCCCGGAGGAACCCAGGTCCCGCAGCGCGTGATCGACGCCATCTCCGCCTACCTCAGCCACGACAACGCCAACACCGGCGGAGCCTACTCCACCAGTCGCAACACCGACGCGATGATCGCGCGCGCTCGCGCCGCCATGGCCGACTTCCTCCATTGCGGCGCTGACGAAGTCGTCTTCGGTCCCAACATGACAAGCCTGACCTTCGCCATCTCCCGCGCAATCGGTCGCGAGCTGAAGCCTGGAGACGAGATCCTTGTCACGCGCCTCGATCACGACGCCAACGTCTCTCCCTGGCTCGCGATGGCGGAAGATCGCGGCGTCACCGTCCGATGGGCCGAGATCCACGATGACGATTGCACGCTCGACATGTCCGACCTCACCTCGAAGATCAATCCCAACACCAGGCTGGTCGCGGTGGGCTATGCCTCGAACGCGGTCGGCACCATCAATCCCGTCCGCGTGATCACGAAACGTGCGCACGCCGTGGGCGCGCTCTGCTACATCGACGCCGTCCACTACGGACCTCACGGCTTGATCGACGTTGCCGCGCTCGATTGCGATTTCCTCGCCTGCTCCACCTACAAGTTCTTCGGCCCGCACATGGGCGTGCTCTACGGCAAGCGTGAGCATCTCAAGCGCCTTCGTCCTTACAAGGTCCGCCCGAACACCAATGCGATCCCAAACTGCTGGGAATGGGGCACGCTGAACCACGAATGCATCGCCGGAATCGAAGCCTGCGTGGACTACATTGCCGACCTCGGCCGCCGAACCGCAGAAGCAGGTAAGGACGGCCGCCTTGTTGCAGAATCATCTGGGGACGGCCGCCTCGACCGTCCGTCGAGCAAAGCTCGACAGGTTTCATCCGACCGCCGAGCAGCCATCGAAGCCGCCTACGCCGCCATCCACGAGCACGAACGCGCGCTTCTGGAAAAAATGATGAGCGGCCTGAAGACAATCCCCGGCCTGAAAATCTACGGCATCACCGACCCCGCCCGCTTCAGCGACCGCTGCACCACGTTCGCCGTCCGCATCCAAGGTCACACTCCCCTGGAACTCGCGACCAAACTAGGCGACCGCGGATTTTTCACCTGGGACGGCAACTACTACGCGTTGAATCTCACCGAGCACCTCGATGTCGAAAAATCCGGCGGCTTCCTCCGCATCGGGCTGGTTCACTACAACACCGCAGACGAAGTCGACCGCCTCCTAGCCGCCCTTCACGAAATCGTGGGAGGCAGATCGTAGCGCCGCAGTCCTCGGCGGCTGTGGTGGCGGCGTCTCGCGCCATCCGCGGCGTCCAAAAGTGCGCACTACATTTTCGACACCGATTCAGATTAAATAACACCATGGCCACTTCACCGATACCTGGATTAGAAGAAATGGAAAGTGGGTGTGCGTCGCCGATCACGAGACACTAATTAATTGATTTCTGCTCGACCGGCTCCGCGATCACTTCACTTCGCCACGCGCCGCAGCTGCGCCATCTGCTCGTCGGAAGGAAATTGCCGAGCGCGATATCGCGGCGGAATCAGCCTCGGGTCCGGCTCGAGAAGATTCCCGGCAACCGACATGACATCGTCCCCTCGCACCAACACTCGCTCTTTGCTTTCGACTTGAGTCACAAGGCCAACGAATTCTGTGCGAGGCATCGAGGTGTCAACATCCTTGGTCCATACGCATGCGCTGAACTCGACTCCGTCCTTGCTTTTGAACATCATGAAGCGCCCGACGAAAACACCGTCCGATCCCTGCAATTTGTCGAGCAGCTGTTTTTGATGGGAGTAGTCAGCGGCGTCGCGATTACGCCGAGTGGAACGCCAAATTTCCTGCAGCGCCGGATCTTCCGGAATGTAGGTCTTCCAAACGCCATTCTCCAGCAGAAACAGATCCGGCGAGAGCGGGTGCCCCGACTTGAAATGAGTCTCGGCGCCTGCATTCAGGATAACCCGCAACCCGGCCGTATTCCGCTTTCCGGTAACCATCAGCGCATCGCGATTGGGAATGTACGCCACTGGATCACCGTCGACATCGAGACGATAGATGAATTCTGTCAGCAGCATCCTCAAACTATCGTAGGAATCACCCCATTCGCCCCAGTACATGCCTCCCTTCCCGGTGAACCGCTGCGGGTCGGCCCTCTCCCACAGGTTCTCCTTCGCAATCTTCAGCGCGTCGTCCAGTCCGGTCTCCCACTGGTTGAGCTTGTTATGGTTCACCGTAGTAATCGTGTGCTCGGTGTCGTAGACAAGGCCGACGATCAAGTCGTCCACAAGCGGCCGGTATTGCCATTTCTTTCCGGGATCCAGCTCTTCCTTGCCGCTCAGAAGCTGACTCAAGCTCTCGTACGCAGCGTCGCGGACCGCAGGCATCAGGTGGGATCGCGCAGCTGCGAAATCTCCATGAATGTCGGGGGTCGCGGTGAATCCTGCGACCAGCCTCGACACAACCTCGCTCCTTGCACTGAGTGGAGAGGAGCAAAAATTGGCGTAGGAATTATGCAGAAAGACGCTTGCGTCCCGGCCGGGGAACTTCAGGGCAAATTCCGCTTCGCGATATTCCAGACCTGGCGATCCGGATTCTTCGAACGCCCGACGTACGATCTCGGCAAACTCGCGCTGCGAAAGGCTTACTCGAAAGAAGCTTATCCAATAAGCCCAGAAACCCCTCCTGACATATTTGCCGTCATCACAGCTTCCCCAAAATCGTCTTCCCAATCTGGGATCCCCTCATGCGCGCATCCGGAACAAACATCGTCGACATCGTGATGACCGCGTCCCCCTTCTGTACGTAGAACGCGTGGCCAAAGGCTCCAATCATCGCGTGATCTCCGACTCCCGGAACCTCCTCGAAGCCCGGGACCGCCGCTTCCGTCAGCCGCATTCCTGACCAGGCATCCGCACTCACCCCGCGCTCCAACGTGAACGAAAAGACCCGGCCGTCCGCCGGCGGCTGGGTCATTCCCAACGTCTTGACGATCCCTTCCAGATCATTCGCGTTCTTCATCAATGCAGGAAGGTTGTCAGGCTTCGGTCCCGGCCTCTGGTTCACTTCGTCGGTCTGCTTCTTGGCCTGGGCCATGGCCATCCGCTGCAACTGGCTGACAGATTGCGAGTCGGTGTAATACGCGCAGCCGGGTTGATTGTCGTCGACGATCTCCGCGCTCTTCTCGATCTTGACTCCGAGGATTTTTTGCAACTCCGCGGTTGACAGCATTCGGCAGCTATCCCCGGAAGCCACCACCTTCACGTTATCGCTCGATCCGCCGCTGATCGCCGATGCATAGGTTGACACCTTGTGCTTCACCCAATACGCACCGTAGATGGCCGCTCCCGCCACCATCATGAACAGCACCAGAAAGACTCCGCCGACCCACAGCAACACCTTACCGAGTCCAGAGCTCTTCGGCGCCACCGTAACAGACGCCTGCACCGGCTGGTACCCCTGGGCCGGCATGGGCGGCACGGGCTGCGAGGGAGTGCCCGGCACAACCACCGGCTGATAGCCCGCCTGAGATTGCGCTGGCGTCGAGGCCAGCGTTGCCTGCACCGGACTTCCTGGCGGAAGCGATCGAGCTCCGCAGTTATTGCAAAATGGCCCGGTCAAAGGCGTGCCACAACTCACGCAAAACCCCGGCATACACCCTCCTCATCGGATCCAGGTGGATTTCGAATCGCCCTACCAGACCAAGTCGCCCGCAGCCTTGGCCCCAAAACCGCACAATTGTACCCCCGAATTCCAAGACGGGGGTACTCCAGAAACACGTCAGCCCGGGACGCGTCCCGGGCTGATCAAGTGCTTGAAACGAAGATCGATGTGGCTTACGGCCAGCGCTTTGCCGTATCTTCCCATCCCGCCGCACGCACAGGCTGCGGCGCCGGAATCGATGGACTCGTTGGAACCGGAATCCGCGCGGTCTGTGGCCCATTTACCGCGGTCGCCAGAGCCGGCTTCCCCATCTCAGACATGCTTTCCTTTTCCTCCGATAGCAGGGGAGCCACCAGCCGCAGTGCCTCCACTTCTTTCTCCAACCGAGTTAACTCCATCTCTTTCTGCCGTAATACCTCGTACACGTTTTTCATGGTCATGGCACCCGCACTCTGGTCGATGGTTTCGAACCTTCCATCGCACTCTAGCAGAGTTGCCTGTATTGTCAAGGGTTTCGGCAGCTGTGTAGTACCTTCTTCTCGAGGTATGACGAATGGAAGATTGCCCTAGCGGAGTAGCAGGAAGGCGGCGGCTCCAAGGCCAATCACCAGCAGCACCACAACAATGTATTTGTTCGCTGAAAACCACGACCGCGAAGGCTCAAGCCCAGCGCTCAGAATGAGTTGCGGAGTCTCCGCAGGCTCTCCCTCGCCGGTTGTGGCTGGAACGGCTATCAGCGTCTCAGCACGGCCAACCAGGAATGGACCCGGCTCCGCTGGAACCATCGGCACTTTGGGCCCGGCATCGGCAGCTCGTTGAATCGGGACCTCAGGAGCTTTAGCCATCGATACCGCGGCTGCCGAGAACGCTCCTCCGGCAGATTTCGAAGCTTGAACTGGTCCAGTCGGCAGCTTCCGAGTCGGAGCTTGGGGCCGCAGCTGTCCACGCCACTTTTTCTCTTCACACTCCACGCAGAGTACCCGCCCGCCGGAAATCGGGAACCCGCAAGCCTCGCACTTCCGCAGCCCTCGCAGCACCGGAGGCACGTGGCTCTGGTCCGCGTCGATGGCCTTCGTCACTTCACCCTCATCCGCAGCCGACCAGAACAAAAGCTTCTTCGCCGGACTAGGACTCACAGGAACATGACTGACTGGAGCATCACTGACTGGAGCATCACTGACTGGAGCATCACTGACTGGAGCATCACTGACTGGAACATGGTTGGGGGAAGATATTGGCGCGCTCTGAACTGGCGATGTCTGCGCCTGAGGCTCCGGCAAAACCGCATGCGGAGTTGCCTCAGCCAAGTCGGGAACTGCTTCGACTAAAGGTGATTCCAGCGCAGCCGCTGCTGTCAGCTCAGGAGCATGATCCTCCCGATATTGTCGGACCTCTTCCACGACGAGGTCGCTCAGGAACTGACCTTCGAAAACTTCCGGATGCACCGCTTCCGCTATCGAACTCTCGCGCTCACTCAACTGCTGCGGCAGGATTTCGACAGCATGCGCCAGCCGGACCGCCGTCTCCACCATCTCGCTCAGCCGCTGTACCGCCGAGAGGTCCCGCTCCCCGAACGCATGCGCTTTCCCGGAAAAAAGTTCGAAGACTCCAAGAACCTGATCATCGTTCACAACCGGCATGACCAGCACCGATGCAATTCCCATCTGCCGGCATACCTCGCGATTCACGCGCGCGTCGCGCTCCGCGTCGTCGCAACGCAGAAGCTGGCGCGTCCGCACACTCTCGCCCGAGAGCCCGAACTCGGTGGAGAGCAGCGCGCCCAACTCCGGCGCATTCGTCCCCGAACTGGCGCGGCACAACATGTCATGGCGTCCATCCCGCCGCAGTGCAATCGCGGCTCCGCTCGCGCCCGTGATGTATTGCGCGCGATCGGCGAGTAACTGAAGCGCCGCATCGAGATCGCTTTGTGCCATCTCGGCCAGCGAACGTCCTCCATCTTCGCCCGGAAAACGCACCGACGCCGCCATAGCGGCCTGCGCCGCCAGTGCTGCCGACACTCCCTGCCGACGACTTGGACTGTTCTCTTCCAGGAATGCTCTCCGGCGGACCAAAGCCCGCCCGTCAATCTTCATTCTATAAATTGTAGGGATACTAACTCTGGAGTCTCGCTCGCAGGAACTACCGTGTCAAGGTTTCTTAAGGGCAGAGGTATTAAGCCAAAAGTGTCAAGAGAGGCTTAAGCACCCAGCATTCGGCACTCAGCCCATTAAAAGCGTAGAGAAATACCAAACCTTGGACTGCCAAGAAGTCTCAACGGAACGAAAAGGGCTGACTGCCAAGTGCTAAGTGCTAATTGCTGCTTTCCTACTTCCGCCGCAGCGCCGCCTGTGCCAGCCCATTGGCCTCGGCGTTTTCCTCTCGTCGCACGTGGGAAATGGAGAACGCCAGCGAGCGTGCGAGTTTGCGGCAGGTCCAGTGCAGGGAGTAAAGGCGGGCACTGCGGCAAACATATTCTCCGGTCATTTGCCGCACCACAACTTCGGAATCGGAATAAACGTGGAGCTTGTGGGCCTTCCGCTCCACCGCATATTGCAGGGCTTCCATCAAAGCGGCGTACTCGGCAACATTGTTGTCCTGGCGCCCGATCCACTTCGCGATCCGGACGGGACCTTCCGCCTGACCGCTGATTACTACGCCAATGCCCGCCGGACCCGGATTTCCCAGGCATCCGCCGTCCACATAGGCCACCAGTTCTGACGTCACTTCGATTTTTCCAAGTCTACTCTGCACTGTGCCCTCATCAATCCTCACCGTCAAGACTATTATTTGGTTCCCTTTCAGCGTTTTGCAGTTAATCTTTTCACTGTGAATCCTTCTGTGCAAAAGGCGTACCAGACGAAATCGCCTCGGACTAAGTTTTTCCATTACAACCATTTGCATTTTCGATTATGCACAGCTCGAATCGTCGCTATTGCACCAATAGTTTGCGTTGACTTTTCTAGTTACTCTGGTAACTTTGCCTACGTCGACGGTCGAAAGGGTTGGCACAATAAAATGAGCTGGCCCGAAGTAGACTGAGTGATTAGCCGGGCGGGGCGACCCGCAAGGCGACCGGACCTGAAAAAACCGACGGATCTGCGAGGTTCAGTTGGGGTTCGGGACTGCGAAAGCAGTGATCGCATCAAGGGGCTGTGACGGTACATGCTTCCACGCTGTGGGCTCCCTCGCAGGAGCTAGCGGCTAGGGCATAACCAATGTCACGGCCCTTTCAATTTTTTTCCACAGTTCGCCCACCTTTTTACGGCACGGGTCCCGCCCTTTTCTCTTTCTCTCATCAATGAGTCATATGTGATTTATTGCCATCAGTATCGCTGCAAGCTATTATGGACAGGCCCAGCAGCGAGCATCCTCCAAACTGTCATCTCAGAAAGACAACACGCGACCACAAAGACGTTTTATCTGTATTGTTGTTCCAGTCTGTAGGGACCTCGCATAGCATCGGGCGGAGCGCGGCTTCGTCGTTCTCAAGACCTCTGGCCTGAGGGAGTTTCCCGTGAAGCCCACATTGCTATTGTTCTTGATCGCAGGAAGTATCCTGCTCGGCCTGGCAGCCCAGTCGCCCACACAACCGCCCGAAGCAGCGACCGGATTCGACGACCAGAGCAACGGATTTTCCGATCCTGTTCGTCGTCTTGCCGACCAGAAATTTTTCGAGGAAGTTGAGCACATCGCTCCCGATGGACTCGGCCCCCTCTACAATGCCCAGTCCTGCCGCGAGTGTCACCAGACTCCGGTCAGCGGAGCCGCCAGCCAAGTGACCGAGTTGCGCGTCGGGCATCTCGATGCCCACGGCCAGTTCCAGACTCCAGAGATCCCGATCAATCACGGAGCGGAGATCATCAAGGATCGAAACCTGGTGAATGACCGCGCCATCTGCCCTGAGATTCAGGAACGTGTACCTGAAACCGAAACGGTGCGCACCACCCGCCTGGCGACCAATACCCTCGGCGACGGGTACGTGGAAGCTATTCCCGACGAGACCCTGCTCAAGATTCGCAAGGACCAGTGCAAGGCGTCCCGCGGAAAAATTTGCGGGCAGGCGATTAAGGTGCTCGTACCCGAAAGTGAAGGAGCCGATCGGATCGGACGTTTCGGATGGAAAGACCAGCACGCGAGTTTGCTCGCATTTGCCGCTGATGCTTACCTGAACGAGATGGGAATCACGAACCGCCTCCAGCCAACGGAAGTGACCACAGCCTGCAATCCTCCGGTGACGACTATCATCCCGAACACCGACCCGACGAAGATCACGGAACCCAATAGCCTCCCCGATCCCACCGACAACAATCTGGAAGATATCGACCACTTTGCCAGTTTCATGCGGTCGCTCAAAGCCCCGGCCCGGGACACAACGACCACCGCCGAGGTCATGCAGGGATCGCAACTCTTCACGAAGATCGGCTGCGCCAGTTGCCATGTGGACACCATCGTCACGGGCAAGAGTCCGGCGGCCCCCGGCGCGCCGGGATTGCATCCCGACGCGCTCGAGAACCGGACGATTCATCCTTACAGCGACTTCCTCTTGCACAATGTAGGGACCGGAGACGGAATCCCGATCGCGCTGATTGAACACTTCGGCCGCAAGCGAGTAGAGAAGCGAATACGAGAATTGGAAACGTCGAGGGCAGAAACAAAGCAACCCGCCAAAGGAAAACCCGAAGACGAATGTAGCGAGAGCTACCAGACGGCGGTGCTCGAGGGAGAAAAGCATCCTGACCTGTTGCGCGATACTCTTTGTGCCCGCAACAAGATCAGAACCGCCCCGTTATGGGGACTTCGCGTGCGCTCGCGTCTGATGCACGATGGCGTATCCGTAGACCTCGGCGATGCCATCCGCCGTCATCAAGGCGAGGCTGAGGAAGTAACCGAGCGCTTCGTCAAACTAAAGCCCGCAGAGAAAAAAGCGCTGCTGGCATTTCTGCAATCGCTGTAAGCTTCTGGCCGGCGGGCCATCAGGCGCCGACACAAAAGGCGAAATGACCTGTTGTGCTCTGCCTGGTCGTGTGCAAAAAGGAAGTAACAGGAAGGTGACTGGGCTGTTTCCAGTCGAGCGAAGGATTCTCGCAGGCCACTCTGACTTACAGAGCTTCTCCCCGCCTGATTTTGCTCCTATTCGGCGGCATCCCTAACAGCCCAGCGATTCTAAGGAAATGCTAGTCGCTGCGCTCCGCAGGCCGAAAGTAACGAAGGTAACTCGCGCCAGCATGCAGCTACGCCGCCGCACCCGATGCCTCTGCGGCGTCGACGTCCGGCGGCTTGCCGCCCATAATGAGAAGCCACAACATGAACACAATCTCCCCAATCATCCCGGGCTGAGAGTAGGTATCCACCTTGTCCTGATATTCCGGCAAAAGAATTCCCGTGAGACTCAGGATCACCCATGCCACGCCGGCCAACCCGAGCCACACTCCCAGAAACCGCGGCAAAAAGCACGACCTGTACACCAGCAGCCCCAGTGGAAAAAGCCATAGCCCCCAAAACATCTCGGCGACGACAAATCCCTGGCCATGCAACTTGATGAACAACATGGCCAAAGCCTCCCGCTGAGTCTTGTCGAGCACAGATAAGAAGTCCGCCCCGCGCACCAGCACGAGCGCAGCGATCGAGTTCAGCTCATTCACGAACGCGATCGGAACCGACGTCACAATCAACATCACCATCATCGAGGCATACCGCCGGCTCACCCCTTTGAGCAGATCATACAAAGCCAGCGCCACGAAGATGAAACCGGCCTGACCGATGATCTCGCCCGCAATGCCGAAGCGAAACAGCGTCTCGTGGGCCAAGATGTTGCTAGCCGATGCCGCCGCGTTTCCGTGCACGATCACCTTGCCGGGAACATAGCCCATAGCGAAAAAACCGACGATTGACGTGAGTACATACAGTAAGCCTGCCAATCTTCCTGGGTTCTTCATAAAGCTTGTGGGTCCTCGCGTGTGGAGTCTGTAACGTGTCTCATAAATTGCTTTGAAAGAGTGCGGCTTTCAGGAGCGCCGAAAAAAGCCATAAAAGACACGGGCTTCACAGTTTGCTGAAAAACTCTTTTTTGGGTGGCGCAGCGCTTTTCAGCGCTGCGATAAAGCCTCTCTTTTCTGATGGGCTTTTAGCCTCTGAGGGAAGAGCCTAGGTCCAGCAACCAACTTATGAGACCAGTTGACCAGTTCTAGCCTGAGATACGGCAGAGATTGTCAAAAGTTCCGCGACCCGGCTCTGTCCGCGCAACGACAATCCCAGCTGTCAAGAAAAATAGCCCCACGTTTCTGATCTCACCTAAGCTGGCGAAATTCGACAACAAGTTTGCCGCGAAGAATGCGGCGTAGTTGTTGACGGCGGAGTTCACGACAAAGCGAGACCTAAGATTAAGAGTTGCACTCGGAATTCAACAAAAGCTGAGACCGGGACCACCTGCACGGCGCCTACGAATTCCAACTAAAAAACAACCCTGCCACCCGTGGGATGGCAGGGTTTATTGTTCAAGTACTCCGACGACTGCTATTTTCCGTAGAAGTAATCAGCGAAGGCTTTCGCGTTCGGCGTTCCCACGCCAGTCACGTTGTCCCAGCCCGACTTCGTGTGCAACGCCAAAGGATCGTTGCACGATGTCCCGTCCAAGGTGGACTCGGGCACATCCGCGCAATCACTACCGAATGAAATGGCGAGCGATGTGAACTGCAGGTACGGGTAATCCCACAGCCCAGTGACGAACCTTGTGGCTGAGGAGCCTCCCATTACGGTGTTGGCGTTGTAGTTATTTGTACCGGTAGATTCCTGAATCGCTGCGGTCACGTTGTGCTTCGAGGTAACCGGAACGATATCGAATACGGTTCCCGCTGGCATCGAGTAAAGATAGGGTGCGGCCTGACCGAGCTCTTTTCCACCTCCCGCCAAGGCTTCCTGGTTGGCGATGGCCCAGAGTCCGGAGAACATTGGAGCTGCCAGACTCGTGCCTCCGACCACCTCCCACACCTGGGCCGGAGCCTGGAACGGAATGCTGATTAGGATCGCTCCTCCGGTAAAGGGATCCGCCAACCAAGAGATGTCCGGAAGTAGGCGGTACTTGCCCGGCAGCTTTTTCTGGTACGACGGTTTGGCGAAGCCGCCCAGGCAGGCCGGTGGGAACACAGTTTGATCGTTGACAACACAGTTGGCCGCGCCGCCGCCGGAACCAAACTGGAACCCGAACCAGAGGGGAGGATCGAAGACGAACCCTGTCTCGGCCAGCAAGGTTTCGTTGTTTCCCCAACCTGCTTGCCAGGCAATCGAGTTGTCGGGATTCAGTGCCAGACTTATCCCTCCGACGGCAGTGGCCCACGGAGAATCAGCGGGTGCGCTGACAGTCTGCGGAATTCCAAGGATTGAAAAGTCGCCGGTGTCGCCCGTCGAGAAGTTGGTTGAAATCCCCATGGCAGCGGCTTGCTCGGAAATCAGGCTCTCCGTTTGCAGTTCCGTCGTGGGAGTGAACGATTCGGGTGACCCATAGCTGCCCGAGAGGACATTTCCCAGGCCCCGGTTCACGACGTCAAACTCCGCCTCGTTCACATCCTGAAAGCTGGCTGACGGCGGAACCACCAAGTTGATATTCGCGCCCGGCGCGATAGCGTGCGCCCATTCCACATCCAGGTTGATTTCTACCTGGTTCCAGGAGATGCAGAAGCTGGGTGCCGTGTAGATGATGGCGAAGTTCGACGGGGTCAACTGCGGTAGGCCGTACTGCGCCGAAAATGCATTGGCATCCTGCTGAACCGTAGCCGAACCGCACCAGTCGACGATCGCGATCGTCTGGCCGGTGCCGTCGTATCCCTCGGCGTACAAGCCGGTCAGATTGTAAGCCGTCGCGATCGATGTCGGTGTATAGGCGCAGCCTAAGTCGGTCAGGTTCGGCTCATTCAGTTTGTTACCCGAGTAGGTGCCGATCGGCAACGCGCCGGTATTGTTGGTAGAAAACGACTCGGTTTCCGTGCCTGTAAAACACTGCGACGAAAAGATATCGGCACTCGTTACCGCAGCCGGTTCCGCAGTCGACGGTTTCACTACCGCTGCGGCAGGCTTGGCACCGCCGAAGGACGTCGGACGAACAACCAACGGATGCTCGAACCCTCCCGTATCAAGTCCGGACACGGCTGTTGCGACCGCCCCTGCTGCTCCCTCGACATACGGGTCGCTGGCGTTAGCGCGGATCGTCTGGTCGCCGACCTGATACTTGTTGAGTTGCACCCGGAACGCTTCCTCCACGTCGCCGACCGTGCCACGCGCGCGCACGTAAAAATTGCTCGGGCCCGTCTTGACGACCTTCAGATTGTGGGCTGCAAAAAACTGCCGCACCGTCCTGGCTTCTTGCACCGTGGGCGCGAAACGGGCAGCGATATCCTTCCGCGTCAGCCAGTGATGGTAGTTAGGAGAATTGCGATCATAGAGCGACCGCGTCAGCGCATCGAATTGCCTTTGATTGTGCATCCGTAGCCAGATGCTTACCTCGATCACCTTCGTCGGGTCTTCGGTCCCAACATTTTTCGCCGACGCCACATAATTTGGCGTGTTGTGCGCAATGAATCTTCCGGTGGCAGCAAAGCCCTGCGATGCAAGGCACCCGATCAGCACCACCACAAACAGCCCCAGCGATATGTCCCGCACTGCTTTGTTCTTGGCTGAAAGCACAACTGCATTGCTAGAGTCCATTTACTCCTCCTGTATTGACTAGACAACCGTATCTTCGGACTTACTCGTTATTCCTTGGGACGTGACGTCCGTTCGCACCAACACGAATTACTCGACAAATGAGCCGACTCACTTCGTTGCAGGTTGAGTTTCGTTGAGAGTTGAGATGACGGGTGGGAATTGAGAGCGACATCCTACCCCCATTCGTAGCGAATGGTCAATCGTTAAACGCATCGTTAAACGCAACGCTGTCGTTAAACGCAACACCCGGCTGTCGCTCTTGGCGCGTCCGTGGCCCGATTTGACGGGTTCCCTACCTTTCCCCACCAAAAACCTATGACGAACTCTCGTCCTATCACAGCTCGCCTTACGCAGCGATGCTCACGCGCGAGTGATTCGTGACGCCGATCTTCGTGATTGAGATCAGGACCACCATCGGGCGGTTGGCACTTGCGAGTGCCGGCCCAAAATCGTAACGACCTCTGCCATGCCGAAGAAAATCGTTTTACTAAATCGCCGCCCGCTGTGGGATAATTCCTGACCGTAAATGATTTCCGCAACTGCGTATCTGTCTGTTCGCAGAAAATCACTTCAGCACTTGTGAGGGCGAAAACTTCTATGTCCAAAAATCCCCTGTCGCGCCGCCAATTCATGCAAATCGGTTCCGGCGCTCTCGTCGCCGGCACCGTCGCTAAATCCGTTTTGCAACCCCACATCCTCAATGCCTCCTCGCGCCCGATTGCGCCCAGCGACACCGTGCGCTTCGCTTCAATCGGCACCGGCATTCGCGGATGTGAGCACCTTCAAGCTTCTCTCTCGGTTCCGGGCATTCAGTGCGTCGCGGTTTGCGATCTTTACGACAGCCGGCATACCGCCGCGCAGGAAGCCGTAAACAACCCGAGCGTCCCAGCTACCCGGGATTATCGTTCGATTCTCGACCGCAAGGATGTCGACTCCGTCCTGATCGCCACCATGGATCACAACCATCTCCAGATCTTTCAAGATGCCTGTGCCGCCGGCAAAGACGTCTATTGCGAGAAGCCGATGTCGCATACCCCCGAAGACGGATTCGCCATGGTCGAGGCCGCGCAGAAAAATAAGCGCATGGTCGCTATCGGCAGCCAGCGCGTCAGTTCCGTCCTTTATGCCAAGGCGAAAGAGATCTTCGATTCGGGCAAGATGGGCGAAGTCTTCTCCATCAATGCCTACTGGGACCGCAACTCGCCCAGCGGCGCCTGGGTTTACCCCATTCCGCCGGATGCCAGTGAGAAGACGATCGACTGGAATGCCTTTCTCGGCAAAGCTCCCAAGGTCCCCTTCGATCCCATTCGCTTCTTCCGCTGGCGCTGTTTCCGCGACTACGGCGAGGGACTCGGTGGAGATCTCTTTGTTCACCTGCTCTCCGGCATTCAGTTCGTCGCCGGAATCAATGAGCCCGCACAGCGCGCTCAGTCCTCCGGGGGTCTTTTCCACTTTAAGGACGGGCGCGACTTCCCCGACCTCATCGAGACTCTCTACGATTACCCGAACTGCCGCGTGACCCTGCGCTGCAATCTGAATAACAACGGTGGAGAATTCATCGGCTTCTACGGCACCAAGGGCACGATGATCATCAAGGACTCCACACTCACCTATAAGCCCGAAGACACGCGTCCCGAGCCCGAAGGCTATTCGATTTTCGGTTGGCCGAAGGCGCTGCGCGATCAGTATCTGCAGAAGTGGCACGAGGAGCATCCCGAACCGGAAGCTCTGAGGTGGAAAGTCGACGAAACCGGCGAATCCTACGTCAACCCACCGGGCTACAGCGACACCGTCGATCACCAGGCGAACTTCTACAACGCGGTGCGCACTCGCAAACCAGTTGTCGAAAACGAAGTCTTCGGCAACAACGCCGCCATAGGCTGCCACCTGGCGAACTTCTCCTACTTCGAAAAATCCGTAGCAGTCTGGGACAAGTCAGCCAAGAAGATCGTCAAAAGTTAGCCGGAACGAGGAACCACGAGGGTGCCCCACCCTTGTCGCGGTTTAAGCGACAGGGTGGGGTTTTTGACTTTCTGGTGAGGAAGACACGATTTCACCCGTAACAAACTGCTGCCGGAATGGGCGCCTCCGTCACTTCTTAAACACCGCATCCAGCGCCGCCTGCGCGATCGCTTCATCAATTTCTGACTTAGCGCCACTCGCGGCAATCCCTCCGATGGTTTGCCCGTCGACCTGGATCGGCAGCCCGCCCTGATTAGGGAAAAAATCGGGGAAGGCAAGTACCGCCAGATTCCCGGCCTTCAAGGCATCCTCTCCGTCCTTCGATGGCTTCCGGTACAGCGCCGAGTGTCGCGCCTTCTTCTGAGCAAACTGGATGGTGTTGAGCGACGCGCCATCCGCCTTCTCCAGAAAGAGAAGATTCCCGCTGTCGTCCACAATACAGATGGTCACCTCAACGTTGAGCTTCTTCGCTTCCGCCTCGGCCGCGGCCACCAACGCCTTGATCGTGGCCAGGTCCAGGCGCTTCTTGGTTGGGAGCTCAGCCACAGAGACGGCCACCATGAAAGTCAGCATCACAACAAAGAGTTTGAACATGCCACGGATGCTAGCAGCCGACGTGCCAGTTTTCCAGGTGCACCCGTTCTGCAGACGCGGGTGCCCCACCCTGGTCGCGATTTTTGCGACAGGGTGGGGATTTTTACCTCCTACTAATCGTACTGAAACCCAGATCGCTACTTCGGCAGAACAATCAGGTTCTGCACGTTGGGAATCGAGTGCGGTGACGCCGGAGCCCGCGTCGCCCCGGTCGAGGTCACAGTCCACACGAAAAGCTTTCCTGCCTTCAGGCTGATCGCGTACACATGGTTCGCGTTATCCCAGAAAACCTGGTCGATCGTGTTCCCGGTCAGAAGCCCGGTGAACTTCGTGATCGGATTCGCTCCATTGAAATGGAAGATCTGGAACCCCGCTGTCCCACCAACGGCTAAATACTTCCCCGATGGCGACATCGAGTAGTCGTTCACCGCTCCCACGAGCACGGTTGGCATGTTCGAGAACGTGCTCTTGGTGGTCAGATTCCCCGTAGCGCCTGCTGTGTAAGACGCCAACTGCCACAGGCCATCCTGTCCCCAGTTCGAATTCAGCGGCTCGATCGCAATCGCGAGATGATTCGTCGGATCAGCAGCCGCCTTCCATGGACAATAGAATCCGCCCGATTTCTCCGCGGGAAATGGAAAGGTGGAGTTCAGGTACGAGAGCGTCCCGTCCGTGTTGCGCTTCACTCCGATGATCTCCTGATCGAAGTGATAGCAGCTGGATGAGTACGCATACACGTTATTTCCGATGAAGCTCACCGGAGTGTTGTTCGGTGGGCCTCCCGCCAGATCGCCGATCTTCGTCAGTCGTCCGCTGGATTGGTTAATGCTGAACGACAGGTAATCGTTGTTGGTCGTGTAGTAGTCCGCATACAGCGTCGAACCGGTGTGATCCAAGTACACACTTATAACTGCGGCCCCGGGATTCGTCACCTTGTACGTGTCTTTGAATGTGAGGGCCCCGTTGGACGCAATCGAGAACGAGTTGATGTCAGTGTCCACGTTCGCCACACCAAACAGCCATGCTCCATTGACCGCCATGTAGTTCACGTCGTATGGAAACGGCGAACCAGCAATCGCTGTCAGCGCTCCGTTGGAGGCCGCCGAGTATGCGTTGATCTGGCCCGTGCTGCTCGTCGGTGCGCTGGAAACGTACACGTACGCGACCGGGGAAGCCGGGGGCTGAATTGAGTTTGATTCAGTTGATGAGGACGTGACCTGAGCGGATGCCAGAACTGTGCTGGCGCAGATCGCTACGAACGCGAGCGAACACACCGGGATTCTGCGAGACATACAATTGATTGCTGCTCCACCGGAGAATTGGAAATCGACCAGCGAGGATTCAGATGCTGTCCTGCCGTTCTGGGTTTAATCCGACAACGTCGAGTAAATACCTAGTGATATTCGTGTACTGGCGCGAACGGCACGAATCTCTAAAAATCCTATCTTCCCTTGTCACCGATTCAGACAAGTTCTTCCGCCTTGCGATCGAGTGTTTGCTTTAGGCGTCCAAGGATTTCACTGTATGAAAGCTCGGATAGCCCTCAAATCCTTCAACCTCGGGATGTCTGCCCACCCCCATCAGAAAACAACATTGTTAAATCTCTAAATTTAACTTGGATTGCCGGAGAATCTGGAGTATCTTTCCCGCATTGAAATTGGCGCAAGGCCCGCCAAGCCTGCTTTCCGGGAACCGTCGGTCACGTCAAAGTCACCCTGCTCGCGTGATCGATAACAGGTGAAGTGAGGTCTCAGCAGATCCGAGGGAATTCTGCCGTGAAATCTCCTCTTTTTGTCTGCATCTTGTCGTGCTCTCTTCTCAACTGTTCCTCCTATGCCCGCAGCATCCAGGCCGGCTCGCCCGATAACTCACAGCCTGCTACTGGAGCCGCGCAGGCTCCTTCCGAAAACCAGGTGCTGGCCTCTGCGCACTTTACGATTCCCGGTCCGGAGCGTTCCTTCCTTCGCATGGCCGGCATCAGCCAGATGGTCAGACCCGAAGAAGTCCTGCCTCTGTTGAGCAGGAATGTCTTTATCGAGGGCTATCAGGGTTCCAGTCAACCTACGGAGTTTCTTATCTTGCTACGGCGTTATGTCGTGCAGGCAAGAGAACTCACCGAGTTAGCGGCGCACAACGGCATGGTCATCCGTGTTGCTGGTTGTGACGACGCCCAGCCGCTTCTGCATATCCTCGGATACCGCACTCGTCCGGATTGCGGCAAAGCTGACACCGCTTTACTTACCGACGATCCCGAACGCGCATTCCTCACCATCGATTCCGGATTCCCGCTGCCAGACCTGGAGCGGACGCTACAGGGAGGAAAAGCCTTCGAGTACGCCTTCTCGCCTTCCGCTGTGCCGGTGCTGTTTGCCGGAAGCGAGTGGACTATGGCGAGCAAAAAGAACCACACCGAAAATAGCAGAGACTTGCTCGACACAATTTTGAACGATCCGGCAGTGGCTCGTCTCTACTGGGCGCTCTCGCGGATCGAACCGGAAACGGCTGGCTTCTTGCAGCACTCCATCGGACTTCAGAAGCTGGTCCCCTACGCCGCCGTTCTTGATTTCTATGGCCGGGAGCTATCCGTTTCGAGCGGCAAAATCAGCGTGCCGGGCGGGGTGGCCGCGGAATCTTCCTGGAGCGATTTGGTCGGTGCAACCCCGTCCAATCCGTCCGCCTTCATCTCCAAACTGCTGGCCCGCGACAAGGGATGGCTCGCCGCTTATTTCGATGTTCTTTGCCGTGCCAATAGCGAGCAGCAGGCCTATTTCACGGATCCGCATCGCCTGAAATTTTTCTACAGCGCACTACTCTCGACCGATTCCTCCGACAAGCCAACCCGTGGCACGTTCCGCCCCGTTCCTGAAATGTTGCTTCTTGTCGCTCGCCTTCCGCTCGATAGTTCGGGACAGCCTCAGGTTCCCGGAGGTCTCGAATCCTGGAAGCGAATTCTTTTCGATGGCCATCACCGAAACGTGCTTCGCAAATGGGCAAAACCGGACAAGTTGGCTCATCCCGATGACCTCGTTCGAATGCTATTTGCCCTGTCCCGCACTCACGACACCGATCTTCTTCAGCTCTACATGGCGCTCAGCCAAATCGACAGCAGAAGACCGGCCGATCACCGCCTCGCACCTGCAACCGTCGAATTGTTAGCGCGCAAGTACGAAGACTACAGCGATCAATACCGCATCTTCTCCGAGTTCCCGGAGTTAGGCGACGAGTCGATCACACTATTCCTCGATGTAGCGCAGAGCCTGAGCAATGCGCCGATGGCATTTCGAGCCAACGCGTTCGGCACCTTCCAGGCAAGCGTCGGAATCTGGCAGATCCTGGCCCGTCAGGGACAAATCCCGCCATCGCGCCTCGATGAATCCTGGCAGCGCGTAGTCCGCCCCTTTGCGGGCATTCGATCGGCAGGTCATCTCTATGACGCCGGCCGGAATTCCCTGGGAGAGATCTTCCGCGTCTCTCTCGGCAAGCCGCACGGCTCTCAGGACGACATCATTGAACTGCTAGCCGGACCTCCGCAGACCACTCCGCAAGGAAAGCAGATGCACAACGAAGTTGCCAACCGCATCCGCTCCGTCCTTGATGATCAGCGCCTGGTCTCGATCGATACACTCATGTCGGTAGGCGATGGACTCGCTGAAAAAGAACGCGGCAAGCATCCCGAAGAGTACGTCGTCCTGCTCGCGGCGCAAACCCGCGAATTCGAAATGCCGCGCCCCATCTTCAGCAACGGTGAAAGAACCCAGTGGGCTGCTGGCATTTACAACAATCACCACACTGATGTGGAGATGCGCACCGACTTGCCCAAGCTCCTCAAAGCTCCAACAGCCTCGCGCTCGCAAATCGAAGAGGCCCGAGGCCAACTCGCCTCGTTCCTCCGCGACACTCTCGTCGGCCTCAACTACGCTTACTACGAACCGCCCGGCGCGCAAGCCCTGCACAACAATCCGCTCTTCGTTCGCTCCCATGATTTTGCCGGCGAATCTGTTACTGGAATCTCGAGCCTCTGGCAAGCCCCGGTGCTTCTCGGCCGCGGAACTCCTGCAGGCGGCGGCGCTCACTTCGTCGGCTCTCTCGCCGATCTCCCTTACGTGCTGGCGGAGCTTGAGCAGGATTTCATTTCGCCCAACAGCGTTCAAGCGCTCGTATGGGGTGAGATGACTCCCGGCATGCTGACCAGCGCCATCCTGCCGCGGTGGTGGAACGTTAGCCCCTCGGAGTTGCACGCCATCGCTCTCTACCAGAAATCCGGCGAGGAGCTTCTTGCCGCTTCTGAAAAAGATGAAGCGTTGCGCGCCAACGTGCTTGCGATCTTGTCCAACCGCCTGCTTCCCCAGCAAGCGCGGCAGATCGAGCAGGCAATGCGCGCGGGAAACGTCGCCAACATCATTCCCCAGATGATGCCCGCCGACACCTTTTACCTGGCCGCGGAATTCCAACAGAAATATCCCGAGCAACCTCGTACCTTGGGAACGTCAACTCAGGAGCTGCAGGAACTGACTCGTCAGCATCCCGACCAGGTCAACTGGAAACGCCTGTCGCACGACTTCGGCACCCCTCATCCGGTCATGGCGCAGAACTATGGTCCTGAACTGCTGAATGTAGCTCCCATGCCGCCCTTCGCCGGATCCTCCAGCCGCTTCCTGCCGGAATGCTGGGATTCACCCAACTTGTATTGGGCTCGCTTGGCCGATGAGGCGGGCCTTCCCCCTGTGATGTTGAACCGTTTGGTACCCGAGCTGACGCAAAGCATGATCCAGAGAATCTTCGCTACCGATTTCGAGGATTGGCCTGCGCTTCTTCGTGCCATGCATGAGACCGGAGCCGACTTCCGGCAAGGCAAACTGGGATCTCCGCAACGAATCAGCGCCGTTCAGCATTGAGAGCTGTCTCTTAAATCGTTTGTGATGGGTTGGCCAAGGTGATGGGTTGGCCAAGGTTTTGATAGGGCACGGCTTTTAGCCGTGCCGTTCGGGTTCGCAAAAGAATGCGGGGCTTTAGCCCCTGAGGGAATCGCGCTCATGGTAAGGAAATTTCATTTGGCGGCCGCACTCTCTTTTCTATTGTTCCTGGTCAATGAAACTGCGACCCGGGCGCAAGACAATCCCGACATCCACGTTGTCGTAAACATGGTCCAGCTCAACGTGGCCGTCACCGATAACAAGGGCAACTACATCACCGGACTCAAGCCCAGTGATTTCGCCATTTACGAAGATGGCATCAGGGAAAAGCCCGCCACCTTTGCAGAAGGAGATGCACCCGCACACCGTCTGGACGATCTCGGACAGGAGGCTTCTTCCGTCGCGCCCTTGCCGGACTCCTCCGCCGGATCTTCTGACGGTGTCCCGGCTCAGACTTTCGATCAGCTCATAAGCGGCTCCAACGTCTTCGTCCTCTTCGACACCAGCGACTACATGTATCGCGGCTTCGTGTTTGCCCAGGACGCAATCTCCGAATTCATTCGCTCGCTGGCCAAAGCCGACAAGATTGCCTTCTATTCTTACAGCCGCGATCTCTCGCGGGTCGCCCCACTCACCGCCGACCGCGGCCAATTACTGCAGGCCGTCCGCTCCACGGTTGCCGGCGACCAGGCTGCCCTGTATAACGCGCTTCTGCTCACTCTTAAGGACGCTGCGCAAAACCGTGGCCGAAAAGTCGTCGTCGTATTTTCCAATGGCCCCGACAATTCCAGCGTCGTGCCCCCCGAAGACGTAGCCGAATTCGCCCAATCCTCCGGCGTCTCCATCTACATGATCAGTACGCAGGAAGCCCGGCTCGAGCCCGTCTCCACCGCAGTGTTTGACCGCATGACGGCGGCCACCGGCGGCAAAGCCTACTTCGCCCGGAACTGGCGCGATGAGCACCGCGCCTTCGCCTCGATCCGCGATGATCTCGCTCATCTCTATTCCCTCAGCTACTACCCCAAAGCGAATCCGAACAACGGATGGCGCGCCGTCACCGTAAGGCTGGTGGGGGATCGACTGAAGAAATATAAGGTCCGGACCCGCAACGGCTACCGCCCCCAGCCCACGCGCTTCTCCGGCGCCGACAAATCAACGTTGTCCGCTCTGACTCCATAGCGGGAAACGGCCCTCGGAATTTAGCGGGTGCCCCATCCTTGTCACGCCGCCTTTTGGCGAACAGGGTGGGGATTTTGACTGTGTCTTTTCCTGAAAAATGTGGGCAGACGGAACGCTCACCATCTTTGGGGTGGGACCGGTTGCGACCTACCGCTGAGAGACCCAATCCCCGCAGGACCCCTACTTCTTCTTCGGCAGATACTTCTTCTCAATCGACGCCACGACCACGTAGTTCGGGTCCACCATCTCGTTGAAGTGGATCTTCGCGACCTTCGACAGCAGCTCGTACGCATCCATCTCCGACAGACCGTAGTCGCGATGAATCCAGTACACCAGTTCGGTCAGCGCGATCCGCACGGCGTCGTCCGCCGGACGATACGCGCCCACGGTCATGATCGCGTCGTCGTTCTCAAACTGCGGCCACTCGATCTTGCGCCCCTTGATCACGCTCACCTGCACGCGCGCCTTCAGCGGTACCTCGATCGCCGACCCCGCCGCCTCGCCGTCGCCCATCGCCGCGTGCCCGTCGCCCAGGTACAGCAGCCCGCCCTTCACGTTCACGGGAAAGTACACGGTGTTCCCTTCGCTCGCCTCCGGAGAATCCATGTTCCCCCCAAACTCGGCGGGGACAATCGAACTCCTGGCCTCTCCATTCGCCGGAGCCACGCCGATGCACCCAAAGAACGGACGCATCGGAATCTTCACCGCGAAATCCGAATCGAGCGCCTTAAACGTCGCCGTATTATCCGCATGATTGATTGGATAAAACCACACCCGCTCCTGCCACGGAGATTTCTCGAGCACCGGCGTGTACTTCGACGAGTTGATCGATCCAAATCCTGGCGAGAACGCACCCACGCCGTAGTCGCCATCCACCTGCAGATCGAGAATCTTCACCGCCAGCGTATCCCCCGGCTCCGCGCCCTCGATGAAAAAAGGACCGGCCAGCGGATTGTCCCCCTTCGCCATGTCGAGCGTATCGCCCGGCTTCTTCAGCCCGTTGCCGAAACAGTCGAGCGTGTTGGTGTCGAGAATGTCCCCTGTCTTCAAATGCAGCACAGGCTCCGCCGTCGCGAAAAGATATTTCACGTTCGCATTCGTGGTCGTGTAGTGCACCACGTTCTGCGCGGTCGCCAGGCAACTAACCGAAAGGATGACTAAAACAAGTCTTGGGAAGTGCACGCGAGTCCCCCGATGTATTTGGAATTCCAAGATTGTCGCACAGCCGTGAGCGAACGTCGCACAACCCAAGACGAATCTTGCACATCGTGGAAGAACCACGCACAGCCGTGGAAGAGCGGCCCTTCAAGGGCCGCGTTCGTCGTACCGAGGTGAAGCCGGGCTTTAGCCCCAGTGGTCGTCTTCTCAAGGCTCAACGCGTCACTGCGGACTCGCTTTCACTGTGACCGAAGGCTGCTTCTGAGTCGAATGCAAATCCAGCACGTAAGCCGTCTGATCGCGCGTCAGGACGAACAGCCGTTTTCCATCAGGCGAGAATTTCTTGTAAGCAATCGAAACCGGAAAGCGGTACGTGCGCAACAACCGTGAATCGGCCAGCCCGTACACATTCACTTCGCCCTCGCCCGCGGAAACCGCATAGGCTTCACCCGCGCTCGAGATCACCGGTGAATGTCCAAAGACATGCCCCACCGCCTTGCCCGATGCCAGCGAATAGGTGATCACCCGGTCGCCGGTCACCTGCAACGCCACCCAATCGCGGTCGACGTTTGCGCTTTGGACCGAGAACGAATACTTGTTCGTCTTCACCAGCAGTTTGCTAACGACTGAGTTTGTGGCGACATCCACGAACTCATAAAGCATGTCTTCTTTTTCAGCTGAGCTTTTCAATTCCGGAAACTGCTTCAGCGCTTCATGGGCCGCCCCGCTCGATACCGGCCAGCCCAGCAGGACCTCTTTATAATCCGGGGTCCAGGCGAAGGACGGAGGCTCCTGCGGAAAATGGCGCGTCCAGAGCGTCGTCTTGGTGCGGAAGTCGCGCAACTCGTACGTCCAGTTCTTGCGTTGATACGGGTTGTCCTTTGAGGGCGTGCGCACCAGCAAATACGGGCCCTCCTGGCTGGCCAGAAGGTCCCCAATCGAAAACACACGAGACGCCGCGCCCTGTTTATTCAGCTCCACTACGGCGCGCTCCTGTTTGTCCTTCTCCGGAAAATCCGCGTAAAACGAATCGTCATCGCCAAACCATCCTTCGCTGAATGCGCGCACATGCTGCACGCGCGCATTGTGCGGTATGTCCCAGAGCGCGCCCCGGCTCCCGGTGGACGCAGCCAGCCAATCGAAATCCGACGACACCGCGATCGCGCGGTTGTTTCCCAGATGGGCCTGCGTCAACTGCGCCCGCGCCAGGATCTTTGCGGAAGGCACCTCGATCAGCAGAATGCGGCCGTCGAGTTCCTCGTACACCACCGTATTGTTGTACAGGTCTCCAGCGTCTTCCTTGAGGATTCCATTCAGTTTTCCAGTCGCCGGATCGACAAATCCACGCTTGCCCGTTTTCAGCGGACCGATCACTACATATTTGCCGTCTGCAGTAGGCTCGAGATTCGAGGCGTAGGAGAGCCTCGCATCCTGCAAATGTTCCCCGCTCGGAAACTTCAGCAGCGGAGACTTCACGGGGTTGAACGAATTGAGGCCGAGCAAGCGCTCACTGTCCACGAACGTGAACTCGCCGTGCATCACATTCCGGATCGAGGACGGCATCTTAGCCTCGCGGCCCGCTGCAAGATCGTAGGCAAACTCCGTCGTGCTGGTTCCCGCAAGAAAATATTGGCCGTCGGGCGAGAATCTCATCTCCGCCAGCCGCAGGTTCGAGTTCCCCTCCAGTTCGAGGATAAACAGCAAAATAAAATTCACCGATCGAAGCTGAAAAAAATCTTTCTTGCTGGCCAGCTCTTTTCCGCTCGCCGACTCCAGCAATTGCAACGCGAATTGCTTATCGAGGCACGCAAGATACTTCCCATCCGGCGAGAGTGTGCTCTGCAGGCAGCCCTCGCGCAGCACGATCTCGTGAACCGAAGCCCGCTTCTGGCCAGTAATGTCCCATGTCTCTACCCGAAGAGACGGCGTCTTGAACACCACCGACTTCGAATCGGGACTGAACGAGGCCTTATCCGCATCGGGAGCTTCGATGAAGAACAGCAACTGGAACGGATCGCGCGAAAGCACGTGGATGCCGCCCTCATCCTGCGCGAGCACGTACTTCCCGTCGGGACTGAAACGCAGATTGCTGACATCCGGACGCAACGGCAGCGCCAGTTTCTGCTTCACCAGCAAGCCAGGAAGAGACGCCGTGTGCATCCCAGTATTTGAGGCGATCACCTGCGACTGCCACGCCTCGAACTCCGCCGACGATGAGCGCGTAATCTTTGCGCACTCGGCCGGCATCATCGAAACCGATCGCAATAACTCCCGCAGACGTTTCTGTTCCGACGTGGTATGTCCCAGCAGATCGGTAAACCAGCTTCCCGTTTTGCCGTGAGTGACGTTGAAGCGATCCCACAAGTCGACATAAGCCTGCGGGGCAAATCCTGCGCGTGCCATGGCAAACAGCGCCACTTGGTCGGCGACGTACTGATCTCCTTCTCCCTCGCCGCTGACATGAGTCGGTTTGCGCTGTTCATTTTCTAGCAAGCGCTGGAACTTGTCGTAGATGTCAGCCCGGTCCCCAACCTGCGTGACTCCCAGCACGCGCTTCAGCAACTGGGTCATAAGAATGGAATGCTGATGCGTCACGATGTGGCCCATCTCGTGCGCCAGCACCCCGGCCAGTTCGTCGTCGCTGCGCGTGAGCGCTACCATCTTCCGCGCCACGTAGATGCGGCCGCCTGAGAGGCTGAATGCGTTCACTTCGGGCAAGTCGATGAGAAAGAAACGGAATCGCAGATTGTTGGGGGGAAGGTAGCGCGCCAGCCTGGCCCCAAGATCCTCCAGATGCGCGCTGAGGGCGGGATCGTCGATGAGAACAAATTCGCGAGCCAAGCTGTCGCCCATGGCGTCGCCCAGATCGATCTCCTGCTGGTCGGTGAAGATCGTCTTCCCAGCGACTCGTTCGAGCGCGGGAGGCTGAGGGCAAGCCTGCTGGGCGCTCGAAGATCCCGCAGACAGTAAGGAGCCTGCGATCAATGCGGCGACCGGCGAGAACCACTTCATAAGCAGCACAAGCTTAACTGCGCCCCATGACAGCAGTCACGAGAAACATGTGAGGGTGCGACGGTCTCGCCGGCCGTATCGAGGACGTCTCGCCCTCGGCTTCTGACAGCAAAGAAAAGGCCCCAGCCACTGACTGGGGCCTGTTTCAGCAGTATGCAGAGCCCTCAGGCCGGTTTCTCGCTCTTGGACGAACCACAGCAACCTTTGCCGCAATCCTTACCGGCCTTGCGGTCGCACTTCATCCCGTCTTTGCCTTTGCAGCAGTCCGCCATCTTGCCGTCCTTCATACAAGACTTGGCATCCTCGCCGCCGCAGCAGGACTTGGCGTCCTTGCCGGCGCAGCAAGAAGCCATCTCTTTTCCATCATGCTTACCCATGCAAGCGGCGTGGGCGTCTTTCGAATCCGACGACGCCATCTTGTCGCAGCATGCGCATTTGGATTTCTCTGATGCGGTGCTCTGTTGCGGGTTTGAGGGTGTGGTTTGAGTTGCGGTTTGTGCCCAGGAAACGACGGTCAGGGCAAGAATCAGAGCCAGCATTCTGTACTTCATAAGTTCTCCTTAGGAAAAAACTTGTGAGAGGGCTTGGAGCCCGGAAACGGAGCCGAGCGGTCCGCGAAAATGCGCAGCCGGCTCGTGCAATGCATCAGGCGCAAAAGAAAACTCAGATCCGCAGGACGGTGCTTCGTTCGAAAGGGGGCGAAAGGAAATTGACCGCCGCAGTCTCGATCTTGCGGCCGTGACCGGAGGAAGGCATATCCGTGATGAGGGCCAGCACTCGCTCCGAAGCAGACCGAATCGCCTTGGTCTCGACGGGCATGGTCGACGGGTTCGATGGTGCTTGTCTGACGCAGCACGGAAGCTGCTCTCCACACGGCATGGCCGTCGAGTTGATCGCCAGGAACAGAGTCGGAGTGATCACGGGGTGAGATCTCGGGCAGCAGGAGTGATCGGGAGCGGCGTGCGCTGGAATCTCTGCGCGGTGGGCATCTGAGTCGACCCGAACGCAAACGGCAGGCTCAGCCAGCAAAGCGTAGCCAGCACCCCCGACGCGATGGACCTCTGAATCATTCCACGCCAAGCTTGACCGTAACAGACGACGCAGTCTGTGACCAGAATCACATGGGCTCGTACCCTTGTGCATAACATTTCTTACGACGGCTGTCCGTCTGCGTCAGGGACGAACCCAGAATGCTCTTGCTTTTTCGCCTTCTGTTCGCCAATAATGGCGCATGGCCATCACCCGCAGGCAGCGCGAAGTGTATGACTTTATCTCCCGTTTCGTCACCGAACATGGCTACTCGCCGTCATTCGAAGAGATCGGCCAGGGCCTGGACTTGAACTCGCTGGCCACGGTCCACAAGCACATCTCCAATCTGGAAAAGAAGGGCCTGCTGACGCGCGACTACAACCGCAGCCGCTCCATCGACCTTCTGCCACCGAAGGGGAAGCTGAAGCAGTCGATGAGCGTGAATACGGGAGTCGTCCTGCCGCTGCTGGGGCGGATCGCCGCGGGCCAGCCGATCGAGGCGGTTGAGAATCCCGAGACCATCTCGCTCGCCGATTTCGTGCGTTCCAAAGAAGTTTTCGTGCTCGAGGTGCGCGGCGACTCCATGCAAGATGAGGCTATCCTCGACGGAGATTATGTACTCGTCGAAAAGGCAAAGACCGCCCACAACGGAGACATCGTGGTAGCGCTGGTCGAGTCGACCGATGCCACACTCAAGCGCTTCTACCGCGAGGGCGACAGTATCCGTCTGCAGCCTTCGAACGTGAACATGAAGCCGATCATCGTTCCGGCGGCTTCGGTGGATGTGCAGGGGCGGGTGATAGGAGTCCTACGGAAGTACTAGTTGTTTTCAGGTCTCGCCTACAAAGCGATCGCCGGATCCCTCAGTACAAGTGGAAGTCGACCTCCACCGCAATCTGTACGGCCACCGTCTCGCCGTCCTTCTCAGCAGGTTGAAACTTCCACGTCTCCACAGCTTTGACAGCTTTGGCATCGAGGCCAGCTCCAAGCGGGCTCAGAATGTGAATATTCTGCGGATGCCCTTCTTTGTCCACGATCAGCCCCATCGTAATTGTTCCCTGATACTTTGCTTTCCGCGCGGGATCACTGAATTCGGGCTCCTGCTGATAAATGACCCTCGGCGGTTTTACGCCATGTCCTACGCGAAACTGAGTGCTGGTGTTAGCTGGTGTATCGCACCCAGGCGGACAGTTTTGCCCAGAAGGCGAGTCCGAGGAATGCGTGACGGCCACAGGCGACGCCATGCCAGGCACAGCGGCCATCTCCGCTGAGAAGCGGCAACTCTCATTCTTGCCCGATAACCCATCGGTAATGCATGATCTCCAATACTCGGGGACTGCTTCTGCGAAGTTATCTTTGGAAGTCAGAAAGATTCTCGACAAGATCGCGTTCGCTTTCTCCGCCGTGCTATCTCCATCCATGCGAGCTTCAAGCTCCACGACTACAACCGCCTTCTCTAGCGTCTTCTGTCCGGAAGCAACTTCGGCGTCGAAATGCAACCCATTGCGGCCGGAAGAAACCACCATCAACCGCTTCGCCTTGATCTTCAGGGCTCGTCCGGAAACATGGATGTAGTCCACTCGAACAACGCCATCGGTTGTCCAGTCACCGCCCCTTCCGCCGCCCTCGAACCCGCCGGCCACGTCATACCGCAGCCGCCCGCCGGAATAGAATCCCCGGATCACGAATATCTTCCCGCGATACTGATCGTGAAGATGTCGCTCCAGATCACTCGCTTGCGCAATTGCAGTGGTTATGAGAACAACGACACCCAACACAGCGACCATGCGAAGATAACGAAGAGTCTGGTGTTCCATGGCCGAGCATTGTAGTCCACTTCTGAATACCTCAGAATGGAAAAACGCCCGGGAACATTCCCGGGCGTTCTTAATTAAGTGCTAAGTGCTAAGTGCCAGGTGCTAATTGCTGTTACCCAAGGTGCTTATTTAAAGCCTGGGCGATCGCGTCTTTCGGACGATACCCGACAAGCTGTTCAACAACTTGCCCTCCCTTGAACACCAGCAGAGTCGGAATGCCGGTCACTTTGTAGCGCATGGGAGTCGCGCTGTTGGAGTCGACATCCATTTTGCCGATCTTGATCTTGCCCTGATACTCGGTCGCCAGCTCTTCGACGATGGGCGCAATAGCGCGGCAGGGGCCGCACCAAGTCGCCCAAAAGTCCACCAGAACCGGCTTGTCCGATTTCAGTACATCCTGGTCGAAGTTCGCATCGGTCACTTCGACGATTCCATTGCCTGCCATGTTTTCCTTCTCCTATGTTGTAAACGTCGCGCTTTCGGCGGACGCTCCATCGGAAGGCGCTGCCGCATTTGGCGATCTGAATGAGTGCATCCCTTTCGGGAGGCTAACTCTTTATCGTAACACTGCAATTGGATGCCAGGGGAGAGGGAAAAGTCGCAAGATGGTGGGCCGGCCCCGAACCTGTTCAGAGCCAGACTCGAACCGCAGAAGTCCTTTGGCTCTATTGTTTTGGAGGTGCCTGGGATGGACCCAGCGACTTGATGTAGCTGACCAGTTGCCAGCGTTGCGGCTCCGGCAGGCGGGACCATACCGGCATACCCTTGCGCACAACGCCATTGGTCAGCAGCCAGAACAAGGTACCCGGCGTCGCCTGCTGCACTTCCTGAGCGCGCAGGCTAGGCCCTTTTTTCCCGCCATCGGCATTCGCTCCGTGACACTCCGCGCAATGCAGTTCGAAAAGCTTGGCTCCTGCCGCCAATGCTTCAGGGTCTGCTTCGAGAGGATTATGTCGGCCCGCGGCTTTGGCCGGTACCTTCGCCAGTTCCGCATAGACCGACTTCGCGGGACTCTGCTCTCCGGAGTTGTTGGTTTGCGCGTCGGCGATGGCTACCAGTAAAACGGCAGCTAAGAGCAACGCTCCTCCGCCCGTCATAGCGGACCGAATCATCGGCGTCCTCCGAACCAACTGGCCACCGTCGAAGCGAACCCGGAAAACTCCCGTGAAACACCCCAGCGTAGCAGGAATTGGTGGCTATGGTCGTTCAACCCAAATCCCGGCGACAGTCTCAACGTCCAGTTGGAGGGCAGATTCCATGCCACTACGGGCGCGAGATAGTGCGACGTTTGCCACAGGCCGAAGCTGGGACGATCGCCCAAGCCTCCATACATCTCGGCCCCGGCCACGAAATTCTCCCGGCAGAAAGTGCAGCGCTGGGCTGACGCTTTCAATGCAAGGGGACGGCTGACTCCCATGGCATATCCGAATTCCCAGGGGTCGCCGCGGGTGAGAGGCTTGGTCGCGAGCGGGTTGACGGCGAAATTCCAGCCGTTCCGCGTGCTTGAAAGCAGCAGCTTCAACTCAAGCTCATGATTATGCCCCTGTCGCAGGATAGCGTTGGGCGTCGCATGATCGGCTTCCACGTCGTGGCCTTCTATCTCCTTCATGATCTTGTCGGCTTCGCTGATCTGCTCGTACTCGACGTAAAGCACAGGGTTGATGACATGCTCGCTCTTGAGCAAACGAAAGCGATTTTCCAGTCGGAACCCGGTGAAAATAGTGCTGTCGCCGAATGTGCTTTGCGCGTCGAGGTAGAGTTCGGTGGTCCACCAGGCCGTGGCGCCATATTCGAACTCGATCCAATAGGCGTCGAAGTTTCGACCTGCGCGTTGTGTAGCCAAATTGGAGAAGTACTCGACCTCGAGGCTGCCCGGTTCCTCGAGATAGTGATCGTAGGTGATGAAGTAAGGGCTCTCTTGAGCCTGAGCGGGAAGTCCCTGCGCAAGCAACGTCATTGCAGACAATACAAGCCCAGCGTGTCTGAAAAAGAGTGAAATTGTTTTCATCGTGAAAGCACGAACAGGCGCAGGAACGGAGAATGTATAATCTAGTTGCAACTCAGTCGCATCTATAGGAACATCCCAATGATGCAGGAGAAGCTGCATCCCTGTCCAGCTGTGGCGAGAAAAACCGTTGCATTCTCGTTGCGACCAGTTGCGACAACCTCGGAGTCATCGCATGCCATTGCCTCAAACCGAAGTTCCGGGCCGATTGCAGGCTCACTTTGCCGAGCGCGGGATCCGTATGACCCAGCAGCGCCGGGCCATCCTCAGCGTGATGGAAACGGCGAGCAAGCATCTGGATGCCAGCCAGATTCTCCGCAAGGCGCAGAGGATCGATGCCAGCGTCGATCGCAGCACTGTTTACCGCACGCTGCGGCTCCTGAAGCGCCATGGATTGATCGACGAACTCGACTTGATGCACATCAACGGTGAGGGTCATTACTACGAGCGCCGTCTGGGGCGTGACCACATCCACATGGCTTGCCTTCGCTGCGGCAAGATCACCGAGTTCGTGAGCGACAGCTTCGAGAAACTCAAGCAGCAGGTCGAAAAGGATTGCCGCTTCCGGGTGCTTATCTCCCGGCTTGAGATCGGCGGGTATTGTGCGACGTGCCGGGGGCCACAGTAGCGGAGTTATAGAGATACGTTTTCTGACGTCCGAGGAAATCAGCGATTCGAGCTGGCGGCGTTCTGTTCGACGTCGGCGATTGCCGTGACGCGTTCGAGGAGGGCATTCATCATCAGCGCGATCAGGTATTGCTCTTAGTTACAAGTACTCAGACAGCCGCGCTCGCTCTTCATCGCTCTCTCGGATTTGAACTCTTCGGCATGGAGCCGCGGGGCGCTGAATGTCAACGGGGAATTCGTCGACGAGCGCTATCTTGTCCTTTGCCTGAAATGAACGCGTGATGGAAGCGGAATCGCCACCCCTGAAAAAGACAGTACAAAAGGAAAAAGCGCCCTGACCTTTTCAGTCCAGGACGCCTCGGCAGCCCTCCCCCAGAACTGCCAAACTACGAATTGGATAGTAGAGGCCTGCCATTTTTGTG
>Ga0222749_10000152_pt1 | contig 43283 bp, 30 predicted proteins | sample IncBWH2Mmetat_FD_197234 | JGI IMG/M metagenome (GOLD analysis project Ga0222749, IMG submission 197234) | Metatranscriptome of lab incubated forest soil microbial communities from Barre Woods Harvard Forest LTER site, Petersham... | ecosystem: Environmental > Terrestrial > Soil > Temperate... | reverse complement strand
CACTGTTCTTGCCAGCCTGGCCGAGGGAGATTCTACCGAGGAAATCCTTGCTGATTTCAGCAGCCTGAAAAATGAGGATATTCAGGCAGCAATTGCCTTTGCCGCAGCTTCTGCAGAAGAAGACCTGCCCGTGCCGACAGTTCCACAGATTCGATGAAAATCAAGCTCGATGAAAACCTTCCGTTCTCCCTGTCCGCTACGTTGGAATCTCTTGGGCATGATGTTCATACTACCCAGCAGGACGCCCGCAACCGCTGTGCTCTTTTTTAGAAAAGACCTTCGGTTCATATGAGGGTCCATACGAGGTCGAAAGTATAGCCAAGGAGCCGATGGTAGCAAAGTTAAGTTATCTGACGGTTGAGTTTAAGAAAACGCAACGATGCGCCGCCCTTACTGCGCTGGTGCTGACGGAGGTCAGATTGAATTTAGTGGGCGGTTCCGCGCCGCGGATCCATGGTCATTCCCCGGGAGGAATCGAGCTTCCCATCGGCCCCGCTGGTCAGAGCGACGAATGCAGGATCGTTTTTCAGCGAAGCGAACACCGCATCCACGCGCGCTTCCATCATCTCTTCGGAGCGCACTGCCTGGTAGCGCTCATATTCGAAGAAGTGGCGTTTGAGCAGGGCAAGCGCCTTATCGCGCTGGCCGGTCTGCGCGTAGATGGCGGCAAGGTTGTAGGAAGCAGGCAGCATGGCTTCGTTCTCGCGCGCAATCTTCAGGGCTTCATCGCCGTGCCCGTTGCCTGCCATGAAGGCTGCAGCAAAGATAAGGTTGTAAGCATCTTTCGGATCGAGCGCGAGCGCCTCATGCACGTAGTGGTCAGCTTTGGCAGTGTCGCCCTCGGAATTCCAATATACCGCCAGGTTGCGGTTGGCCAGCGCCAGCGGATAGGTTTCGACGGACTTTTCCATCAACGCCAGCCCTTTGGCAAATTCGCCGTCGTGAATAGTCATCTTCCCCAAGCCATGCAGCGCAACTGCGCGGGACAGCGGATCGGCCGGCATATTAAGGATAGCCTCAAACACGCTCCGTGCTTTATCCCATTCGCCGGTCTCGTGGCGATACACCTCGCCCAGGTAGCGCAGCGGCACGGGATCGGCCGGATCCATGCGGTGCGCTTTTGAATATAAGCGTTCGGCCTCGGAATATTTCGCATCCATCTCTGCTTTCAGGCCGGCAATCATGGTGCGCTCGATCTGGGCACTCTTTGCCGGATCAAAAACCGGCGGGTCAGGGATCTGGCCTACATCGTTGACCCCGAGCTTCTTCAATTCTTTGGCGGCGTCTTTTGCCCGTTTTGGGAAGAGGCACTTCTGGTCGACCACGGCACGGTAGAGTTGGATGGCAGTCGTGTTGTCGCCCGCCTTGGCTTTGTCCTTGGCGTCTTTCATCTGCTGATTGAGGGCGTTATCGCGCTGCTTCAGCTCGTCTCCGACCAGCTTCTCCACCTGGTCTACTTTGAGCATGCCGTTTTTATTTTCGATCTTGCCGATCACCGTTCCATCAGGCGCGGCCAGCACTACAATGGGCAGCTTGGCATCGCCGGCAAATTTTTGTCCTGCGGGAGTGCGAATGTCAGAGACTTCCATGGCGACGCATTGTGTGGCGTAAAGCGTAAGCTCACGCGACGTGCGCAGGCTCGATTGCTGCAGCTCAGTGTTGGAAGAAGGGAACCAATAGACAACCAGACCCGAGGTTATAGGTGGATCTGAGGGTGTCACCATGCGCCAGGGCACCTGGTAAACCTGCGGATCCTGGCCTTGGGTGCCTCCGCCGCCCATTCCGCCCACACCCCCGCCGCCGCCGCCTCCGCAAGTGGCCCAAGTCAAGGGCACGAGCAACAGCAGGGTGAATGCGAAAGACAGGGTGCGAACAGATAGTGGTTTCATAGGTTTATGGCCGCGATTATAACAAAGCCGGAACAAGGGAATTGTCAACAAAGTGTCAAAAGAGCAAGTTTCAGGTTTCAAGTTTCGAGTTTCAAAAAGCGACTGCAAAAGCTTTCGCCGCGGATCAACGCGGATCAAAGGCGGATTTTTTGAGTGGGTTTCGGCTCCCACACCACCCACTTGCTAGCAAGTGTTTTGAGCCCAAAAATCGCGTTTGACCCGCGTCATTACTGGCGAAAATCGATCAGGGGTGGGGGACTTGCTGGGAAGCAGTTTCTAGTTTCAAGTTTCGAGTTTCAAAAACAACCGCAAACCCTTTCGCCGCGGATCAACGCGGATCAACGCTGATTTTTAGAGTGGATTTCGGCTCCCGCACCACCCACTTGCTAGCAAGTGTTTTTGGGCCCCAAATCGTGTTTGCCCCGCGTCATTACTGGCGAAAATCGATCAGGGGTGGGGGACTTGCTGGGAAGCAGTTTCTAGTCTCAAGTTTCGAGTTTCAAAAACAACCGCAAACCCCTTTCGCCGCGGACCAACGCGGATCAAACGCTGATTTTTAGAGTGGGTTTCGGCTCCCGCATCACCCACTTGCTAGCAAGTGTTTTGGAGCTCAAAAATCGCGTTTGACCCGCGTCATTATTGGCGAAAAGCGATCCCGGGTGGGAGACTTGCTGCTAGTGGGTCCTCTATTGTCAGTCCTCAGAATCCCGCATCGCAAATGAATTTTCAAAGACCGCAAGGGCCAATGCCCCGCATTCTTGAATGCATAACGTAGACATACGTCTAGCACAATTGTGGCCTGTAGTTTCCAGGAAAGCAAGGTTTTGATATCAGAGTGGTATCATGCGGTACTCAGTTGTCAGTACTCAGTACTCAGAAAAAAGCAACCGCAAAGACCTTTTGCAGGGCCTGACCCTGCCCCTTTGCAAAAAAATTGAATTAATTGTCATCAGAAAAATTAATTGTCATCAGAAGCCATAGAAAACATTACAATTATCAGCCATCAGTTAGTTCCCGGCCCCCGTTCCACTTCGGTCTGAAGATATTACCCATACAAGGAGGATCTAATATGCAACCTTCAGCCATCCGTTGGTATAGCCTGATCGTTCTCTGCCTTATGTTTGCTGGCCAGCTCTATGCGCAAAGCGCAGCCTCGGCAGCCATTGTAGGAGTTGTGACCGATTCCCAGGGCGCAGTGGTGCCCAACGCGGCGGTTACTGCGACCAATATTGCGACCGGAATTTCCTACTCAACCAAGACTACGTCCAGCGGCAATTTTGTGATTCCCAATTTGCCCCCGGCTACATACGACGTCAAAGTTGAGGCCGCAAGTTTTGTTCCTCATATAGCCAAGGCCGTCAAACTCAACGTAGGCGACCAAAGGGACCTCAACTTCAAACTTGGCGCAGCGGGAACCGCACAAATCGTTGAAGTAACTGCAGAGACGCCGCTGCTGGAAAGCACCAAGACGGAAGTATCCACTTCGGTTACCGACCTGGATATGGAAAGGCTGCCCACGATCAGCGGGGCGGGCGGCATCGCTAATGATTACGCCCAACTTGCTCTGACTGTTCCGGGCGTGAAATCGGATTTTAGCGGTGTCAGCAACCCCGTAGGCGCGGGGGACCTGATTGGCCCAGGTTCCATTAATAATCGCGGCAATCTGTACAACGTAGATGGCGGCAATATCACCGACCAGGTGGTTTCAGCCCGTTTTGGAGGAGTAGGCGCATCTGTGGACGAGATCCAGGAGTTCCAGGTCAAGACCAACAACTACAACGCCGAATATGGACAAGCGGGAGGCTTGATCATCAACGCCGTGACCAAATCGGGAACCAACAGTATTCACGGCGACGCGCACATGTATTTCCGCGGCCGAAACCTCACCGCATCCGATCCTTTCTATAAACTTAATTTGTTTCAGAACGCCTTGCCTCGAGGGACCGCTGGGCCTCCAGGCACCCCTTACTGCCCAAAAAGAGATTTTGTTGGAACGACCCTGGTGAGCGTGGATGGTTGCGATCGAGCACCGTTCCAGCGGCATGAAGGCGGTTTTACCATAGGCGGTCCGTTCATCAAAGACCGGTTCTTCTGGTTCGGCAGTTATGAGATAAGCCATCAATCGGCACCGTTGACCCTGACCCCGCCGGGAGCGGTGCAGACGGTGCAGCAACCGGTCAATAATCTTCTCTACTCCGGCAAACTCGATTTTAAGCTGAACAACAGCAACACTCTCAGCGCTCGCTTCAACATTGACCGGCAATTCTTTGACAACCTGGTCACCCAGACCAGCAACAACATCACACCAGATGTCCTTACCATTCAGTCAAATCATAGTTCAGGCCTGAACCTTTCATGGATCTCAAGCATTACACCCAACCTGGTCAACGAAGCCCGCTTCTTCCATTACCGCACCAAAAACACCCTGCCCGACAAGACCATTGTCCCGGGGGTGCAGCACCCCAATTTCCTGAGCGGTGCCGATTTCTGTTGTCCCCAGGGTGCTTTCGACAGGCGCTTTCAGTACATGGATAACCTCACCTGGAGCCGCGGGTCACATACTTTTAAGACCGGCTTCAACATCAGCTACTACCCGTGGTTTTCACTATTTCAGCAGTTCCATTTTGGGCAGTATGTTGTGAATGCCGCCAATGCACCGCAATCGTTCACATTTGCGGTTGGCCCTGGCCAAGTGACATCCAAAGACAACATCTATGGATTTTATTTCCAGGACACGTGGAAGGTAACCCGCAACTTCACTCTCAATTATGGGCTGCGTTATGACTACGAGGCCGGGGCCTTTAAGGGCGGGGTCATTCACGGTCCCAACGGAACTTGCTTTGAGGGCAACGGGTTTATTTCTGCCTGCTCCTCTGACGGCAATAACTTTCAGCCTCGCCTGGGATTCACCTATGCTCTGGGAGAGAAGACGCTGGTCAAAGCCTCATTCGCCGAGAGCAGTGTGCCGGCCTTTAACAACGTGGTGCTGGACTCATTGAATTTTGACGGCGTAACTTTGAATACCATTACCACCACGAATCCGGCGGTTCTGGCGGCCTATCCCAACGCTCCCAGCCCGGCGCTGCTGGCGTCGGTGGTTCCTCCGGGGAATGGTTTCTTCGGCCGTGTTCGTCCCATTTCTTCACACCTGAGAAACCCTGAGGTGCGTAGTGTCAACTTTGGGGTGCAGCATGAATTCACCAAGACGCTGAGCGCAGAGATCCAATACCTTGGCGAATTTGGATTCGGGCTGTTTGGCGAGCGCGACGTCAATGCCCCGGTGGTTGCGGCTGATCCGGCCCATCCCGGCTTTTTCTACTTCCAGAATCAGGCGCCGGTCAATCCTGCCCTTGCTGTGAGCGCCCGGCCCGACAATCGTTTTACAGCGATCCGCACCAACGAAAATACACGAACTTCGCATTACAACGGTTTGCTGGTCAGCGCAACCAAGCGTTTTTCCAACCACGTGCAGTTCAACGCCAGTTACACTTGGTCGCACGCGCTCACTTCGGGCGAAGACTTCTTTGGCCTCTCCGAACCCGGCGATCCACGGAACATACGCGCCGAGCTTGGACCCGCTTTCAATGACATTCGCCACGCCGCCAACTTCGGTGTGGTGCTGGATTCGGGAAAGGCCACGGAAAACCGATTTGCCGGCTGGTTCATCAATGATTTGGGGCTGAATTTTGTGGGACAGCTTCAATCGGGCCGTCCCTATCCTGTTTCAACCGGCAGCGCGGGCTATGCCGATGCCCGCTTCTTTGGGGCCGGCAACGAAACCCAGCAACGGCCTCGCGTGCTGGCAGATGGAACAATTACAACCGCTGGCATCGCCTCGTTTACCGGATCGAACGCACTCTTCGGTCCGGGGGGAGTAGCAAGTTGTATTGCCGCTGGGTTTCCCGCCGCAAGTTGCAGTTCCATTCAGAACACGTTCCTGGCTCCTGCAAGCGCTAGTGGACTGGGCGCTGTGGACGCCCTCACCGGTGACATCGTGGACTTCCAATTCCTGAATGGTAACGTAGGCAGGGATGCGGGTCGAGGGGCTCCTCTCTACCGGGTAGATATGTCCCTCCACAAGTCATTCAAGATTCCCAACACCGAACATGTGAGCGTTGAACTCAGGGCAGATGCCATTAACGTTTTCAATCACCCGAACTATCAGAGCTTTAACAGCAACGATGTAACTGCGGCTTTAGGGTTCTCACTTACTGCCACAGGCGCACCGGCTTCGGACTTTTTTACGTGCAGTGTTTGTATGCGTCCTAATGGGACCATCGTAGGCAGCGGCGGACAGGTGCTGCACCTCTCCACCTTGCAGCATGGGAAGGTGAGTCCGGACTTACTGAAGCCGATCTTTGGACCAGCTCTTGCCGGTATCGGGGACCCGGCCAGTACGGACTTCGTTCCGCGAATCTTCCAGCTTTCTTTCCACGTCCGCTTTTAGGACTGTTAGAGTGGGTGTGGACAAAAAGTTGAGACGAATGTATCAGCGTCTGGTTTTCAGAGTTTGCAGAAAAAACTAGCAGTACGATGAAGGCATGTATCAGGCCCGACTTTAGTCGGGCCTTTCCGCTTCGGCCGCAGTGACACGTGCGAATATCATATGTGAGACGTCAACCTAACAGACTCCGGGGTTTAGAAGAGACGACAAGCGAATAGTGACAGGCAGCGATGGAAGTGCGTGGTATACAGATAACCACTACAACAAGGATCATTCACGCGAATGAGGTAACTGAGATAGATGTCTAAAATGAAGCTGGAGTCGATTGAGCCACCGTACTTCTACATTCTTGTTGGAAGCACGGATGAATTTGGCAAGTATGCCTATAGACTAAATTATGAAAAAGGATATCAATTTGCCGTTCGGGTCGTTCGTGGACATAAGATGAAACGGCTCGAAAGCCTTTTCAACGAACTCGCTGCTGCGCTTCAGTTTCCTGACTACTTTGGTGAAAATTGGGCCGCCTTAGAAGATTGTTTATTTGACCTTGAGTGGCTTCGCGCTGAAGGTTACGTCCTGATGATACCTCGCGCAGCTAACATTCTGTGTGATGATCATCCGGAAGAACGTGCCGTATTCATTCGAACATTGCTTCGTACTTGTAAGTACTGGGCGACCGCGCACATGGCCTTTCCCTCGAGGGAGCTGAAACTAGCCCCATTCCATGTTCTATTCCATGCTACGGAATCCGAAGTCGAACTTGTCCGCCAATTTCTGAGTCCTGAGAGCCCGGATACTCCGATTATTCCTCTAAGCGAAATCCCAGATCCTGCTTCTGACATATCGACAATGGAACGCCGAGCATAATTTGCTACTCCGATCCCGCCGCAGCAAGTTTCAGTTAGAACTGGGCTTCGTGGATGTATCGGGCGTTCCCGACCTCTGCGGTTTATGACTGGGGTGGTATGTCTGTTCAGGCTCCCATGCATCCGCCCCAGCAAGGAATTTTTCTGCTATGAAGCTCTCCGCCTCGGCCGCGGTGAGCGCGTGCGAATAAGGCTCGCGTTTGTCTTTATCTGGGGCAGGGGCTGAGGCAGGGCTGGTGGAGTTGAACTCGGCGTAGTAAGCGGTTTCGAGTGAATTGGTCTCTCCCGGATGCCACTCGCGCCAGCCCTCGGGTTCAACGTGGGCCTGCATCTCTGTATTCAGAAAAACCACGCTGGCATAAGGACGCCACGGACGCCCCAGAAATATGTGGTCCACGCCCGGCTCGGCCGTGATCTTGCAATGGTCGAACACAAACCCGCTCTCCTCTTGCGGGTAGCGTTTACTCTGCGCCGTGAGCATGACGATGGAATGTGGAATGGCATGGATTTCGCATTCGCTGAATACCGCTTTGGCATCGCCAAAGATGAAGTCCACGTTGCCCTCGATATAGCAATGCGAGAAAAACTGGCGCGCCAAAGTGCACGAGCCTTGCTCGCTGGCGCAGCCCTTGCTGCCGGCGTAAAGCGTGTCCTGCGCGCCGAGCATCCGCACGTTATGAAGAACGGCGCGGTCCCCGGTGATGGCCAGCGCGACCGCTTGCGATCCTTGTGGGGTGAGCGGCCTGTCTTTGCTGAAGTCGTTGGCAAACGTCATGCCTTCGGCAGAAAAATCGTCTGCCGTGACGCTGACGGTTGCGGAGTTGAGCGTGCCTCCGCTCGTGCCTGCGCTGTTGCCGTAGACAATCGTGATCTGCGAAGCATTATTTGCGCCTTCCAAGTGCAAATGCGGTTTGCTTACCCTCACCACCTCGCGATAGACCCCGGGACGAATACGAATAGTGCCGCCTTCGTCCGTCAGCGCGTCCACAGCCTGTTGCACAGTGCGAAAGTCTCCGCTGCCATCAGCCGCGACTAGGAACTGAGATTGCTTGGCGTGAGAAGCTTTAGAAGGTTCGCTCGCCGTTGCTTCGGGAAAAGGTACGAATACATTTTTCTCGCAAGCGGGCGGCTTGCGCTCTCCTGGAAGGTTGGTCAGCTTAACGTCTTCGCCGGTTGGAATGAAGCTCACCCGTCCGGGACCGAAGGTGAGGTGTGCATGCTGCGCGCGAATCTGCGTCGGCTTCAATCCGTCAACTGCCACGCCATCCATTGTGAGCTTTAGCGGGTGCGCGGCGTCTGGCCCCTCAAGCGTGACTTCGCCCGGAGTCGTGCTGCGTACGTCGTGAAGAGTGATCTCTTGAAAATCAGGAATCAGGTTTCCGGTCTGGTCGCTGTAAAACGGGTCCATCATGATCGGATTTTTTACATCTCTCATGCACACGTTGCGATAGGAGACATCGCGTACCGCGCCACCCCGGCTTGCATCTGACTTGATGCGCAAGCCGTTGTCGGCGCCATCAATCGTCAGGTCGTCTACTTCAATGGCGTTCACCCCGCCGCTGGTCTCGCTCCCAATGGACATGCCATGCCCAGAAAAGAAATGGTTATGGGCGACCGTGATGTGCGCCGCCGGCCCGGCACTGCCGGCTTTAATTGCGACATTGTCGTCCCCGGCGCGTATGTATGAATAAAGGATGCTGACGTTGGTGGAAGACGATGGATCTATACCATCAGTGTTGCGCGCCGTTCGCGGGGAATCAATCTTCACGCCCCAGGCGGTAAAGCCATTCGTCCGGCCCACAATCACGTGAAAGTTGGGCGAATTCCGCAGCGTGATCTTGTACAGCGTGAATCCATCAGCGTGATCGGCGACGATAATCCGCGGACAATTCTGTTTGGTATTTTCGCGCTTCGCTACTTGCGCCAGGTCCCACCAGGAAACATTTGTCTTCGTGTTGGTGAGCTTTGCTCCTCCTTGCCCGTCAATTACACCTTCACCCATGACGGCGGCATCGCTGGCGTCGTGAACGCGGATGAGCGGCTTGCATCCCTTCCCGTTCCGGTCAACCACGCCGCAACTGCCCGGGGTAACGTCAAAATCACGGGGGTTGCGCGAGGCGTATAAAGTTGTATTCGTCGCCACCAGAAGCGTGACTCCGCTTTTCAACTCCAGGGGACCCGAGAGGAAGGCATTCTTTCCGCCGTCAGCCCGCAACTCGACGCTCATTCCCGGGTGGCAGCCGTTGATCGCCGCTTGTATCCGCCCAGTATCGAGCTTGTCTTCTTGTGTGCTGCCCGTCTGGTTTGCGAGCTGAGCATGCAATGTAGTGCAGACCGGAGGGACGCGGGGTTCGGTTACAACCCGCGTGTCCTGAGCAGAAGCGTTTAAGGCAGTTAAAACCAGCAGTACTAAGAATAACGCTGAAACTGGTTTGGCTCTGCTGACATCCTTATTCCCTGAAAAAAACCTAGGTCCCTCGACTCCGCCGCGAAGCGCGGCTGCGCTCGGGATGACAAAAGTGGGATTAGACCTCTCAATTTTACCGCCGCCCAATTCCAATCCTCGAACCCAAGTGGTACTAAGGATGTCAACGCGGCGAACTGGTTCCGTAAATGGGCATTGTCTATGACTGCATGATTTGTGCCGAAGCTGCAGAACGTAATCACTGGGTCTCATCATCTCATCCTTAAAAGTTTATCGTGAATTATCGAGCGCTTTCTTGAGGAACATTGCAACGTATTCCGTCAGGGCGCGCGGACGTGATGTTAATGGCATGGCGAACGCTTGCCGCCTGATCAGCCGGTGTCCCGCGACTCTCAGGGTCTGGAAGTACTTCGTAGACCGTCGCAGCGCATGCTCCGGCAGTATGGAGTAACCCAGGCCCGATTCCACCAGGTGCTTGATGGCTTCTGTGTCCGAGGCTTCCATGATCACTCGCGGCTTCAAGCCCAGACTCTCCAGAAAACGGTCAATGACCTGGCGCATATTGGTCCCTTTGGTGTAAAGCAGGAATGGAACATTCTCTAGCTGGCTGGGACGAATCATGCCGATGTGATTGCCGTGGACCTGCTTCGGCGACGGACGTATCACCAGCAACTCTTCGTCAAACAACGGCACAATGCGCAGATTGTTGGTCTTGACCGGCAGCGAGATGAGCCCAAGGTCGAACCGGCGGTCCAGCAACCCGGCGACAATCCCTTCCGTGGTAAGCACCGAAACATGCAGATCGAGATTGGGAAGCTCCTTGCGGAGTTTGTTAATCGGGTGTCCAAGCGCGGGGCTGGCCAGGCGATAGATCAGCGTTGTAGTGCCGCTTGCGAAATGAAATGGACGCGAATCGCGGGCGGCGTCATTCGCAAAATCTTTCTTCAGGTACTGAAACCGCACCATGACCGCCTTGGCTTGTTCCGCAAGCCGCAGTGCGGCCGGTGTGGGTGTGAGCTTTCTGCCTGATTTCACGAAGAGATCAACCCCTAATTCGGAAGCCAGAGCCTGGATTTGCCGGCTGACCGCCGCGGGCGAGAGCCGCAGGTTCTCCGCCGCCCGTGTCATGGTTGGAGAGTGGATGACTTCCAGCAATGATTCAAGTTGTCGTATATCCATGTCTCGGTTTCCTTATCGTTTCCTTTTCTGGGAATCATTCAAATTCGCGACGGCTTGATCCAAAGCTCATGGAAGATAGTTGAGCAAATGTCAAAGATGATAGCTCTTTTGCGAGACATTTTATTGTTTAAAAAAATTGAACGTACCATTGCAATCTTTTAGTTTGACGCAACGATGGCATCGTTTTAGCTTCTGAAACGCTCGCGCGGGCGAACGCTTCGCCCGATTCAGGAACCAACACAGCGGGCGGGCGCAAGTCAGTCCCGGCGCCGTTTTGTAGTGCATAGCAACCAATTCGAGAGACCCAAGGACCACTTGGGCGACTGATTCAACGGAGGATAACATGTACCAGTTCATTCGTTTGAAGATGCTCACTCCATTAGGGTGGCTGATCGCAGGTTTGATCGCCATCGTAATGCTCCCCCCTCAACTTATGGCGCAGACGTTTGAGAACAGCCCCATTGGATTTGCGTCGGTCAATGCCAATGGGCAGAATGGCACCACCGGCGGCGCTGGCGGACCCACCGTCACCGCCACAACCGATAGCGAGCTGAGAAGCTTTGCCGGCCAGTCGGGGCCGCTGATCATTCAGGTCTCCGGGACCATTGGGCTTACCAGCGACGTCAATGTCGCCTCCAACAAAACCATCATTGGTCTGGGCTCCACGGCGGCCATCACCGGCCACGGGTTGATTATGAGCGGCGTTCAGAACATCATCGTGCGTAATATCGCTTTTTCCAATGCTGCCGTTAACTCCATCACCATCGAAGTGAATGCCCATCACGTTTAGGTGGACCACTGCAGTTTCACCAACGCCACCGATACCTTGATGGATATCAAGCGGCAGGCGAACTACGTTACCGTGTCGTGGAACCACTTCACCAATACGTTGGAAACAATCTTGCAAGGACACGACTGTGCCTTCAACGACACCGGGTTCCTGAAGGTGACTTTTCACCATAACTGGTTCGACGGAACCCAGACCAGGCATCCGCGCACGCGTTATTCGGACCCGACTCACGTTTACAACAACTACTACCTCAACATCCCCGGCTATGGCGTGGCCTCAACCTGCAACGCCCACGTTTTGGTGGAAGGGAACTACTTCCAAAATGTGCCGACTCCTACTTCACTCTCCGAGGGGGGCGACCCACTGGGGTCCATTGTGGAGCGGAACAACCTGTATGTGAGCAGCGGCACTCCGGTAACTGGCGGAACGGTGACGGAGCCGAATACCTTTTACAGCTACACACTGGATCCGACTGCCAATGTTCCCACGATTGTGACCAACGGCGCGGGGCCCGGCAAGATCAATACCAACCCGACACCCGATTTCAGTATTGCTGCATCCCCGGGTTCGCAGACCGTAATCGCCGGATCGAGTGCCAGCTACACAACCAACGTAACAGCATTGAACAGCTTTACTGGAACGGTGACGTTTAGCGTGAGCGGATTGCCGAGCAATGCAACCGGTAGCTTCAATCCAACTTCCGTTGCCGGCTCAGGCAACACGACTCTGTTGGTCTCCACCAGCTCTGCGACGCCGGCCGGGACCTATCCTCTGACCATTACCGGAACCAGCGGATCGTTGGTGCATTCGGCAACGGTGACGTTGGTACTGAATGCTGTCGCCACGCCGAACTTTACCATCGCGGCCACGCCCAGTTCGCGTACGGTAACGGCGGGAGCTGGTACCACCTACACTGCAACCGTGGCGGCGGTGAATGGCTTCACCGGCGTGGTGACATTCAGCGTGAGCGGATTGCCGAGTGGTGCGAACGGCAGCTTCAGTCCGACGTCGGTTGCGGGCTCGGGCAGCTCAACACTCTCGGTCTCTACCAACTCTTCGACGCCAGCGGGGACCTCCACGCTGACCATTACCGGGACGAGCGGCGGCCTGGTGCACTCGGCGACGGTGACGCTGGTTGTGAACGCAGCAGCAACGCCGAACTTCACTATCTCGGCGACCCCAAGTTCACAAACCGTGACCGCGGGATCAGGTACCAGCTACACAACCAGCGTATCGGCGGTGAACGGCTTCACCGGCACGGTGACATTCAGCGTGAGCGGATTGCCGAGTGGTGCGAGCGGCAGCTTCAGTCCGACGACGGTTGCGGGCTCGGGTAGCTCGACACTGTCGGTCTCGACCAACTCGACAACGCCGGCTGGAACCTTCACGTTGACCATTACCGGAACCAGTGGCAGCCTCGTGCACTCAGCTACGGTGTCGCTGGTAGTAAATGCGGCCGGAGGAGGAGGGGGCCAGTGGACCAGCGTTCTGGGCAGCATCAGCCCAAATCCCACTCATGTTGGTTCTCAAACCGGCGTAGTGGTGGTTTTCACCAACCTGGCGAGCGGTCATCAGACCGCCAACCTGACCATTCAAGTTGTGAATTCATCCGGAACGGTGGTGGCCTCGACGACGGATGCCAACGAAGATGTTGCTGGAGGACAAACCGACAGTGACACTCTTAATTGGACGCCTGCGGCGACAGGGACCTACACGGTGGTAGGGCTGGTGACGAACTCATCCACCGGGGCAGTGCTCTCACAGAAAAATGTCGGCACGGCCACAGTCAACTAGGCTCATGATTGCCATGAGCTGAAGTTCAAACCGCAGTTTTTAAACAACCTCCGCCGGGGAACCATTCTCCGGCGGAATTTCCTTTGGTAGAGACGCAGCATGCCGCGCCTTCCAATCGTTTAACAAATGTAAACATATCGTTGCTATCTTTGAGATTGACACAATCATTGCACAGTTTTACATTTTGAAACGTCTTGGAATCCGCACATTCAGAAGGAAGTCATATGAAGAATCGCCGTGAATTGCTGCAGATGTCGTTGCTGGCTGGCGGAGCGCTTTTTGCTGCCCCTGCGTTGTTGCGCGGCAGCGCATTGGAATCATTCTTACCGGATGCAGACTCATTAGAAGACCCCTGGAACCAACTCCCGGCCATCCTCGAGCGGATCAAACCACCCGTATTCCCGAACCGCAGCTTTAACATTACGAAATTCGGAGCGGTTGGCAACAACAAGACCGACAACACGGAGGCTTTCAGGAAGGCAATTGCCGCGTGCGTGCAATCCGCTGGGGGCCGGGTGGTTGTGCCTGCGGGCGAGTTCCTCACCGGCGCCATCGAGCTGAAGAGCAACGTCAATCTTCACGTCAGCAAGGGAGCGACTATTCGCTTCACGCACGATACCAGCAAGTATCCGCTGGTGTTCACGCGCTGGGAGGGTACCGAGCTGATGAATTACTCGCCGTTTATTTATGCCTTCAAGCAGGAAAACGTCGCTATTACAGGTGAAGGTACGATTGATGGCAACGCCGATTGCGAGCATTGGTGGCCTTGGACTGGCCGTGCGGATTGTGGCTGGAAGAAGGGTGATCCGAACAAGGAAGATGATCGCAACCGGCTTCACGACATGGCTGAAAAAGGAGTGCCCGTCAGCGAGCGCATCTTCGGGCCGGGGCACTATCTTCGGCCGCAATTCATTCAGCCCTATGCTTGCAAGAATGTGCTGATCGAAGGCGTTTCGCTTCTCGGATCGCCGATGTGGCAGGTGCATCCCTGCCTCTGCACCAACGTCACCGTGCGCGGACTCAACATCAGCGCCTTTGGCCCGAACACCGATGGTTGTGATCCGGAATCATGCACCGACGTGCTGATCAAAGACTGTTTCTTCAACACCGGTGATGATTGCATTGCTATCAAGTCGGGAAGGAACGCCGATGGCCGCCGGACCAACACACCCTCGCGCAACATCGTCATCCAGGGATGCCGCATGAAAGACGGGCACGGCGGGGTGAGCATCGGCAGTGAGATTTCAGGCGGCGTGCGCAACGTTTTCGCTGAAAACTGCCAGATGGATAGCCCTCATCTGTATAGCGTCGTTCGCCTCAAGAACAATGCCATGCGCGGCGGAGTGCTGGAAAACATCTATGCGCGGAACATCGAAGTCGGCCAGGTTTCGATGGCCGGCCTCTCTATAGACTTTTTCTACGAGGAAGGCAAGTCGGGCACGTTCACGCCGGTTGCCCGCAACATTGAGCTTCGTAATATCAAAGTGCAAAAGGCAGACTATGCGCTGTACCTGCGCGGCTTCGAAAACGCACCTATTGAAAATGTCCGCCTGGTTGAGTGCGACTTCAATCGAGTAGCCAAATCTAACGTTCTTGAGAATGTGAAAGATCTTTTCCTTCACGACGTGCACGTGAACGGCAAACTACTGGATTCGGTCTGAAATGGGTAGAACGCTTGCAAATCGAAGGGAAGAGAGCATGTCTCTGATGGTCAAGCTGGGGGATTATCAGCTCAACAAAGTGGCCGAGCCGCCTCATCATTGGCGCTATCGGCCGTCGAGCCTGTTAACCATATTAAGATTCTACGGAGACAAATTCGTACGGCTGGTGCGAGGCATTGAGTACGTCCGTACTCTGGTTGAGTATGGAGGAAGGTCCGCAGACTCTGACGATGCGATTCCCCTCGAGGCCATTAACTTAGTGCTGCCGTCCTTCCAGGAAATAGAACAGCATTGCGATCAGTTAGGCCTGCGTGACACCGGAAACTGCGTTCGCCGGTTGATCAAAGAGCTGCGCTCTTTTCATAACGTTCGCACCTACGGTCAAGCCATCATCGAACTGCAAACCAGTCTGGCGGAAGAGCTCGCGCATCATGTTTTTGTTCGCGTGGAAAAGCCGCACTACTACGGGAAGAACCCGCGTTTTGCTCAGCTCGTAGCTGAAATATATCCGGAGATTGCTTACGACGTGGTGGAAGCGGGGAACTGCCTGGCCACGGGACGGGGGACGGCCTGTGTTTTTCATCTCATGCGGATCATGGATTTCGGGCTGCAGAAAATAGGTCCCAAACTGAAGATCCAGAAAATACAAAACAAGAGCTGGCAGCAGATATTAAACCAGATGAATAGGGCCATCAGCCGAATGCCGGAGAGCACTGCAGTTTTAAAAAAGAAGAAAGAAGTCTATGCCGAAATGGTCGCGCTGCTGGAGACCGTGAAAACGGCTTGGGGAGATGCTGCCATGACTCCCAAACCGGCCCATACATTAAAAGAAGCGGAGACATTGCTGGGTACGGTAAGCGAATTTATGGTTCACGTTGCTTCCATCCTGAATCCTAAATCCTTCAAACCCTCAGTTGACAAGACACGAAGCCGATCGCTGACGCCCTACCTGCAAGACAAAATTCATTACAACTGAAGTGCAGCCTTGCTTATTCAAAAAGCAAAGGCCGGAATTGACACTTAAATTCCGGCCAAAAGAACGGCGTTTTGCTTAAAAATCTGCACGGCGTGGCTCAAAGGACGAGGGCACGATCACACTGCCGCTGCCATTGATGAAATAGGCGTCTGCCTTGATTGTGTTCGGCGGTGCATCGCAGGCAAGCACCGCATCGCCGCCATGCTGCGGACCAGAATTGATATCATAGCCCGCGCCATTGCCGATGATCTTGAAAACTGATTTGCCGGCCGGGATTGTAAAACTAATCGTTGCCGGAGGATTCGGTGGCGCTCCCAAGGTATCGTTGGCGGTCAAGGTGCAGCTCAAGGCTTGATCGCTGGTGTTCTTAAAGCCCCATTGCGTAAGGAATCCGGTGAATGTGCTCCAGCGCGGGTTGTAATAAGTAGTATCAAGAACGTGCAGGTCAAGCAGTATGTTTCCTGTGGTCCCGGTGGTAATGCCAACAACATAGATTCCTGTTGCAGGCGCAATCCAGGTGCGGCGACGATCAGAAAAACCAGACAGGAGCGGATCACTAAAGGTGTTGCCGTTCACAGTCAGGGTGTCTGTCAACGGCGTAGTGCACGGTGTATCCGTAGAGTTGTACACGGTAGTCGCTGCCACGTAGATGCCAGTGTCTGTCAACTGTGGGGCTTTCGTCTCAAGCGAATAGGAATGTCCGGCATAACCGAATACGGCGTACCAATAGGTAATACTGGCCCCACTCAGGAAATTTTGAATGTGAATGCCGGTTGCGGGTAAATATAGAGGTGCAGTACAGGTTGTGGTTTGGGCAAAGCCCATATTTGCCGACAAAACCAAAGTCAGGACAATCAATAGTTTAAGCTTCATTTTTTCTCCTCATCAATTGGAACTAAAAACACGCTTTGCCGGCCCAGCAACTAAAGTACGTGGAAGCAGGCTTGTTCAGATGGGGGGATGCCAATTTTTATTCTGCTACAGACAAGGCCTAGTAGGTGAACTGACTTTAGAAATCGTTTCAGCTAGGGCGTCTTTTTTTTATGACTTTATGAATTTTGTGTCGCTAAAGGCAGGCCAAGTTCTTGGAGGTCCTGGACCCAATGGGTGAGAAGCAAAATCAGCCTTTTCAATTGTCTTTCAACAGCTCTTTGAAGGTTGATTTCCAAAGATCGCGAGTGACCTCGGATGGTTGTTGTGGCAATATGACACTCATGAACGGAGAAAACGTCGTGAACAACCGCACAAAAAACGCTGCACGTATTGCAATGCTCGGATTATTGTTTGGATGGTTTTGCGCTGGGTGCAATAAGGGCGTGGCTGTTCCAAGTGATTGCCAGAGGTTCCTCGACCAGTTTTTTCAGGCGGTTAAGTCAAACGATGTTGGAAAACTACAAGAGCTTTCTTTTCCGGAGAGCGTAATGGACCTCAGCGGAGTGCCACAAGAGGTCGCGGACCGGATGCGCGACGATCATAAGCAGATGGACAAGACTCAACTTGAAAAGATGAAGCAAATGTTTGGTGAATTCGAGAGTTACTCTGTGGTAAGCGTGGAAGTGACTCCAGTCACCGCGGCTGACTTGGAAGCTGTAAAGATGCAGGGGGCAAAGGATTTTTCGGCAGGGACTCATGCCGTGATTATTTGTAAGGCAAAATTCTCAAAACTGTCTGGGCAGTTTGCTTTCGAACTCATTAAAAAGGCTTCAGAGTCGGAATATTTATATGAAGCTTACCGTTTTGAAGCACAATGATGATGTGGGGAATGTTTTCAACGGAGTGCGGACACAAACACCGCCAAAAGAAGGTTTGGTAGCGCTAACGGGAATCGAACCCGTGTTTTAAGATTGAGAATCTCACGTCCTAACCCCTAGACGATAGCGCCACTCACGGGGACAAAAAAAATTATAACAGCAATGCAGCCTGAGCTGAATTGCTGCGTCCCTTGTTAGCGCTCATCCTCGCCCGCCCACAGATCAATGCCCCAGATGGAAGCGCCGGGTTCAACGCACTCCAGGCCTACTTGGCCTTCGGTTTTAAGTTCGCGGCTGCCGACCCAGGCTACGCGGTAGATGGCTTTTTCCTTGCCACGTTGAATGGTTACGACATCGCCGGGCTTGACTGAGCTCCGGACGCCGCCCAGCCGTGCGCCGCGCGGGCTCGCATTCAGCGTGCATGCCATTTCGGTCTTCGGGCGCTTGTCTTGGTCCATGATGATGACCTTCACAGGAAGTGCTATTGGTGTGCGTTGTTCGCGGCGTTTGCCCATTTTGGAACTTTCCGTTTCTGGAATTTACAGGGACTCAGCGCGCGCTTTGCAGTCCGCGCCAAAAAGAATAAAGATTTGCTGAAACCCAAAGGAGGAGGTAAGAAAGAATATTAATCCAAATTGCTCAAAGCTGCAAGAAATTTAGTTAAACCAAAACGGGACAGCAGCCAGATGCGGCAGAGCCACAATTATAAGCGCCGCCGAAGTCAAGTCCCAAAATGAATCGATTTTCAGTGCCCTTGTTCTTCCAGAAACTTTTCGACTTCCAGGGCAGCCATGCAGCCGGTGCCGGCAGCGGTGATAGCCTGGCGGTAGCGCCGGTCCTGGACGTCGCCGCAAGCGTAAACGCCCGGCACCTTGGTATGGACATAATCTCGCGTAACCAGATACCCATCTTTATCAGTCTCCAGGGCCCCGTCAAACATTTTGGTATTGGGAATATGGCCAATTCCCAGGAACATGGCGCTCGCGGGGAGCGTACTCAACTCGCCGCTTTTGACGTTGCGCAACTTCAGGCCCGTTACTTCTTTCTTGCTGACGTCGAGCACCTCTTCAACCACGGTATGCGGCAAGAAGTGGATCTTCTCGTGACTGCGCGCACGCTCCAGCATGATCTTAGATGCGCGAAAAGCTTCGCTGCGATGAATCAGAGTGACCTTGGTCGCGAAGCGTGTCAGGAACAGGGCTTCTTCCATGGCCGAGTCACCACCGCCGATCACAGTAATCTCTTTGCCGGAAAAAAAGAAGCCGTCGCAGGTGGCGCAGGAAGAAACGCCGTATCCAATCAGTGCCTGTTCGCTGGGCAGTCCGAGCCAGCGCGCGCTGGCTCCGCTTGCGATGATCAGGGTGCGGGTGCGCAGCGTTTCTTTTCCCAGGTTCAGCACAAAAGGCCTCTGGTTCAAGTCGGCGGAGACAACATGTTTCAGTTCAATCTCGGCGCCGAAGCGAATGGCCTGCTTCTTCATGTTTTCAATCAGCTCTGGCCCCTGAATCCCTTCGGGGAAGCCGGGAAAATTTTCCACGAGTGTGGTGAGTGAAAGCTGGCCTCCGGGTTCATGTCCTTCGAGGACAAGCGGCTTCAAGTTGGCGCGTGCAGTATAAATAGCGGCGGTCAGCCCGGAGCATCCCGAGCCGAGAATCACTGTGTTATGAACAGAATCATGCATAGTTGTTGGATTCCAACTTTTCTTTAAAGTTTCAGAGTCACAAATCTTAAGGTTCGTTGAACTGGTTTCGTGCCCAGCCTAAGGCTGCTTGCTCGGCGGAGCGGGCAGCCCAGGCTTCGTGCTTTTCGGCTTGTGGGTTTCCGGGCTATTTGTTTTTTCACCCACTCCCAGCCGGCGCAGGTCGGTAGGCACGGTGGTGCGCACATTCAGCGCCGTGCGGTAGTGACTCAAGATGGCCGAGGCTTGCTGAAACAGCGGATCATACGCGTGCTGGTCAGCTTCCGGGCAGCGCGCCAGCGCCACTGACGATTTGCCGAAGCGCTCGATGCGAACATGGTCCACCGGCGTATCGGACTTTAATACCTGGGCAGGATCTGCGCTCGCAGAGACCTTGTCTTCCATCGAAACCTGGATCACGTCTTTCATTTCGCGCGACCGGAAAACCAGCGTCTCTACAATCCCACCTGAGTCTACGCTGATTGAGTATTGCACGCTGACAAAAGGGGAATCCGGCGGAAACTCTCTTCGTATGCGCACCCAGTTGGAAGGTGCACTCTCGCCGCTGACCACCTGCGAGGATCCCAGCACGGAACTCAGCCCCGCCGGCGCTTCGGTCATCGTCGTGCGCCCGCGCGATATCTCAAAATCAGGCGCAAAATGGATCTTTGCCGGCAAGCGCTCCAGTGCGGTGCTCAACTCCTGCTTTTCGGTTTCTGAAGGTGAACACACATTCAGATAGTTGATTTTGACCTGTGATTTGGTTCCCTCGGCCGTCTGCTGCGCAAATCCTGCCGCGCCCGCAAGTCCAGCCAGGAAAAAAGAGAGAAGCAATAAAGGTTTCCTCAGCACGAACAAGATTGTATTCGCCCAGCAGCCCGGCTGGCTATGGAAAAGCAGTTTCTCAACTGGCATTTGGTCTTCTCCACGCCTCTGCGGTGATTCCCCGCCATCGCTGGCAGAAAACAGGCGACTGGGAGCGGCAACTGGCAGCCGCTTTAATCCGGGCTACAATTGATCTATGGCAAATTTGATTCTAGTTTACGGAATGCGGCTGCTCCCTGCCGATGAAATTGTCGAAGTTGGCGAAGCTCCGGTGAAACTCAAGAACGGACACGAGGCGCACGTTACCATGCACGTGCTCGAAGGCAGCAAGGAAGACATTGAAAAACAATTGCGTACAAGTCTGGAAGCATTTTTCGATTTTTATCCGGAAATCTAAAATATTGAGTCATTGGGTCATCGGATGATTGATCCATTGGGTTCAATTCGCCCAATGACCCAATGATTCGATGACCCGATTACTCAATTCTTCAATGACTCAATTCTTCAATCATGGTGGTTCTTTAATAATGTCTCAATCGTCGAGAGAAATTCATCAATATCAATGGGCTTAAAAAGCACCGCAACTCCTTCCCGGTCGGCCCGGTCCACGGCTTCCTTGGAGGCGTATCCCGTGAGCAGCACGCACGGAACATTGGGAGTGCGCACCCGTGCTGCATCAAAGACTTCGAATCCCGTGCGTTTTTCTTCCAGCGAGAGATCGCACAGCAGCAAGTCGAAGTTCTGCCGATGCACCTCGCTGACCGCTTGCTTGCAGCTTCCAACCGCGGTAGCGGCGTAGCCTTGTTGTTCAAGAATCATCCGGTAAGTGAAGAGGACAGCCGCCTCGTCATCCACGACCAGGATGGATGGTTTGTTGTTCATGGCGAACACTTGCTCTATACCGTTTTAAACTATAGGCGATTCCACAATTACTGTATCCACTACGGTGGAAGAGCGGGCCTTTAGGCCCGCGTTGAGATGCCAAGCAAATGGGCTTCAGCCCCGGTGCCGCGCGGATGCACCAATTCTGGAATTGCTTTAGAACGGTTTCATGACAGCTTTCGGAGGGCAACGGCTGGTTCTTGTTTATCCGTCGCCAAAAACTGGCAACCGGCAACCTGTCCCGACGTGCCGTGGACTGCTATCGAACCACCGGAAGATCAATCTTAAAAACCGTGCCCTTTCCCAGTATGCTTTTTACGCGCATCTTGCCGCTGTGGTTCTCAATAATGCCTTTCACAATCCACAATCCCAGGCCTGTGCCCTTTTCGCCCTTGGTGGAAACAAAGGGTTCAAAAATCGTCTTGAGGATCTCGCTGGGAATTCCAGTTCCGGTGTCGGCCACGGTGAGGCGCGCCCATCCATGGATTCCATCGGACGCGGGAAAGTGCCGTGTGCGCACCTTCAGCACCGCCGGGCGCGTCGAAGCGCTGCCCTCGCACTCGCTGGACGGGGTTATGCTGTCTCTGGCATTGATCACCAGGTTTGAAACCACCTGCCTGAACTGGTCAGGAGAGCCCACGATCACAGGCAGCGTGGCCAGGTCTTTTTCAATTCGGATGCCCGAACGTTCCAACTGTCGCGAGAAGAGCGTCAAAGTATCTTCCACCACGCTATTGACGTCAATTGCGCACACCTGCTCCGAATGCCGGTAGAGGCCGAGCATCTGGCGCACAATACGCGCCACGCGGTCGGTTTCGCTTTTCAGGATCTCATAGATGGGCTGGGCCTCCGGCTTCATTACCCCTTGCATGAGGAAGATGGCATTCTTGATCGCCTCCATGGGGTTGTTGACCTCATGGGCAATGGTTCCCGCCAGCCGGCCGGTGGCGGCGAATTTTTCCATCTCGATCATGCGTCTTGTCATCTGTAACTGTTCCAGCTTGCGAAATGCTGAAAGGTCGCGCAGCACGGTAATGGTGTAAGAGACCTGTCCGCGCTTGTCATAAATCTTGCCCGAGCGGGTGTCGTAATCAACCTCGCCCTTGTTCTCCAGTGAATAGAGACGCAGACAGCCCTCCTGGCGGGTAGCAAACGAGAAGGTAAATGCCTGCAGATGTGCATCAAGCTTCACTTGGTTGTTCACAATGCGCGGATCAACCGTGCCCAGGCGAATCGGTCCGTCCCTGGTCTGGCGCATCTGGCCAAATAGCTCCTGGGCGAGGGAATCGAGCATCACCACCCGGGCCGAGCCGTCGGCCACAATGATGGGATCGCCCACGTTCTCAATCACCATGTGCATCAGGTCGCGGTCCTGGCGCACCACCTCTTGTGCATCTTGCAGGCGCTCCATGTTGGCGCGGAACTCCTGATCGGCGCGGCGCAGATCGGTAACGTCGCGCATTACGGTGACCAGCCCGCTGCGCTGTCCATCGCGGCTGAAGCTCGGCGTGGTGACGGCTTCAAATAGAACTTCTTCACCTTCGTGAATGTCAATCAGCGTCAGGTCGCGTGAAGAATTCGGGCTGCCGGAAACTGCCATGGAAGCGAGTGCAGCCGAAAACAGAAGGTTGTTGAGTTCAACTGCGCGCGCCGCACCCTCGGAGACTTCTTTTTCGGGAAGCTTGAAGAAGCGCTCGGCAGCGCAGTTCTGTGCAATCACCCTGTGCTGCGCATCGGTCAGGATGACCGGGTCGGCCATGCTCTGCAGCAGGGTCTGCATCTGCGCGATGATTGCGTCGTTGTCGCGCATGCGATTGTAGTAGTGGTCCACCTTGAACAAGCGGGAGAGATGTCCGTTGGCTGTCTCGATAAGCGAACGCAGATCGCTCATCTGGCGCTCACTCACCTGCGCCGGCATTTCCACCAGGACTGCGCCGGCGTAGGCCCGCATCTCGCAGGTGCGGCACACTTGCTCAGAAATTTCCAGGGCGCCCGGCTTGAGAAAGTTCTGCACGGCCAGGCAGGACCGGTTTCTGCGCTCCGCCTCCCAGCAAGCGTTGCGGTTCTTGAAGAGCACAGGATGGCAATGGATAGAGCGCCCGTTGGTGCCGGCCTTGGGGACCACCGCCGGCTTCAGGGAACGCAGAACGCCCACAATTGAATTCTCTCCTTGCCAGAGGGCGGTGGTGAACTTCTGCAGGTAACTCTGGCTGCAGTGGATGGCTGCGACCGGCTTGATTTCACCGCTCTCCATATCGAGCGCGACCACAAGGGCGCGTGGAAAGCCCAGTGCAACCACCTCTTCCATCAGGATGGGATAAATCTCGTCGGAGCGTTCAGCGGAAAGCAGCCGGAAAGCAGCCCGACCCCTTTCGGGAATCAGATCGCGTTCGCTCTTGGGCACGAGTTGCGGAGCTTGCGCGCGCATTTCTGGAGTTGCCATACTTCGAGAACTTTTGGACACAAGGATTCAACTCTTATCTGCGCGCAGCAGTCCGGCGCAGGCGCGTTGTAGTTTCAATCACCTGCGGCGCTGGGGTCTCTTCCGAGAGTTGCGGACAGGCAACCAGTCCCACCGGGCCGACGGCATTTGCGTGCTTAAGGTATGTATCAATCGAGGCCACCACCCGCGCCTCTGCCCTGATCAGGTCTATACCGGCTAGGGAGATGCGCACCCACGGGTCAATCACAATGCCTTTGTCGAGCACGCGATCCAGTACATCAATAAGACTGGAACCGCCTGGTACACGTTCAACCGCCATGTTTTCCTCCAGTGCTCACGAACTCCCCTGGCACTGCCCCTAACCTTTACAACCAGTCATAAATACTTTTCGCAGGAACCCGCGATACATGTATCAGGGCACGACTTGAGTCGGGCCGTAAAGCATGAAATGTCTCGGGCTTTAGCCCCTGCGGTAAAAATATTCACCCAGCTCACCAGACCCTTGTCGAATACGCGGTCGAGGATGTCTATCAGGTTCGTTGTTCCGGAAACAGTAGGGACCCATTCCATAGTAGGTTGTACTGCTTTAAATGAAGTATCGCGAACCGAGTGGTGGGCGTGTACCCTTTCGATTGCGCGTCCTGCAAAATCCTACCAACCTCGAATCGCGCTGCTAACCTGCCACAAACTTGCGTTAAGGAATGCTACTGCCGCTGCTGCTCCGTGTCAACGCAAGCCACACCTATTTTTTCGTATAACTTGCTTGAAAAAATCAGGTTTTTACCCGGGGCATTAACGAAAAGCACGCCAAGACTCAGTACCCCTCCGCAGCCTTGGATTCCGCCCCCTCCGCCGGAGTTGCATCAACCCAGAGGCGGTGTAGCGCCGGCGTCTCGCCAGCTGTCGTGTGGGCATGCTGCCCACACGTACTTTGCCAAAGTTCAAAACTTTTTTAACACTGGGCAACGGGCAACCGGCCACTGGCAACTGCTCCTACACTTTCACAAACGAGTACGGCGGCCACGGGCCGGTGAATTCAATACGTCGCTGAAACTGCCACTGGCGGGAAAAATTCTCCATGATGGAATTAAATTGCTGTTGCCGTCCGCGCGGCAACAGGATGGAAGCCTGCCATTCGAGCCCCGGCTGTCCGCCGCTTACCTTGCCCGCTGTTGCTGTCTCCAGCACAATCTGGTCCAGTGCAGCCGCCAGCTTTTGTACTTCAAGCGAGAGCGCACGTGGCCGGCTGCGTTGCTGCATCTCGTCATGCAGGGCAGACGCTTTGCGGCGCAGGTAATCCGGGCCCGAGCTGGCGCCTAGCCCGCGGGGCTGCTGTTCCAGAAAAACTTTAACACCCCACTCGTCGGCATCGGTGACATGCTGCAGGGATTTGAGCAGTGCCCGCTTGCGTGCGGTTATGTCTTGTGCAAGGGACTCTTCACTGTGAAATATCGTGCCCAAGCGCGCAGGCAAGACCGGGCCGCGGCGCACCAGCTCGCTCACCACCCGCTGATGGCGCACGCCGGCCGTCGCCAGCCAGTTGAGATTTTCCATATTCGAGGAGATCTTTTCTGCGAACCCACTGCGGCTTACACGGCTGATCCAGCAGGTAAAGCCGGCGCAAAGCAGCGGCTCGACCAGTGCTGTCCCGTCAACTCCCTCCAGGTGCACCGGCTCAAACTTGTGCCGTAGCGGCGCAATTCCATACAGATACAGCGAGGTGCCCAACGCGCTTCTATTGTGATTGCCTGTGGCGCCTCGTGCTCTTTTGCCCGAGTTTTTTCTGCTCCGCCTTTGGATTGCCGTTTTGTTTTTGCGCTTACTGGTCTTTGCAGTTGCCATAGTTCATGCGTGAACGATTTTACCCTGCTCCGCCCAGCTATTTCTTCGGGAAAATTTCGCATCACCAGCCAGGAAGCGGCTCAGCCAGCATGACCGGGGGTCAGAACAAGGGATTTGCCAAAACCCCCACTCTAAAATCTAAGCATCTGATAATAAATGACTTATTTAAACTTGAAAACTTTGATTAAAATTGAGGTTTTCAAGTTTCGATTTCCACAGTCCTCTAACCTCAACCGTATAATTTATCGGGTATAGTTCCGGTCATGGAGATTCTCCGCTACATCCGGCGAAAGCTTGCGGCGTCGGGCCTGCTGCCCCAGAGCCGCCTGGCCTATTTTTCGTTGCTGATGCTAGGCATGGACCTGCTCCTGGTACTGATTCGATGGTTGATCCTGCTGGCCGCGCGCCCGGAAAACGGTCCAGTTGCTGCACAGTCGGCACTCGGCGGCTGGATTGCTCTCTTAACATTTGTGAATGCCATACTTTTTGGCATTCTTGCCGTACGCTGGCTGCGCAACACATTAATGTGGCGCCTGCGCAACCGGCTGATCGTGACCTATCTTTTCATCGGAGTCATTCCGGTCGGCTTGATTGCGGCAATCGTTCTGTTGGGTGGCTATCTGATCGCGGCCCAGTTCGCGATCGTCCTGGCTTCGCATGACATCCACACGGAGATAGACAATCTTCAGGACGCCAATGCCGAATTAGCCGGACGTTTAGCCGATGCCGCTCGTCACGGTCTTCCCTTATCGCAACCCGGCATTTTGCAAGACAACTTGGCTGCGCTGTACAAAGATTTTCCTGGATTGCAGGTTACGGCCACCTTCAAAGGACAGAGTGAAATCTTCAGCGCACAGAGTACACGACGCGGTTCAGCTCCTCCGATTTGGATCAAAGGCCAGTATGGCGGATTGGTATCGGAAGACGACCACACTCTGCATCTGCGAACTGTGACGCTGACCCCGGTAGGCAACGATGTTCTTACGGTGCAGGCAGGCGTGCCGGTGGATGCCAGGGAGCTTTCTCGGATCGGCAGGAACCTGGGCGAAATTATCCTCGCCACCGGTCGCGTGGTCACCGACGCAGACGGCACTCAAAAGCTCGTCTTCGATATGAATAGTCCAGAAGGAAAGGTACGTGGCGGAAGCATCCCGCTTGCGATTAATTTCCTGGACCATGATGTTTCAGTTCCCAATCCATTCCCCATAGTGAACTGGCCGTCAGGCAGGAACGAAACTCTGTTCATGGTTGTAAGCACCCGGCCATCAGTCCTCTATCCGCGTCTATTCCTGACGTCCAGTGAATACGCAACAAGAATTAAAACCGCGTTGTTTGGAATTGCGGTCATGTTTGCGTTTATCGAGCTCGTCGCTCTGATCATCGGCCTGCGCATTACGCGCACCATTACCCGGTCGGTGGCTGCGCTTTATAAGGGCACCGAGCGCGTTAACCAGGGCGATTTTCATCATCGCATCGAGGTCAAAACGCGTGACCAATTGGCTGCGCTCGAAACCTCGTTCAATTCCATGACTACGTCGCTGGAAGCCCTGATTGCCGAGCAAAAAGAAAAACAGCGTCTCGAAAGCGAATTGGCCATCGCACAAGAGGTGCAGGGGCAGCTTTTTCCCAAGCTGGATCAACAGATTGCTTCGCTGGAAGTGCACGGCGTTTGCCGTCCGGCGCGTACAGTCAGTGGAGATTACTATGACTTTCTTATGCTTGGCGCAGAGCGCATGGGAATTGCAGTGGGCGACATCAGCGGCAAGGGTATTTCGGCCGCCTTGCTTATGGCTACAGTTCACTCTGCCGTGAGGGTATACGAATTTGAAGGGCTTCCCAGTCACGCCAGGCTGACCACCGCCGCCTTCGCAGCAGCCAGCAGGCACAAGGGGGGACTAGCAACCGCGGATGCCCCGAGCACGACAAACGGCAACGCAGCTCATTCGCCCAGCGAGGTCTTGTGGCTGCTTAACCGCCATCTGTTCCGCAGCACTCCGACGGAAAAATACGCAACCATGTTTTTGGGTGTTTTTGATGGCAGTAACCGGCAACTTACCTATTGCAATGCCGGTCATCTTCCCCCGATGATTCTGGGTGCAAATGGCGAGGTTCGCCGGCTGGAGGCCGGTGGTACTGTCGTTGGGCTGCTGGACAACATGTCTTATGAAGAAAAGTCCGTCGAGCTGCATTCCAAGGACCTGTTTGTGGCCTACAGCGATGGCGTCACCGAGCCGGAGAACGAGTTCGGGGAATTTGGCGAAGCCCGCCTGCTGGAGATTTTGCAGGCGAACCAGCAACTGCCTCTGGCGCGGCTTTCGGAAATAGTGACTGCCGCCGTGGTGGACTGGATGGGTGCTGCTGAGCAGCCCGATGATGTGACCCTGGTCCTGGCGCGTGCGCTTTGATGGAATTGATGTAGGAGATGTAGGATAGGAGCAAACCCATGCGAAAATTCTGCTTTTGGATGTTTGTGATTTCAGTTGCACTTTGCTCTTTTGCTCTCGCCCAGCAGAGCAAAGATAAAAAGGCCCAAGAGAAGAATAAGCCTCAGACCACGGCCACTCCTCAACCCACGCCTCAACCCACGCCCATGCTTCCTGATGAACAACGTCACCTGCAGGAGGCCGGGACCGTGTTAAAAGAAATCCTGAACATGCCCGACTATATCCCGCAACCCCTGCTCAACAAGGCGGAGTGCATTCTGGTTTTTCCTTCCGTCAAAAAATTTGCTATCGGCATTGGGGGCAGTTCCGGTCATGGGGCCTTGAGTTGCCGCACCGGAGAAAAGTTTAATGGTCCCTGGAGCCCGCCTTCTCTGTACACGCTCAAATCAGGCAGCATCGGATTGCAGGTGGGTGGTGCGTCCACAGATTTTGTCCTGCTGATCATGAATCCGCGCGGAGTGGATTCGGTGTTGCGCAGCAAGGTGAAATTGGGCAGCGATGCTGTCGCTACAGCCGGCCCCAGGGGCAGGGCGGCTTCTGCTTCCAGCGATCCCTCCATGCATGCCGAAATCTTCACCTATGCGCGTTCGCGCGGATTATTTGCGGGCGTTTCCCTGGAGGGCGCAACCCTGCGACAGGATAACGACGCCAACCAAAAGATCTATGGCCGCAAGGTTAGCGCCAGCGAGATCGTGCGCCAACAGGCCGTCACCGTAACCGCAGCGGGAGACCTCATGGTTTCCACGCTGAATAAGCTGTCCCCGAGCAATCTGGCGGACCGGGCTCCGGTCCGGTAACTCTTCTGGTACACCGGTATCCGAACACCCACTTTTCGAGTGAAAAGGGTCAAATTGGGAAGAAAACCAAGTATTTTGAATGTTTGTCGTGCACAAAACCCAAATCCGCACTAAAATTCTCTCCGTATAAGTTGCGTGGGGTATTGGTCCCCGCAACTCCTTGTGTAAAGAGAGCTGTATGCCCGTAAACCCCGGTTCAGTGCTGGTGTTGGTCTGCCCCCAGTGCGGCAAAAAATACAAAGGCGACCCGAGTAAGCCGGACGCACGTTATGAGTGCCCGGTTGATCAATCCACGCTGATCCGTTTGGATCTGCAGGCGATCGCAGCGGTGCGGCAAGCACGGTCAGAAGCCAACAGGCCCCAACCGGCACAACGGGAAGTTACTGATGCCGCCAAGCCGGATACTGATGGCGTTGGTTTTTCGCAAGACGATGTCCCCACGCAATCCCCCACACAGCCCTACACACAGTCCTTTAACGATCAGGATGCCACTCGTCTGCTCACTAGCACAGAAAATGATCAGGCCACTGTAAAAATTCCGCCTCCGGAAGCCAGCCGCGATGCTCGCCAAGGACAGGAGAAGATAACGCGAGAGCTCACCATGTCTTACGGGGAAACGTCCACAGAAACTCCCACCAAGGACTTTTCCAGCATGGCCATTCCGGAACAAAAGCTACAAACACAACCCCAGCCCGCACAATCCTCAAGCATCTCGCCTACCGCTTCCGGTTTTGTTCCGATGACCATGCCTACGGGCACAGAACTATTAAACGGATTCGAGCAGCGGCGCTCTGTCGTCGCTGCCCTCGAGCGCATGGGCGGTACTGATCCCGAAACCGGCCGGCTTATCCCGGTTTACAAATATGAGATGAAAAGCAAGCTCGGCCAGGGAGGCATGGGAGAGGTCCACAAAGTTCTTGACCGCGACCTTCGCCGCGAAGTAGCCATGAAGATGTTGCGCCCGCGAGACAGCAGCACGGTGGGGGAGGACGAAATGCTGCGCTTCATCAAGGAAGCGCAGGCCACAGGGCGCCTGGAGCATCCTAATATCGTCCCGGTGCACGATCTGGGAATTGATGCTGAAGCCCGCATTTATTTCACCCTGAAATATGTTAAAGGCCTGTCCCTCAAAGAAGTAATCCGCGGACGCCGCGATAACAAACAACTCGAAGACGGCCGCAAGTTCCGTGACGTATGGAGCGCGCGGCAGATGATTGAAATTTTGATCAGCATCTGCAACGCCATGGCCTACGCCCACAGCAAAGATATTCTTCACCGCGACCTTAAACCCGACAACATCATGCTGGGTAAATTCGGTGAAGTGCTGGTCATGGATTGGGGACTGGCCAAGATCCTGAGCACGCGCGTTGCCGCCAAAGCCGATTCCAAGGAACAGGAAGCATTCCTGGACCTCACCATGCGCGCCAGCCTGGACAGCAGCATGACCATGGAAGGCGCAGTCGCGGGTACGCCTGCCTACATGGCCCCGGAGCAGGCTGCTGGCAGAATCAGCGAACTTGACGAGCGCACGGATGTCTATTCCATGGGGGCAATACTCTACGAGATCCTTTCCAGCGAACCGCCGTATAAAGGCGGTACTGCGTTGGAGGTAGTGCGCAAGGTCAACCAGGACCCGCCGGCGCCGTTACAGACCGGGACGCACGGTTTTAAGCCCATTCCGCGTGAGCTCAAGGCGATTTGCGAAAAATCCATGGCACGCAATCCCGGCGAGCGCTATGCCTCAGCCCAGGACATGCGCAATGACCTGCAGGCATATTTGGAAGATCAACCAGTTTCCTGCTGTCCCGATACGCCGCTGGTACGGTCCATCAAATGGATCAAGCGCAATCGCAACCGGGTGACCGCCAGCGCTACCACAGCGGCTGCGGTACTGGCCGTCGTTCTTCTTGCCTGGTTTGGATACAAGCAATACCGGGTACACCAACTCCTGAGCTCTGCCCAATCTCAGATGGATGAGGGTAAAACGCGCTACAACGCTTATAAAAACTCCATTCTAAAGTTAAGTCCTGACGATCCTTATCGTTTGACCATGCAAGCCTCTGCCCAGGCCGATCTTGCGAATGTCTATCGTGAGAAGCTGCAAGGCGCGGTAGAGGACGCCACCAAGGCGCTCGATGTTTCTCCCGGCAACAAGAGCGCGCGCAGCTTTCTGGCGGAAGGTTACATGGAGTTATGGCGGCTGGCGCTGGCGCAGAACAATGACGAACTGATGAGTGTGTACGGCGGCGAGGTGCTGCGTTATGCGCCGAATCCGGAGGACTACAGCAAAGAACTGGATGGGCTGGGCGATCTGGAACTGACCGTCTCACCGGAAGACGCAGAAGTCTACCTTTTCCGTTTTGAAACCTTGCGCTCTACCGATCAACAGGGCAACGCCTTGCCGCCGCGCCTGATTCCGGTCCCCTTCAATTTGCAAACGCTCACATCAGACGCAGCTTTTCTTCTAGCCGAACAGAACCGGGCCAAAAGCGGGGAAGCGGTCATCAAGGGTACGCATTCCATCTTCCGGCTTGATCCTTCGACTGGTTCGCGCCTGGGTTCGGGAAAAATTTCAGTCCCCGGACTTCCTCCCGGCAGCTACATGTTGCTGGCAACCGCGCTGAATTACGGTGAGACGCGGGTGCCTTTCAAGATGCCACGCCTGGGAACGGTGAACCGCCACATTGATATGCCATTGAGCAGGGAAATCTTGCCCGGGTTCTTTTTCGTGGCCGGCGGAGACGTTTGGGTAGGCGGCGACAGCGCCAACGCTCTGCCCCGGCAGAAAAAGACCATAGCACCCTTTCTCATGTATCACGATGAAATCAGCATGGGCGACTACGCCCAGTTCCTGAAGAGCATTGGCGGAGCTGCCAAAAGCCATCTGCCGCGCGATTTCGGCAAGCCTCTCGCGGTGCTGACCTCCAGCGGGCTGGCTCCGGCCAACGGCAGCGATGCAACCCAGTTCGCTAAATCCCCGGTGCGAGGCATCTCTTACAACGACGTTATGGCTTACATCGAATGGCGCTCCAAACGCGATGCGGTCACCTACCGCCTGCCCACCGAAATTGAATGGGAGGGAACCTGCCGCGGCCCCGACGGCCGTAAATACTCCTGGGGCAATCAGCCCGGGAGGGGATTGGCGATTGTTACTCAAGGTTACGGCGACTCCGGCGCAAACATGAGTTGGAAGTGGGAAGACTACAAGGATGAATCACCCTATGGCGTCCACAACCTGGCGGGCGGAGTGGCCGAATGGACCAGCTCTCTTTACGACGAAAAAGCCAAGTCCACAGATCCGGTTTATGGACAGAGAGCAATTCGTGGCAACGCCTGGTCACTGCCTCCAACCGGGTTGGAGTGTGCTTTCCGTACCTCCGGGCAGCCTGATTATTTCCATCCTACGATCGGCTTCCGTTTAGCCGCCGATTGGCCGGTCAAGCGTACGGGAGCGCCCCAGGCGCCTCCGGACGAGACAGAAAGTCACGACCACGAGACTGCGACGGCGACTCCTAAGCCTTCACCCACGCCAACCCCGCGCAGCAAGATAGATGAGGCGCTGCATAAATTGGGGCTCGACAAATAAATTGATTCATTGAATCATCGGATCATTGAGTCATTGAATTAAAGTTTGAAGGCTGATTTATAAAGTACGATTTTGCTTCGGTGTTTACAGTGCTTTCAAAAAACCGTCGATTTCAAGAAATCATAAATCGTAAATCTTACTTCATACTTCGAACTTCTTGCTTCAAATGATTCAATGACCCGATGAGTCAATGACTCAATCACAGTCTGCGTCCACAATCCCAGGTTCCAGATGCGCTGCCATCATTAAAGGCAAAAGATCCGCTTTGCAGATCAGGATTCACGGTAATTGTGCCGAATCCGGCGATGGGTTTTCCATTGGGAGACTGGAGTGCAATTCCGATGTTGGGATACGTCCCCGCTCCGTCGTATGGCCTGTTGTTTTCCTGTCCGGGGGAGAGGCGGTCGCTCAGCGGACCAATGGTGAAGGCCAGGACACGATTGGAACGGCTGGGGAAACCGAAACCCACATCGCCCGCATATTTCCCACCACCACCGCCATAACACTCTGCGCCGCTTAACTGCTGCTGAAAGGGTTTTTCGATACGAGCTCCCCCGGCCATCGCCGTGGTCGCAGAATTCACCGATCCAAGCACGCTGTCAGAAGACGGATTCTGCTGCTTGTTGCAGCCCGCCAGGAAAAGAACAATCAAAATAACATTCAGAGTAAAAACGAGCAGAAATGTAGGTTGCCGCATCATTTCGTGGACTCCGATTCCTTGAATAGATTCTAAAGCTTCCAGAATTGTTATGTCGCACTTACCGAGAATTTCTGCTCTCGTTTGCGTTTTTTATTCCGGTCTACTTTGCGATTGTAGGACTGATTACAGATCTTAAATCTGAAAGCGTGAACTATCGCGAATCCGACGCTGCGGCGATGATCAGATCCAACGACAGGGAATGTGTGACAGGTTCCTTTGCATTCTTTGCTGTGCCCGTGACTGTCAGTTTGTAGGCGCCAGGTGGAGTGGAATTGTCAGTGAATAAAGTCAATACAGAGACAGAGTTGGGTGAGGCGAAAGGACTTCTGCCCGCTTTCAAATCTACCGAATCGGAGCTGAAACTGGCTTTGGCGCCGGAAGGTAAGCCGCTTACGCTCAGCGATATCATTCCTTGGTACCCGCCAATCGAATCGAGGGCCAGTGTGTAAGCTGTTCCTCCCCCGGCCTGCACGGTCGGTGTGTTTGGAGTCGAAGTGGTGAGAGCAAAGTCCGCCTGGGGAGGATGGACCACCAGCATCACTCGGGTGCTTCGCATGGGACTGCGGTGTTTACTCGCAGCCATGACCTGCAGAGGATAGGAGCCGGCAGGTGTCCAGTATTTCGTGGATATGGTGAGTTGAGAAGGAGGAGGCGTCCCTTGAGGCCTGACGGAAGCGGGACGAAAGCTGGCATTGGCACCCCAAGGTAAACCACCGATGCCAAATGACACCGATCCCTCATCACCCTTGATCAGCGCTAATGTTGTTGTGCAGCTGACAGCCTCTCCAGCAACGACGTCCAGGGATTCCGGTTTCGCCGATAACGAAAAATCAGATGCGTATACCGTTAAGCCTACCTGGGTGTCACGCTTGAGCGGGCCGTGCCTGGTTTGGGCAACCCCCGTGATCGTGAGCTCATAATCGCCGGGTGGAACTTTGTCCCCCACGACTACAGTTAGATATGAATCTCCCGAGTCTTCAAGAACCAGGGCACGATCTGGAACAACAGAGGCTTTAATCCCTTGAGGCAAACCGCTGACACTTAATGGCAGGATTGCCTGAAAACCGTTGATCGATTTGATGGTGACAGCACTGCTTGCCTCGCTTCCTCGAAGCACAGACAGCCGGCCTTCTGTCGTTGTGATTGAAAAATCAGGCGGTCCTGTGTAGATCGTCAATAGAGTGCCGGTAATATGGTCGATTCTCGTGTTCTTATCTTTGCCTTCGATGCTTAGATAGAACTTGTGCGGTTGTAGCCATTTTTCTCGAGACCAAATGTGAAGTGTAGATTTACCTGATCCCGTGATCTGGGGAGGTTCGAAGCTTCCGGTAATGCCTTCAGGCACAAAGCCTTCAGGCGCGATGGCCACCATGCTCAGTGCTACTGTACCCTTGTATCTGCCCATCGGTGTTACGGTGACGGAATAATCGGCTTTGCCACTGACCAGCAGCTTCTGCTCTCCTGAGACCTGCAATGAGAAGTCCGGCTTTTGAAGTCCACGTGCCACTGTCATAGTGCCGGTTTGTGTAGGGCAGTCGCGGCTCTCGCTCGCGGGCAGACTGATGCGGCGTTTGTGCAGAACCCCGAAAAACATTCCGTCAATGTAAACGCGATCTCCCGAGTTTATTTGTTGGTATTCGGCGGGAGTGAGTAAAGAGGTCATAGTATGCAGAAAGTCGTCGTCGCTCTCAGCACCGCCCAAGGAGACATTGCCCAAGGAGAAACTATGACAACCAATATGCAACACGTAGGGGCTGTTTCTTACTTCGAAAATTCCATTGCTCCGCAGCTTTATTTCGACGTAAGGTTTACCCTCAATAAGCACTTTCCGAATACCGAGGATTCGGTCTCCCCAATGGACCGCCATCTCTTCTTCCCACCGGTGTCTGAGCGCCGTGGCAGACTCCTTGTGTCTCTCAATCGGCGGTGCCGGCCGTTGGGCAATTCCTGTACGGCAAAGGCTGATACTCATGAGAAAAATCAAGCAGGTTGTCTTCATGGTCGTTCCTGTCGTGGCTGTGAATAGGCACACCAAGGCCAATTTGCTGTTACTTCATAGGAACGGCACGGTCGTGGAATCTTGCAACTGAGTTTTTCTGCTTTATGCCTCGATCAAAACGATATAAAGCTCTGCTTCGAGCGCCTGACTTCAAGCGGTTTGAGGCTCTTTTGCTGCCAACTCTGCCGCCATTTCTTTAATCCGCCGCAAATCCAGTTTGCCTGTGCCGAGATAAGGCAGGGCCTCAACGTGAAAAAATTGATTGGCGCGGGGCTTCCACAGTGCAGGCAGATCGCTGGCGGCAAATTTTTCCAGACAATCTTTCAATTGAGCGTCGGTCAACGTGTGCAGCACAATCAGGCGCTCGCCTTTCTTTTCGTCGGGTACGGCGGTGACGGCGAATTTTTGTTCGGTGGCGTCGGCCAGCTCGTGCAGGCGTTCTTCCACTTTGATGTGGGGAACCATCTCGCCGCCGATTTTACTGAAGCGGCTCAGGCGGTCGGCGATGGCAAGGAATCCGTCTTCGTCCAGGATGGCAATGTCGCCGCTGTTGTACCAGCCCTCGCGCAAGACTTCGGCGGTCTTCTCCGGGCGATTCAAGTATCCCTGCATCACGTTGGGGCCCTTGATCAAGAGCAGGCCCTGTTGCCCAAGCGGCAGGGGTTCGCCAGTTTCGGGATGAACCACCCGCACGCTGATGCCGGGCAGAGGATGGCCAATTTTGCCTCGCTTGGCGCCCACCTGGCGGAAGCCCGCCGCGCGGAAGTCGCGGGTATTGACGGCCACCACCGGAGAGCACTCGGTGCAGCCGTAGCCCTCGAGCGGGCGTATGCCGAATTGATCTTCAAAAGCCTGCACGATGCGCTCCGGCAGCTTCTCCGCTCCGGCCAACACAAACTGCACGCTGCCGAAATCTTCAGGCGCGCAACGGCGAATATAAGCCTGCAGAAAAGTCGGCGTGGCCACCATGAAGGTGATGGCATATTTTTGCGCCAGAGCGCCGATGACTCGCGCATCCAAGGGGTTGGGATGGAAGACAACTCCGGTTCCCAAAACCACCGGCAGGCAAACCGTGACCGTGAAGCCGAAAGAGTGAAAGAAGGGAAGTATGCCCAGGATGCGGTCGTGCTTATCCAAAGCAAAAACCTGGCCCATCTGCTGAATGTTAGAGGCGATGTTGTAGTGGCTGAGCATTACGCCCTTGGGATCGCCGGTCGAGCCGCTGGAAAAGATGACTGTCGCCAGGTCGTCGATCTGGGCAGTCTTGCCGCCGCTCAGATAGCGCAACAGCAAGGGGCGGGGTGCCAGCCAGGAGAGCGCGAGGGCAATAATCTTTTCACTGAAGCGCGGGTTAGCGGCGAGCTCTTCGAGCAAAATGACTTTCTCCGGTGGATGCACCGAAATTTTCTCCAGGAAGGCGCGGGCAGAGATCACCGTCTTCAGCTCGCATTGCTGGGCACAAGAGGCGACCACAGCATCAGAGGCGGTGTAGTTCAAATTGACCGGGACTTTCCCCGTGAGCAGCGCAGCGAAATTCACCAGAGTGCCGGGCACCGACGGCGGAAGCAGAATACCCACCATCTTCTGGTCTTGCCACACCCGGCGCAGCCGTCTCGCCAAAAAGATGGTCCGCGTGAGCGCCGAGCCGAAGGTAACCTTGGCCGTCTGGCCATCGGCCATGGCAAAACGTCCACGATGCTTTCTCGCCGTGCGCACAAAACTGTGGTGCAGCGGTTCAATCCGCTTCCGGCGGAGAGCATAAGCTTGCGTGTGCAGCTCTTGCACCGCGCGCCGCACTTCAAACGGAGGCGTATCGGGCGGCAGAGGCTTCCCGAAGCTCACAGTGACGTGGTAGGGGACCTCGCGGGGAATCTTCCATACAAAGCGTCCACGCTCGAAGCTGAAGATGCTTCCCCAGACTCCATCCAGATGCACGGGGATAATGGGCGCATCCACGTTCTTCATGATGCGCTCCATGCCGCGGCGGAAGGGAAGCATCTGCCCGATGCGGGTGATTTGGCCTTCGGCGAAGATGCAGACGATTTGTCCTTGCTGGATGGCTTCGCTCGCAGTGCGCAGCGACCGAATCATCTCCCGCGGGCGGAGCTGTGACGAAATCGGAATCGCATCGCCCAGTTTGGCCAGCGGCTTGATGAATGGCAGGTCGTAGATGTCCTTAAATATGATGAAGCGCACGAAGCGGTCGGTGGAGGCGACGAGCAAGAGTCCATCCATGAACGAGAGGTGGTTGCTGACAAAGAGTGCACCACCCTTGGAGGGAATATTCTCGAGCCCTTCAACCCGGATACGATAAATCGTGCGCGTGGCCATCCACAGCAGCAGCCGCACCAGAGCTTGCGGCAATAGCATCAGGGAATAAACTGTCGCTGCCAGCGTGAGCACTCCGCCAATCAGGAAAATCGTGGCAGGCGATAGATGAAGCAACTTCACGCCGGTGTGGGGAATGACGGCGCCGCTGGTAAGGGCGTAATAGCATCCTGACGCCAGGAACACGCCTACAAAAGAAAGTAAATTGGCGGCGGCCAGCACAGAGCCCTTGCGTTCTTCCTGCGGACGGTGCTGCATAACCGCACTCACCGGGACGATAAAGAATCCGCCGAAGAACCCCAGAGCTGAGAGCAGAACAACCACCTTGACAAAGGTGAGCGCCGGGACAAACAAAACCATGGAAAATACGGTCATCCCAATGGCGCCCAGCGGAACCAGGCCGTATTCGATTTTGTTCCCGGAAAGATATCCTGCCGTTATGCTGCCAACGCCCATGCCCAGTGCCAACGCCACCAGCAGATATCCGATGTGGCTCTCGTCGAGGTGCAGCACATCGGTTCCCAAAATGAAAATGTTGAGCTGAAGCAGTGTTCCCAGGAAAAAGAAATAGGCGTTGCTCATGATCGCCAGCCAGAGCAGGCGGTCCTGGCGGGCGTACTGCACCTCACGCCATAAATCGGCAACAAAATTGAAGCGGAACTTGCGCGCAGGATTGGCGGCCGGCACGCGCGTGATGCCGAAACTTGTTCCCAGGCCAACCAGGGCCAGTGTCACCAGCAGCGCACCCGACCAATACTGCCGGCCATGAAAGTACTGTGCCAAAATAGGACCGATCGCCGTGCCCAGGATGATGGCGAGAAAAGTCCCTAATTCAAGTACGCCGTTGCCCCAGGAGAGCCGTTCGCGAGGCAGCAGCTCGGGCATCAAACCATACTTGGAAGGGCCGAAGATGGCGCTGTGCACTCCCATCAAAAAAACCGCGGTCAGCAGCAACGCGGGAATAGAAAAAAATAACCCGCAAGTGGCCGCCAGCATGATGGCAATCTCGAAGACCTTGATGCTGATGGTGATGGTGCGCTTGCTGAAGCGGTCAGCGAAGAAGCCGCCATACATCGAGAACAGGATGAAGGGCACGGCGAAAATTGCGCCCACCGCCGGCACCATTCTGTCGCGCAGCTCTTGCGAGAGTCCCATGCTGAGCGCCAGCACGGTCACCAGCTTTTGCAGGGCATTGTCGCTGAAGGCGCCCTGGAACTGCGTGACAATCAGGCTCCAGAAGCCACGCTTCCAGTTTTCAGGCGCAACCGGGAAACTTGCGGAATGTGTTTGTTCCATAGATCGGAAGAGGGATTGGAGATGTTATAGCAAATTAAGCCTGTTGCTACTAGCTCATAGTTTAAGAACGGGGAAGTCAGGATTTCTTGCAAATTTGTTGGATGTAGCGGCTAAGCCGTCTAATTTCTTCTGTGCCTTCTGTTCCAACGTCCCTGCTCGCATTTGTCATCGTGAGCGCCATTTTTTGGCGCGAAGGATCTTGCGTTGGCAATACTACTTTTCAAGCACAGAAAAAACCAGACCGGTCTAAGCTCAAATTCCGTGGGCTTTTCTGACGAACCAAACGGCAATGGCCAACACGACGGCCACCGCCGAGAAGACAAGCCGCTGGGTATGAGCTTTCGATTCTGGGTCTTTCGTCAAACTGGGGCTGAGCAATGCACCAATCAGCAATCCTAATGAAAACCCACCAATGTGGCCGGAGTTGTCAATCACGGGAACTGCGGCGCCAATCGCCAGATTAATGACCGCAAAAAATATCAAGCTTCTAAGAGCTTCGTTCAAACGTTGCTTAGGGATCGGGAGCCTGCCAAGATACAGTGCCGTGATGAGTGCACCCGCCAGGCCGAAGATTGCCCCTGAAGCTCCGACGCTGGTGCGCATGGGATGCAGGTACACGCTTAGCAAACTGCCAGAGATGCCTGTCAATAAATAGATCAACAGGAAAGAGAGCCGCCCGAAGAAGTTTTCCGCCATCCTGCCCAAGTTCCAGAGGCACCACATGTTGGTGCCGATATGAAGCAATCCGCCATGAACAAATGTGGAGGTGAGCAGTCTCCAGGGCTGTGTCGTCAATGTCAGCGGGCCATAATCGGCACCCCAGCGCACAAGTTGGTCAACCGTGGGGTCGGTCAGAGAAACCCCAGAAAGCCCCATGGCTACGAACATCAATACATTGATGCTCAAAAGCGCAGTAGTGACAGGAAACTTTGCGGAAGGAGCGCGTGGAGCTTCCGCGGGGACACTTTGCCCCAGAATCTGCTGACGGCATTGCGGACAAAGTGGATGTGTCTCTCCGGCATCGCCGGAGAATAGAGGGCGGCCGCAGTTAGCGCAATTTGGCATAGGGTTGAGTCCTTGACCCGCAAGACTTAATACATTGATGCAAATGAGGCTTATGTAGATTGAGATTACGTCATCACAGCTTGTTCAATCCATCGAGGGCCGCAACTTTGTAAGCCTCCGCCAGAGTAGGATAATTGAAAACCGCGTCTCGGAAGTATTCAATCGTACCGCCGTAGCTAAGCACCGCTTGCCCGATGTGGATAATTTCCGCGGCCCGCTCCCCGATTGCGTGCACACCCAACAGCTTGAGTGTTTCCGGGTCGAACAGAAGCTTGAGCATGCCCTGGTCGTCGCCCAGCATTTGTCCTTTGGCCAGATCTTCGTAACGGGCAATGCCAGTCTCGTAAGGGACCTTGCCCTGCGTCAATTGTTCTTCGGTTGGGCCAACCATGGAAATTTCCGGAATGGTGTAAATCCCGTAAGGGAAGTTGTCCTTGGACCTATTGAAAGTTTTTCCGAACATGTGGCAACTGGCCAAACGTCCCTGCTCCATGGCAGTGCTGGCCAGGGAAGGAAATCCTATTACGTCTCCCGCCGCGTAAATATGGGGCACCGTCGTCTGGTAATGTTCATTGACCCCCAGCTTGCCTCGGTCATCAGCGCAGATGCCGGCTGCGCTAATGTTCAATTGATCGGTATTCGCCTGGCGTCCAATCGCATACAGCAGCGCTTCGCCATAAACCGTCTTGCCACTCTCCAATTTGGCAAAGACCCGGTCGCGCTCTTCCTGGATCCCAATCTGTACAACTTTTTCACCCAGGCGAAAAGTCGTTCCCAGCCGGCGCAACTGGAAGCAGAGGTTATCGAGGATTTCGCGGTCCACAAAATCCAGCAGCGTTGGCCGCTGGTCGAGCAATGTCACTTCGACTCCGAGCGCCGCCAGCATGGAGGCGTACTCCAACCCGACCACGCCCGCGCCCACCACAATGGCCTCGCGCGGAACCTGCTCCAGGCAGTGAAGCTGGTCGGAATCAATGATGCGTTTGCCGTCGAGGGGAATGTTGTCGCTATGCGCCGGGCGAGTGCCGCAGGCGATCACGACATTCTGCGCTTGCAATGCCAGCGGGCCTTCTTCGGTTTCGAGCTCGATGGTGTGTGGGCCAACAAATTTTGCGTTGCCTTCAAAGATGGTGATGTGATTACGCCGAAGCTGTGCCCGGATCACCTCGATTTCGCGCATGACCATGCTCTCAACGCGGACCGTGATGTCCTGGATTGAAATCTCTTCTTTCAGGGTGTAGCCGCGGCCATAGAAGGCGCGTTGGCGCAATCCACTCAAGTAAAGAATGGCCTCACGCATGGTCTTGCTGGGAATCGTGCCGGTGTTGACGCATACGCCTCCCAGCATCTTCTTGCGGTCAATAATGGCGACCTTTTTGCGAAACTTGGCGGCACAAATGGCCGCCTTCTGTCCGGCAGGACCGGAGCCAATGACCACGAGTTCGTATTCATGATTCGACATTGGACCGGGAGAGTGGAAAGTTGAATTGTACCGAAAATTCTCGGACAGCGAATACGCCTGCAGAAGACGCGGCGAAGAACGTAACGCAAATGGTACACATCCGAATTTTTTCTTTGGAATTTCATATTCCCATAACACGTCTGCGATAGGAATAAAGCTATGCGGGAAGCCTGTTTCGATACGGTCATCCTCTCCGATATTCACCTCGGCTCGGAAACCTGCCGCGCCAGCGACGTGCAGGCCATGCTGAAGAGCATTGCTTTTAACCGGCTGGTGCTGCTGGGCGATATCTTCAACGACCTGAACTTTAGCCGCTTGAAGAAAGAGCATTGGAACCTGCTTTCGTACATCCGCAAGCTTTCCAATCCCAAGCGCAATGTTGAGGTGGTATGGGTAGAAGGCAACCACGACCAGGGGTTAACGGACGTCATGTCCCACCTCGTCGGGGTCGAGGTCTATCAGGAGTACACCTGGGACTACCGCGGAAAGCGCTACCTCGCCGTCCATGGCCACCAGTTTGACCGCTTCATGATCAATAACCTGCTGCTGAGCGGAATTGGGGTTTTCATCTACACGCAAGCTCAACGTCTGCATTTTTTTGAGCAAAAGCTGGCCCGCTTTCTCGACCGCATGAGCACCTCATGGCTGCGCCTCTCCGACGTGGTATCTGCCGGGGCCCTGAATCTGGCGCGCCACCGGGGCGCCGACGTGGTTTTCTGCGGACACACCCACGAGGCCACTCAGCGTCAAGATGATGGCGTTCAGTATTACAACACCGGCTGTTGGACCAACTCCCAGGCAACGTATCTCACTGTGAGTGAAGAAGGCGTGCAGGTGCATGAATATCAACCTGGTGATAAGACTATAGATTCCAGCAACGATTCCGGCTCCAGCGAAACCCCGAAAACCACCACTCCGGTGTTTTCAGACTCATTGCTCGCCGCAGCTTACGCGAGCATGTGATTTTCGATTTACGAAGTACGATTTACGATTTCGCCCCTCAGAGTGATAGTTCAATCCCACCCCTTGCCATGCTTAGGAGCATTTTCACTGAAATCAAGAACAACAGGGATTTATCATCTAAGTTTCACGAAGATCAAAAACAGCTAGAAGCTAGAAGCTAAGAGCCAAGAAGCCAAGCTATGAAGGCAATCATAATTACCAAACCAGGCGGGCCAGAGGTGCTGGATATCCGGGAAGTTCCAACTCCGCAACCCTCCCCCCATAAAGTTCAAGTGCGCGTGTATGCAGCGGCGCTTAATCGTGCCGACTTGCTCCAACGTCAGGGATACTATCCGGCTCCTCCCGATGCGCCGCAGGATATCCCCGGCATGGAGTTTGCCGGCGAGGTTGCCGCTGTAGGAGGGCACGTACAGATGTGGCAGCCGGGGCAGCGCGTCTTCGGCATCGCAGGCGGCGGTTGTCAGGCGGAATACATTGTTGCCCATGAGCGCATGCTGGCCGAGATTCCCGCCAACCTGAGCTGGACTGAAGCCGCTGCCGTGCCCGAGGTCTTTATTACCGCGCATGACGCATTATGGAAACAGGCCGGCCTGGCGAGCGGAGAAAATGTGCTTATTCATGCGATAGGCAGCGGAGTTGGCCTCGCGGCCGTGCAATTGGTGAGAGCCAGGGGAGCGGTCCCTTACGGTACGTCTCGCACGCAGGAAAAGATCGAGCGTGCACGGCCCTTCGGGCTTCAGGATGGAATGGCGTTGACTGATAACCTGCAGCCTCTGCAGGAACAATCACAGCAATGGACCGGTGGGCGTGGCTTCGATGTCGTGCTTGATCTGGTAGGAGGAAGTTACGTACCCGCCGGACTCGAGGCATTGGCAACAAAAGGCCGGCTGGTTCTTCTGGCCACGATGGGGGGAAGGAAGACTGAAATAGATTTTTCCGCGCTCTTGCGGAAGCGGTTGCGCCTGATCGGTTCGGTGCTGCGCGGGCGGACTTTGGAAGAGAAGGTTGCTGTAACCCAGGCATTCACGGCGGAAGTTGTTCCGCTGCTGGCCCAGGGCAGGCTGCGCGCCACTGTGGATAGCGAATTCGACTTTACGCCAAAAGACATCCAGGCGGCTCATCGCCGCCTGGAGTCTAATCAGAGTTTCGGGAAGGTAGTAATCAGGATTGCCAGGGAGTGAGGATGCAACTGCCTGTT
>Ga0222749_10000151_pt1 | contig 43415 bp, 38 predicted proteins | sample IncBWH2Mmetat_FD_197234 | JGI IMG/M metagenome (GOLD analysis project Ga0222749, IMG submission 197234) | Metatranscriptome of lab incubated forest soil microbial communities from Barre Woods Harvard Forest LTER site, Petersham... | ecosystem: Environmental > Terrestrial > Soil > Temperate... | reverse complement strand
CGGTTTTTTATCGGCATTGGTTTGGCGCTGCTGGCGGGCCTGGGCGTTCATGACTGCCAGTTTGGTGTTGGCGATGTAGCAGAAAAAGCGGGCGGTGCGCAGGTCCATTTCTCCCTGAGCGACGTGGCCGGCGATTTCATCCAGAAAGTCGTTGATCTGGGAGAGATCTTTCAGGGGTGGGAGCTTGAAGTTAGGCGGCAGGATGGCCTCCAGGGTGTGGCTGCGGGCCTGGCCGCCCTGCTTGCGGGCCTCGGCTTGTTTTTGTTTCTGGCCGGGATCTTTATCATGGAAGAAGCAAAAGGGTTTGCCGGTCTGAGGATCGGCTTTACAGCGGCTGCCGTTCTCGTGGAAGTGCTGGCAGCGGGGCTTGTTGCTGAAGATATCTTTAATGCCCATTTCTTGTACCTCCTTTCGGGTACACGAGGATAGGATGGCATGGATTTGGGTGGAATGAACGGTATGGTGCCAGTTTGATACCATTATGGCACTCAAGGATTGACATTGGCTACTGAGACCCCCAAGCTCAAAGTGAAGATAACCAAGGCACGTTTGGAGTCGTGACATGAGACATATGCTTAGATCAGGCTATCCCACTCGCGCTGGGGCGCGAATGGGGCACCCCGGTTATGCTCTGGGCATCACCATTTCCATGTCCCTCTCAGGTCTTCTGTATGAAACGGGCCGCCATAGGTCACCTGGGCTGAATCTGGCCAGGCGTTGCGGAAGAATTCTGCTAGTGTGCCAGCTACTGTTACTGACGATTCGTGGGAGACATACAGCACCCATTCGAAATCGCTGGTCAGGAATGACTCGTCGCCGTCGTAGTGCCTGGGTGCGAGTGACGATGCTATTTCATAGTCAGGCGGCACTTCACGGAAGAGAATGCAGCGTTCGATCTTGCGCTCGGTGAGGAAGCGGCGGAGCAGGGTGTCTGCGTCGCGCGCATTCCAGAGTTCTCGATGAAAGGCAATGACCTGCTCTGGCCTGCTGGTCTCGCTTAAGGGATACCAACAATGCTCCCGGCCGATGTCCCAGCGGGCCTGCAAGGTCTTCCAGAATTTTTCGCTCTCGATTTGTGTGAGCACTCTCCTGTAGGGCAGCGCCGTAATGGTTTTCAGCTCTGCCTCTCCGAACTGGTTGATGTACTGATGAAAGGCGGAAAGCTCCTCTTTTATAGCAACAGTCTCGGGGCCGTTGCCTTTGAACTCTGTCAGCAGCGCATTACATGCCTGCTCTGCCGCTACAGCCAGAGAAGCACGGGCGTGTTGGAGCGAGGTGAATTCAGATGGAACCAGGCGCTCGATCTCGACCAGCATGGCTTCATCAAGCCTGTAGCGCGGGAAGAGCCTGAGGCCTTCTTGCGAATCCATTGCCGACCCGAGCTCGTTGTACTTCTTCGCCCAATGTGAGTGGCGCTCCTGGCAGAACCTGCGGGCGGTGGTGTGCAGTGCATTTTTTTCGTCCATGGTTGTTTTTTTCAGGCGCTCCGCTTCGCTACGCGCGGGCCTACGACAGTGCGGAAAGAATTTTCATATTCGCTTACCCAGCACTGAAAGTGCTGGGCTATAATGCGCCGCCCCGGTTGGGGCTGTGAATAGTTTGGAAGTGAACGATGATCTTCTTTGGCTCTTATGAAGAAAATTCGGATCGTTTGTGAGGCTGGCTTCATGGTGTGCCGGGGCTGAAGCCCAATTTTATGTGATGCTTACCCCCGGCTGAAGCCGGGGGCTCCCACCATTTAAAAATCAGCTACAAGCTTATCAGGTACAAGTTACAAGGAAGACAAATTCAATCTGCACAAATCTGAGACGATTGAGATGCGGGCAGAACAATTCGAAAACGCTCCCGGCCGCCAGCTCGACTTTCTGCGAAAAATGCGATCCTCCAGGTCGGATTGAAGAGCTGGATTAGCCGGAACTATTTTGCATCCTCAAGATATCCGGATACGGAAAAGATGGCGATGGCGTTACCGGAATTTAGGGCCACGGCGGAAAGCTGGCGTAAGGAAGAATGTAGATGGTGAAGTGCTTATTGTCGGGGCTGAAGTCGACGCGCACGTTGCCGTGCCGCAGCAGGATCTCCGAGTAATACCATGGGCCCACTTCGCCCGGCTTGATTCTGTGAAAACGCGTTTCGCCCGTCTGCTGTTTCTGGGCGCGGCCATAGGCGATCTCAGCAGCCAGCAGCTTCTTCAGATATGTGACCTGCGAGTACTCGTAAGTGTCGGGCCAGTAATTAACAAAGACCAGAGCGCTGCCCATGAGATAAATGGCAACAACACTGAGCAGGATTCCCGCGGTGATCAGCCGCCAGCGTGAGACCTTGGGCCAGGGCTGCTGGGAAGGGCTTTTTTCTACAGAGGCACCGGGTTCCGGAGAAGCACTGGGCTCGGATTCTGCAGACTCAGCGGGTTTCGCCGGCTTCGCTCCCCAGACGATCATGCGGATACCTCGAACCAGGGCAAGAACGCCGAAGATCAAGGTCACCAGCATGGAAAAACCTTCGTGCGTAAATCCCAACAAAAATAGGATGGTGATCACACCCCCGCGCACGATCGTGATGAACCTCGATCGCTTGTGCAATCGCAGGATGGCGTATCCGCCGCCAAGAGCGGTCAAGAGCGCCATCATGGGCAGCATGAGTATTTGCGGCAGGCTTACCCCCGGTCCGGGTGGCTGATTGGCCAGGGCGGGTGTAGCCAAACAAAAAATGAAGAAAGCAATGCAGCAACAACGCTTGATGAATGAGTTAAATAAGATCATTGCGCTCTCCAGGAGAATATCCAATCCTGATCAGGCATGAATTGCGTTTGTTGAAACACGGCCACACCTCTTCCTCCCGGCATGGTGCGCAAAGGATAGTTCGACCGCAGCAACGTTACCCCCTCGGGAACCAGCCAATATTCGCCGGATTGCAGCGGACGCATCCAGGGACGGGTCGTCGTGAGGATGTAGCGCGCATCCGAAGTGGGCGCCTGCTGGTAGTAATGCACGCGCAGGCATACCGCTTCGTGTGCTTGCAGCGGCAAAGCGAAACGCGCCTCTCCCCAAAGATTGCGCAGCAGGAATGCCTGCGGCCGCGGCCATAACTCCTCGGCTTCGAGTTCTGCAGGCAGCGGATGCCGGTCGTCAGCGGGCAAAGGAATGGAGAGTCCCTGCACGATAGGAAAAGGATAGGGATTCCGGTAGAAGTAAACGCCATCAACAACTATATGATCTGGGTGCACTTGAATGTTGATCTGCTCGCGCTCAAAGCGGGCGGCGGGAAGCCATCCTGACAAAAGACTCGCGGCCACCAGCAGAAAGAGCGCCAGCAGACCCACGGGAATCCGGCTTTTGGGAAGCGCCATATTGAGGCCGATTGGAAAGCTACTCCAAATCAATACGGAAGAAAAGGTTCTTTAGACGAAGAGGCCAACCTTCTATATAACTCTTGTGTGACCTTTTTCGGGGTGGAGATTGGGCGTCCGCAGATTTTTTGTGGTCTTCTGCTGCTGGCGCTGGCACTCGAGGCAGCACTGGCATCCTATAAAACCCCGCTTTCGTTGGAGGAGGTCCAAGTCATCAACCGGAGCATGGAAGTCACAGGCTCTCAGGTCAGACCGGAGCGGCATAATTCTGAACTGCAAAATCCTGAACCACAAAAAAACCCGGTCACAGATTCGATCTTGCTCTACCGGGTCACAGCCCTGTTTAAGCCGGAGTTACAAGCAGGGCAGGAGTTGCAACCAGACCAGCCACACACTGCCAGGTTCCAGCGTTTTTTACCCGCGCTCTATCGCCTGCCGTTTCTTATCTTTGGTTTATGGCTGGGCGGGGCGTTGTGGTGGGTCTCGCGCCGGCTCTTCAATAATGAAGGCGGATATGTGGCGCTGGCGCTGTTCTGTTTTTCCCCGCTGGTGATTCAGGCGAGCTCAACCATCAATGCGGAGATCATCGCTGTCTGGGGGCTCTTTGGAATCGTGTACACCGCCATCGGCGTCGGACACACGCTTTACTCGCCGCCGCGCCGATGGCCGCCGCGCATTGTGCTGTTGGGGCTGGCTTTCGGCTTTACTGCCGCAGCCCACATGGGCGCTGCTATGTTGGGCGCCGCTCTGGCGGTTTTTTTTCTGCTGTATCTCTCTCCGCCCGATCGCAAGCTGGCGGCTGCCGCCGTTCTTCTGGCGGCATTTCTTATAGCATGCGTTTTTCTTTGGGGATGCTATGGATGGAATGACTCCGTCTTTAATCTTGTGCCAGGTTCGGCCTCGGGGTGGCTCGCTCATCCCGGTCAGCTATTCCCGCTGAACCTGCCGCCACGCGGTATATTTGCGCCTTGGCTGCAGCTCCGAAACTGGCCGACTGTAGCTTTATTCCTGCTGGGACTGGTTGTTTTCTTCTGCTGGAAGCGGACCCGCTATTTTGGTAATTGGACACCGCTCGTGGTCATGGCGGTGCTCGGCCTGCTGCAATTCCCGCGGACAGCGCCGGCGGTTTGGATCGCGCCGTTTGTCTATGTTTTTGTGGGCGGAATTGCCTCCGATCTGCTGGAATCGAAGTATCGCCGCGGGACGCAAATCCTGCTTTTTGGGCTTGTTGCCGTGCAGGTGGTATTTGCCCTTTCGTTACTGCGATAGGTCTGCAGGCGTCAAGAAACTTTACAACCCCACGGAACAAAAATTTATGTACCTTTAGCCCGCTGGAACATCTAAAAAGATGTACAGGCTCATAGTTGAGAGTATGATGTTTCGTACACGGAGGCTTCTATGCGGCGGACAGGCTTCTTCGCCGGATTGTCGATCCTGGCGTTAATCATTTCAATTGCTAATGCGCAAGGTAGTGTAATGTTCCGGGGCGTCCCAGCTTCGGTCACTTCCATCAGACCGAATAACCCTACCCCGGGTATTCCGCCCAGCGTGACTTCGCCCATTCAGGTGCCTTCCGGCCAATTCAACAGGCCGTTCTTTATTTCGAATAGTCCTACGCCTCTGTTCCATCACCACCATCATTTTGTTCCTGTACCGGTGCCCGTGCCGGTGTATTACCCGTACTACTCGTATCCGGTATCTGATGAAGCTCCGCCGGCTTATGAAGACCAGCAACAACAACCTCAACAACCGGTTGTGGAAGTGATAGAAGCGCCGGCGCCGACCATCTTTGAAAATCGCCCTGGATACCAGGCTCCGCCGGCCCGCCCCAGTGAGCCGAGCACGGCAGCACCTTCGTCGAGTGATAATTCCACTGCACCGGCGAACCAGCCAACTGGGAAAAAAGAGGACCTCGCAGCCAGCGAAGCCGAGCCCACTACCATTCTGGTGTTCCGCGATGGGCACATGATCGAGATCGGTAATTACGCCATCGTGGGCGATACCCTGTATAACCTGACGGGGAACTACCAGACGCACAAGATCCTGCTGGCCGACCTGGACCTTGATAAGACCGCCAAGATCAACGAAGAACGCGGCTATGATTTCCGGTTGCCGAAACAACAGGGAAATTAATAGCGACTGCAAGCACAACGCAATACTGATTACCTGGGCTTTGCAGTAGATAGTTAGTAAGTGATTACTTACAAATATTGTTTACTTTCCTGCCTTGCATGCCTAGAATATAAGGTAGAGCACGCTCAGAGGGCATATGTCAGGAGGCCTTTTATGCGACAGACGAGCTTTCTTGCCGGAGTAGTGGTTCTCACCATATCCATTTCAATCGCCAACGCACAGGCGAGAATGTACAGCTCAGCCGGTTCAAATAATCAGGCGGGAGCGGTGTCTAACGGCGATTCCCAGCGCGGACGCGCGCCCCAGGCCACTCCGCGCGGCACATCCCCGGGTACGCCAGTGGGTCAGAATAACTTCAACCGACCGATTTTCACGAGTATTGACCGTGATAGAGATCGTGACCGCGATGGCGATCGGGACCGCGATCGCAACTTCCGCCGTCGCACTCACATTTTGCCGACGCCGGGTTACGTCTACTACTCCGACTACCCGCCCCCGGATTCCAGCGACCAACAGCAGCAACAGGCAGCCGAGCAGCCGGCGCAGCCAGAGGCCCCGGCACCGACCATCTTTGAAAACCGGCCAGGATACCAGGCTCCACCTATTCGGTTTAACCCGTCCAGCACTCTGCCCGCGGGGCAGATGGCAGCCAACCAGACGACTGAAGATGTAGAAAGGACTTCGGCCGCCGATCCGCAGCCCACTACCATTCTGGTCTTCCGCGATGGACACATGATCGAGATCGGTAATTATGCGATCGTAGGCGATACGCTGTATAACCTGGCGGGCGACTATAAGACACACAAGATTTTGCTGGCTGACCTGGACCTCGATAAGACCGCCAAGATTAACCAAGAGCGCGGCTATGAATTCCGGTTGCCCAAACAGCAGGGGAAAAACTAGCCGCGGATCTCACGGGTTACGTGGATAGAAGGATTTCCTACGGCACCAACATCAGCGCGGGATTTAGCTGCCGCCTTCTGTGCTCCAGTAATGCTGGCGTAAGTAGCCAGGCGCTCTAACATCTCCGCAGCCTGGCTTGCAGCGGGCGTATCCGACAAGCCGCAAGAATAGGCGAGCTTGAGCAACTCCCGAAGGGCGTCAAATTCTCCCCGGCTGGCTTTTCTGCGCAGGGCAATGTTCAAAAGCAAGCCTGCAATAGCATCGCGCTCCGGATATGTAAGTTGTTCCAACTCACCCCGCCAGTGCCCACTGCGTGCATCAGCGTCCTTGTTCTTATCAGCATCAAGAAAGCGAAGAACCAAAGTCCCGCTTCCCTGTACCGCCGTACTCTTCCCTGTGGGGAGCTTCAACGGCGGGGCGCTTCCCGCTTGCAGTGTGGAGGCACATAGCAACCCCATCACGTAGGCCGTGTGATACGCCGTCGCCAGCAAATAGCAGGTACGGGCCTCGCCTTCGAGCTTGGCAAGACGCGCGAGGCGCGTGCTCGATGCGGGAAGAAATCCAGCGCGGTCTTCAACCTGCGCCAGAACACGAAACCCAAACACCGACGCCGGGCTCCACGATTTTCCTGTGAGCGGCCAGCCGAGCAGCACCTCACCGCCCAGGTCGTAATCCTGTTCATCGAGACAGCGGGCGAGCGCGGCCTCGGCTTCCGCCAGTATCTCCGCCCTGCGGCGCGGCAGACGCCGGGGACGGATGTTGAAATCCCGCACATACATCAACGCGTGCGTGAATGCATAAATGTCTTCCCGGCTGCCGTTCAGCAAATCCATTGGCTGATTGAGAACGGAATCGAGCGCTGCCGGCGGAGTGCGCAAGTGCGAAGCGGGGCCAGGGTTCTCCCAAACTGCAGTGATCCACTCCTGTTCGAGCATGCGATGAGGAACGCGTTCGCGTCCGGCACGTGCCTGGGAGCCCGCGCTTTGGCGAAGCAGCGCATCGAAGCCCGCATCGGGAAATCCGAGCCTTGTGAGACAGATGTGCGCCTGGGCGTAATCCAGGGCGAGCGCCGGGTGCAGGCAGAGACCCAGAAGCATGCGCTCGCTGCGAGCATGAGGAATCAGAAGCTGGGCTACACGCTCAATGCGCTCACGCACCTCACTGCAATCGGCCGCGGTAGAGGCCGCCAGCAGAAAAAAAGCTGTCTCAGAAACCAGTTTTTCCGGACGAACACTGTTGCCCCGCTCCTCGGGATCGGTGTATCCCTCTTGGGCGAGGTGTTCGAGGGCTTGCCGGGCAATATCGAGAGCATGACAGAGACGCCGCGCCAGATCTTCTTTGCTCCACGCGTGTTTTTGGACATTCATGGTGAGTTCTTTCGTGCCGGTCTGCCGTGCTCCCGCATGATTGGTAGGAAGGTTCTACTTCAACTGCCCAGAGACACCTGCCAGCCCACCCAACTCTTCCACCGGGACCTCCGGATTGAAGATCTGATAAACGTGGATGAACCTGCGCATGGTGCCGCAGAAGCCCTCCCAGGGTTCATCGGCGACCGCAAGCGACGGGCCAAGTTCGGCGACCGTTTTACCGATTGCTGTGAAATCTACTGCTTTGCTGTCAAGAAGTCTCTTGACGATTTCTTGGTGACGATTCGAATTTGCACTCATTGTTAAAACTCCTTTTTCCTTATCGGATATTGAAATCGGGCACACGGAGAGACGCACATGATGATTCATATGCGGCACCGCAACTGCCCTTCTTGAGGATTGTGCTTCGGAAGCGGTTTCCGTTGCAGAATTGAAAAGAATCCCGAAAAGTGATTGTGCCATTTTGGGAATTATGCGTCCCGGGATATAGTCGGCAAGGATACGGCTGCAGAGCTTGCGAAAAAAATTCTCTTTGGGGGGACGACTGAGTCTTTTGAAGGACACAGTTAACACCCCGCGCAATTGCTCAGCGCCGGCCCTGTTTTCGATTGGCTGCCGGCCCTGCAAAACTATCCAGTTAGTGGTATAATTCTTGTTGCGCTCTCCGCTACTAACGTCCTGTATTTACAAGCACTTAGAGCAATTTCCAGGCTTGAATTCTGAGAGGAACCAACAGCTCTCGGTGTGCTTGAAAACGGACCGCAAAAGCATTGTGAACTGATCCCGCAAGAGCGGGAAGAACTGAGAAATGAAAGCTAATGGCTGACGACGATAACCCTCAACTTCCTCTTGAACCACCCAGCGGCAATGGCGGTCTGCCTCCCGGCTCGCCTGGCGCGGCGAATCTGGTGCCCATCAACATTGAAGAGGAGATGCGACACTCGTATCTCGACTATGCCATGTCGGTCATCATTGGGCGCGCGTTGCCCGACGTGCGCGACGGGCTCAAGCCGGTGCACCGCCGCATTCTGTATGCAATGTTCCGCGAAGGCCTGCACTACAACCGGCGATTTTCGAAATGCGCCGGTGTCGTGGGCGAGTGCTTGAAGAAATATCACCCGCACGGTGACAGCGCAGTGTACGACTCACTGGTAAGGTTGGCGCAGCCGTGGAGCTTGCGCTATCCGCTAGTAGATGGCCAGGGAAACTTCGGCTCCGTGGATGGCGACCCGCCAGCGGCCTATCGTTATACCGAAGCCCGGCTGATGAAGATTGCGCACGAGTTGCTGGCCGATATTGACCAGGATACGGTTGATTTTGTCGCCAACTTTGATGAAAGCACCACCGAGCCCGTGGTTCTGCCCACCCGGGTCCCCAACCTGCTGATCAACGGCTCCAACGGCATTGCCGTGGGCATGGCCACCAACATCCCGCCGCACAATCTGACTGAGATTCTCGAGGCCACCATCACATTGGTGAACAATCCTGAGACCTCGCTCAAAGAGATTTTGAAGATCGTGAAAGGCCCCGATTTTCCGACCGGCGGCTTCATTCACGGGCGCGGCGGAATCGCCAGTGCCTACAAAGACGGGCGCGGGCGCTTCATCATGCGCGCCAAAGCTTCCATCGAGAACCTGGCCAAAGAACGCAAGGCGGTCATCATTACCGAAATCCCCTACCAGGTCAACAAGGCCAACCTGGTTAAGCGCATTGCGGATTTGGTGCTCGACAAGGTGATCGACGATATCTCCGACGTGCGCGATGAATCGGGCCGCGACGGCATGCGCATCGTGGTGGAACTCAAGCGCGGGGCCGAGCCGGAGATCATTTTGAACCAGCTCTACAAGCACACCAGCATGCAAGAGAGCTTCAGCATGATTTTCCTGGCCGTGGTCAACGGACAGCCGAAGGAGATGGGGCTGATCCAGGCCATCCAGCACTTTATTGACCACCGCGTGGAGGTGGTGCGCCGCCGCACGGCCTACCTGCTGGCGCGGGCCCGCGAACGCGAACATGTTTTGGAAGGTTATAAGATCGCGCTCGACAACCTCGACGCTGTAATCAAGCTGATCCGCGCCAGCGCCTCACGCCTAGAGGCACGCGAAGGCTTGATGGAGCGCTTCAAGCTGAGCACGCGTCAGGCCGATGCCATCCTGGAACTGCAACTGCATCGTCTTACCCAGCTCGCGAAAGAAGAGATCATTGCCGAGCTGAAGCAGATCCGTGAACACATCGCTGAATATGAATCCATTCTGGCCTCGGAGAAGAAGCTGCGTGGCGTGATCGTGAAAGAACTGGAAGAGATCAAAAAAGAGTACGGCGACGAGCGCCGCACCGTCATTCAAGACGAAACCGCCGAGCTCACCCTGGAAGATCTGATTGCCGACGAGCAGGTTGCGGTCACCATCACTCACTCCGGATACCTGAAGCGCACCCCGGTTTCCACCTACCGCCAGCAGCGGCGCGGGGGCAGCGGACGCAAAGGCATGAGCACGCGCGATGAGGATTTTGTCGAGTATCTGTTCATCGCCTCGACCCACGCCTATATCCTTATCTTCACCAACACCGGCCGCGTCTTTTGGCTGAAGGTCTATGAGGTCCCCGATGTGGGTCCTGCAGGAAAAGGAAAGGCCATCGCCAACCTGGTGGCGTTGCAGCCTGGAGAAAGCGTGCGCGCTCTGATGCCGGTGAGAAACCTGGAAGAAGAGGGCAAATTCGTCATCTTTGCCACCCGCAACGGAACCGTGAAAAAGACGCCGCTGGTGGATTTCAGCAATGTCATGTCGCGCGGCATCATTGCCATCGGCATCGAGAAAGACGATGAGCTGGTTGCCGCTCACCTCACCGACGGCAAGCAAGTTGTCTTCCTGGCCTCACACGAGGGGCAGGCCATCCGCTTTGAAGAAGACGACGTACGCCCCATGGGCCGCCCCGCCTATGGCGTACGCGGCATGGACCTGGAGAAGAAAGACTACATTGTCGGCATGGCGGTAACGCCCAAAGAAGCTCCACCCAAATCCACCAAGAAGCGGGCTCCCGATGAAGAAGAACCCACGGCGCGCATGATTCTTTCCGTCACCGAAATGGGCTACGGCAAGCGCACCGATATTGACGAATACCGTATGCAGTCACGCGGCGGCAAGGGCGTGATCAACGTCAAAACCACCGAGCGCAACGGCAGGGTGAGCGCCATCATGCTGGTGAAGGAAGACTCGGAGGTCATGGTCATCAGCCAGTTCGGCAAGATCATCCGCATGGATACCAGCAGTATCCGCGAGGCCGGCCGCTCCACCCAGGGTGTACGCCTGCTGCAAATGGATGGCGGAGATAAAGTCGCCGCCGCCGTGGTCATCCCGCCGGAAGAGAAAGACGAGAATGGCGAGTTGATACAGTAATTAATTCGAATTGAAACTCAGGAGCCCGGCGTAGCTGCCGGGCTTTTTCTTTGAATCCGTTTAGGTCTTAGTGAATCATTTCGATCGAGTGAAGAACTTCCGCCGGTACGAAATCGGGCTCGTGCCCAGGTGCCGGCTGAAGTGTACCCGCAGGGTTGCCGCCGTCTGCCAGCCGACGCATTCTGCAACTTGCTCCACGCTGTCGTTCGTCTTTTCCAGAAGCCGTTGCGCCGCCAGTAGCCGCTGATGCGTCAGCCATTGATGCAAAAAGGACGGATAGCGGAGGTTCGCCGCGCACTCGAAGAGGCGTTGCAAGCTGCCCAGGCGATCCCCGATAAAATGGCGCGCGACATGAACATCGCAATGATCTCGAAGGCCTTAACGGCAAACGCCAAGCAGTTGGCATGCGCGCAGCGAAAGCGGAGCGCCCTAAAGATAAGGGTGCACCAATATCGAAAATGCCGAAGTTAAGGCCTGATATCGAGCATAACATCTACAATCTTGTTCTGATCGTCAATGCTCTCATTCGTCAGCGAGTTCGCAGCAGCATTTGTGACTCTTGATCAACTCACTGATGAACCTGCTTGGATAGGTGTCATCGTAGGCTGCCCCAGGCGCCAGCTTCCACAGTTGCTGTATTCGTGCCTTGTGCTCCTGGTCCACGCCTCGAATGGTCAGCTTGCCCATTTGATAGGGCACGCCCTCATGCAATTGCACTTCAAAGCTTGCGGTACCATCCTGCATTAAATGGGCCTGCACCTTGTGGGTTACGCCGAGGTAACCACGCGGTCCATACAATTGTCGCAGTCCGGCCAAATCTTTTTCCAGCCTAACAGCATTCGCCAGGTCACCATTTTGTAATGAGATAAGTTTCTGGAGTTCCTGTGGCGAGGAGATGGTATTTCCTGTCCATGTAACTCCGGCAAAGTGATACTGCGGCCCCTCATCCACTGGGACGGTGACCTCGACAAGAGGCTCCTGCACGGATTCATTCGCAAGTTTGTACACCAGATCACCAAAACGCACCTTCAGAAAACCCCGGGCCAGGTAAAGGCTCTTAAGATTGGAATTGCAGAAGGTCTGCACCGCGCTCTGGCTGTAAGCAGTCTGCAAAAGAGAATGGGCTGCATCCTCCAGCAGAGCGCTATCGAGTTGTTGGGCTCCTTGAAATTTGATGGCCGCAATGCGGGGTTCCACATCTTCGACGATATAGCTTATGGAAATGAATTGGCCAAGCTGGCCATTCACGTTAGTTTTCACCGTTCCTGGAATGTTCTTGTTGTTGATCAGTGCCTGCAGCGCCAGTCTTACATCTTGCAGCAGGCTCCCCGCGTTGGGCAGCCTTCCCTGAAACAGGGGAACACGAGTACGCAGCTCGTTCTCAAGCTGATCGGGAGCAAACCAGACAAAATTCTCAAAGATAACCGGCGCGGTTCCGACGTTATCTGTGACCTGGTAGGTGGCGCTGACGCCCTCGGCAACCGGCATGAACTGGAAGTGCACCCCTACAAACATTCCAGTTTCGCCCAATTCGTTTGCGGCTTCCTCCAAATCGTGCTGGGTTACTTCTTCGTTTAGTTGCAAGCCCGTGGCTTGGAGCACCTGGGCTTCGCTGTAGAGCTGTGAGCCATTGGCATGCAGAGAAACCAGACGCAATTTTTTCTCGCCAATTTGGGCGGAGCAAAAAACAGCCGTGATGGCCAAAAAGAGCAGAAGAGCCTGGAACTTGCGCATGGCAAAAGCATAAGGCACTCTGCCGCGATTGCAAACTGGATTTTCAGAAAACGCTGAACAGCAACCGCTTGGGTTTATGGGCCTTTTTGATTAAGGGCTGGTTCATGAACTCCAGGAATGGAGTCATCACGCGAAAGCGCTTCACCAGCTCGGGTACGAGTTTTGGAGTGGTGACCAGGGACGATGCCAGCGTCGTGTCAAATCCCCATCCTTTGCCGCGCAGCAGGTCCGCAGCCGGATGATCTTTCGGAAAGCCTTTGGGCACGCGCGTTAACTGCTCCATCTGCAGATCGCCCATCAGAGCGCGCAGGGGCTTGGCACGAACAATCTTGCGGAAGTCTTCGTAGTGCTCAGCCAGCAATGTGCGAAAAGCCCGCAGCTCGTCGGCCGGAGGCATATAGACGCCTCCCCAAATCAGCAGCTCTTTGGCGTTGAAGTGAAAATAAAAGAATGCACCTGACGTCTTGCTTTCAGCTCCCTGCACGTGAAAAACAATGGCAACGCGGGTTTTATAAGGAGTTTTATCGTGCGAGAATCGCGTGTCACGGTAGATGCGGAAGATGGCCTTCTGTGGCGGCGAGATGTAGTTCGGAGCGAAATCCATGAGCTGGTGGTTGAGGGCGGTGACCAGCTCGATGGTGGGCGCTTTGATCTCCTGCTCGTAGATATGCTTGTTCCGTTGAAACCACGGACGGCGGTTGTTGCGGGCAAGCTTGCGCAAGAAGTCGAGGGCCGCGGGAGAGTAACCGGGGAACGCCATAATTTTCCAAAGTTGAAATTAAAGATGCATGCCGCTTGAACAATGACACATTTTTATTAGAGGGTTGTTGCTTTTTCTGCGATCAACTTCGTCACATGTGCCACGAAGTCGCTCGTGGCCATGTCCTGCGTTTTCTCACTGCCGCGGGTGCGGAGATTTACTTTGCCGGCCTCAGCTTCCTTATCGCCCACGACCAGCATAAACGGGACTTTCTGCAGCGCATGCTCGCGGATCTTGGCGTTCATCTTTTCGTTGCGCAGATCCACGTGCACGCGCACTCCGGCCTGCCGCAGTTCTTCAGCAACTTTGTTGGCATAGTCGGCGTGGCGCTCGCTGATGGGCACCATGACGACTTGTACCGGCGCGAGCCATACCGGGAACGCTCCCGCGTAGTGCTCGATGAGCACGCCGAAGAAGCGCTCGACCGAGCCATAGAGCGCGCGGTGCACCATCACTGGACGTTTACGCGTGCCGTCTTCCGCAACGTACTCCAGGCCGAAACGCTCGGGCAGGTTGAAGTCGAACTGCACAGTCGAGAGCTGCCACAGACGTCCGATGGCATCCACTAATTTCACGTCAATCTTAGGACCGTAAAACGCAGCCTCGCCGGGAATCACTTTATATGGAATGTCGCGGCGCTTGAGCGCGTTTTCCAAAGAGCGGTTGGCCAACTCCCAGTTTTCGTCGCTGCCCAGGTAGGTCTGGCGGTCTTTCTGGTCCCAGGTGGAAAGTTCCACCTGGAAATCGCTGAAGCCGAAGGTATGCAGCACCGAGAGCGCGAAATCAATGCAGCCCACGATTTCATCTTCAACCTGGTCCGGGGTACAGAAGATGTGGGCGTCATCCTGAGTGAAGCCGCGCACGCGCAGCAGGCCATGCATCACGCCGGAGCGCTCGTAGCGATAGACCGTGCCCAGTTCGCCCAGGCGGACAGGCAGATCACGATACGAGCGCAGGGTGTTTTTATAAATCAATATGTGCCCCGGACAGTTCATGGGCTTCATGCGGTAGTTGGCGTCGTCCAGTTCGATGGGCGAGAACATGTTTTGGGCAAAGTAGCCTTCATGGCCGCTGGTCTTCCATAGATCCACGCGCATGACGTGCGGCGTGTAGACCAGTGAGTAGCCACGCTTGAGGTACTCGTCGCGCATCCAGTCTTCCATGATCTTGCGGATCAACCCGCCCTTGGGATGCCAGAAGACCAGCCCGGGCCCGGCCAACTCCTGAATGGAAAACAGGTCAAGCTGCTGCCCCAGCACGCGATGATCGCGCTTCTTGGCCTCTTCCTGCTTGTGCACCCACTCGTCGAGTTCCTTTTTGGAATAGAACGACGTTCCCGAGATGCGCTGCAGTTGCGGATTTTTTTCGTCGCCCAGCCAGTATGCCCCGGCGATGCCGAGAAGCTTGAATGCCTTGATGCGCCCGCTGGAGGGGATGTGCGGGCCGCGGCAGAAATCCACGAAGTTGCCGTTGCGGTAGAAAGAAACTTTATCTTCGCCTTCGGTGAACTTCTCGATGAAGTGGACCTTCATCCAGTCACCTTCGCTCTTGTAACGGGCGATGCTCTCCTGGCGCGGCTGATACTCGCGCACAAATTTCTCGTCGCGGTTCACGACTTCCTGCATCTTGGCTTCGAGCTTCGCCAGGTCCTCAGGAGTGAAGGGCGTCGGGCGATAAAAGTCGTAAAAGAATCCGCTCTCGGTCGGCGGGCCGTGTCCCAGTTTGGTCTCAGGGAACAGTTCCAGCACGGCCGTAGCCAGCACGTGCGCGCTGGAGTGGCGAAAGACCTCGAGTGACTCCGGGTCTTTTTCGGTGAGAATGCGGACCTCGGCGTCCTGTTCGATGGGACGGTTCAAATCCACAACCGTGCCGTTAACTTTGGCGGCCAGCGCGGCCGAAGCCAGGCGCGGACTGATGGCGCTGGCTACATCCAGCGCGCTTGCGCCTTTGGGCAGGCTCTTCTCGGAACCGTCAGGCAGTTTGATCTTGATGTTTTCTGGCATTTGAGACCGGCTGATGGTTGGAATCTCCACGCAGCAGTAATCTTTCAGTCTAGCCAAGCCGCGAATTTGGGTCAAACGGAAGAAGGGGTACTACCTATCGAGGGCATTTTGCTACACCCCTGGCGCGGAGCTGGAGGAGTAGAGGGGCTGGCGACTACTGAATCACTTTCATTCTGCCCCTTCTGGCCGGTTGAAATAATTTCCGATTGCCCGTAATAATCAAGAGCGCGGTAAAAGATCGGGAGGAGATCTTATGAAAAAATTCACCATTCTATGCGGTTTGAACTTTTTGCTTTTAGCTGGGTGCAGTCAAGGCACCGCTCAACAGCAGTCAAAGGCGCAACAAAACAATCAAAACACGGTTTACGAAAATCAATATATGAAGCTTGTTTTGCTGCCAGGATGGACAGCAACAAGACCTCGTCACGTTCCAGCTGCGGTCAATATCACCAAAGGTAACTACATCCTTTACATCAACACCCAGGCTTCTCAGGCAAGCGGAGTAGAGGGCGGGCGATTCGCTGAAATAGCCATGGGCGCGCCCAGCGTTGATGCTGTTATGACTGTGCAGCCCAGCCCGCCATGCGGCACGCAAGAATCAACGCCAGTCTCCGCTCCGTATACCCGTAGCGATTTGTATGTAAGCAAGGCTAACTCAAAATCCCAGGACTGGTGTAATGCGCCTTCAAGCGGAGCAACGGTTTGGTATTTTTCATATATAACGGACGCTGCCGGTGGCTATTTTAATGACTACGTTCCAGGGCAGAACCGCGCACTGGTGGTTACAATGGCGTATCGTTCAAAAAACGTGGATAGCTTCCCCCTAAAAGGCAGCAAAGAGCTAACTTCCGTTCTTTCGGAAATGACTTCCATGGTGAATTCGCTCAAAATAAAGCGAAAATAGAAGCAAGTATTTTAAGATAGCCTATAGCCTCTACGCAGCGCAGCATTCATGCCGATATCAGCCACCCGCCGGCGGATGACGATATCTCGGCGAAGGTTGCGAAAACAGTTTTAACTGTAGCGATAGTCTCTGGGTTCTTGCTTCTCATCAGCTTTTTCGCAATGCGGTTCTCGCTCCAGCTCCAGTCACTGGCGAGCAGTTCGTCCTTTATTCCTCTGTATAGGAAAAGGGAACCCACTTGCCTGACGGCGAAGGTGCATTGCTCTTGGCATGGTGTCAGGTGCTGTGGGCTGCTATGATTCTCACCTATCTTCAAAGAGGCCGGTTATGGTTTGCTTAACCTGTGGCGCCAGTGTTCCCGGCGGATCAACGTATTGTTCGAAATGCAAAAGCCCGCTGGTTCCGGGGCAGTCGCCGGGTTCTGCCTTGCCAGAAGCCCAAACCGACGGCAAAGCAGTCGCAAGCCTGATTCTGGGCATTTTCTCTGCGCTGTTCTGTTTCAATTTCCTCTTGGGTATTCCGGCAATCATTCTCGGACATATATCGCGTTCGAGCATTCGTAAGAGCACGGGACGGCTGAAAGGCAATGGCATTGCGCGGACCGGCTTGATTCTTGGCTATCTCAGTTTGCTGGTCCTGCCCGTCTTCTTCATGATGTCAGCGATTCTCCATCCCCACAAGCCTGCGGACGAATCTACCATCGTGGCAACAGTTAGAGGCTTGAACACCGCTCAGACCCGGTATCGAGCAAGCTATCCTGATGTCGGATATGCACCCGATATCGTAACTCTGGGCCATAGATCAGGCAGCAAGTGCGATAGCACAAGCCCGCCTACTGCTAAAAGGGCCTGCCTGATTGATGATGTGATCACAGACCAGGATTGTACTGGCACAGAGTCGTGTTGGAAAGGTGGCTACGCCTTCATCATTCAAGCCGACAAGCAAAAATCTCAGCAGCAATACGTCATCACGGTCACTCCGATATCACCGCAAGCAGGACCAAAAAATTACTGTTCCACCAGTGATGGCGTGATCCGAACGGAAACAGCAAGCCCACCCCGCTCCACACCCTACACAGCAGCGGAGTGTGCGGCGCTCACGCCACTTGAGCATCCGTGAGGATCTCGCTTTCATTGCAGGCTTAGGCTGGGTCCCTCAGGATCGCGAGTGCGGTTGAACTTGTTGATCATTTCTTTCTAGTCTCCAGTCTCAATCTTGTGGATCCGCCCTTGTTCCCAATAATAGATCGTCGGCCAACTTCCGACTTCAGAAACGCTTACGCTATCTGTCTTGATCTTGGGGTGCGGCTGCGTCTCGGCAGCGTCTGCAAGCTTTTCCGGCGGCGTTTTTACAATGACCTGAAGTTCCTCCTTTACGATGGCCGGTGGAACCACGATTTCGACGCCATACCCATCAGCACTGGGATGAAAGTAAAGGACCTGCTGCCGGGTTCTGTTGTTTTCGCGTTTTATCAAATTCAAAACATATCCGACCTGGCTGTCAGAGAACTTGCCCGTGATCATGCCTGGACATTCCTTGCTGTGATCGCTATTCCAAATATGCAAGTCTGATGCATTGAACATGGCCGGCGTGACAACTTTCCAGCCGGTATAGCTGGTCGCGAGTTTGTTTTGAATTTGTTCGGGCAGATTGGCAGTTGAACAAGTGTCTGTTTGCGTCCCCTTTTTGGCTTGACCATATCCAGCTTCACCGGCTACGAATAAGGTCAATAAGGCAGCCACTCCGAACATGCGCAACCTTAATCTGTTTCTCATGATGGTCTCCTCCTTTGGCGACCGTTCATCTTCTACCAGAAACAATCTCGATCCTAGCTGCATTTTCATGGTGTTTTTCTTCGATTGCAATTGCTCACTTAGGACGGCCCAAGCGCCGGGCGCGCATGTTTTTGTCGGATTTACTGAGATGTAGTGATTTGGGACATGTTTTCGTATCCGAAGGTTGAGCCCTTCTACCAGCCCCCTCCCCGCTCTGCCCCTTCAATCGCCGAACCCAGGGGGTGTAGCACCCCCCTCAGTAGGTAATACCCCGTCAAACGGGAAAATGAATCAGCGTAGTGTCTCAGTTTGGATGTATGGGTTTGTTTCTCTCTTGCTGCTGCTCTGCTTCATGGACCTTCATCCAAGTGCTAATCGAGGTAAGATCGGTTTCAGACGCCTTCCTCCCAAGAGATCTGCTGATTCTTCGCCGCATCCGAAAAGCAGCTATCCAAGCTGGGACCGTTATCAAAAGCCAGATTACCAGTTTGATCGTCAGCACACATCCTCCATATTAGCGAGCACGGCGGCCAACTGCCGAAGTTGAGCGAAGTATATGCCGTGCCCCAGTGGCTCGGCAACTCTGCGAACTTTACATATCACAGCAACTCAGAATCGTATTTCTTAAACACCGCCTGCATTGCCTCAGGAGTGCGCTCTGACATGGCATGGATATCCTGAATCAGGCGAAAGATGTTCGCGGTCATGACGAGCAAGTAGCGCACCGGCCCAGGACCAGGATTCCAATATGTGTGTGGCGTGCCTCGTGGCACAAACACCGCCGAGCCTGCGCGGGCTTCGACATCTTTATCTCCAACCCGTACGCACAGGGCCCCCTCGAGCACATACCAGGCTTCGTCGTCACTGTGGTGCAGGTGTAGCGGAGCGATGAAACGCGGAGGCCCGGCAGGGCCGCCGGCATCGCGCCACTCAGCGATCACAAAGGCGTCGCCAGTTGATCCAATGGTCTTGCCGGCAAGCAGCGGAGCGATAATAGGTGAGATCATGTCAGGCGAATCCTATCTTGGGCAGTTATGCCAATTCAAATCTCGCGGCCCCATTTGTCCACTTCGCATCCGCAATTTGGACAGGTTCCTCCGCCCCACATGGCTTGCTTGAATGATTTAGGAACGCGGACCGAGGGCATGGCAGTGTGACAGCGGGGGCATTGCGAGGGATCAGGATTAATCCCTAACTGGTTCTTGGTAACAGTACCATGAATCACGAATCCTGCCGCAGTGATGAGGGCGACGCAACACGCCACAAAGATGATGACGAGAACAAGAGTGATCAACACTGTGCCATAATCGTATCCCGCTGGTAGTCTAAAGTGAAGCAGAAGGAAGGCTAGACCTCTTAGAATGAAGTCTTGGGCTGAAGTTCCTGGGAATGAATTTAAAGTCAATGAAGATTCGCCGTCTCACCGAAGTTGATGCCGAGCCGCTCTGGAGGCTCAGGCTCAGCGCTCTGCAGACCGAGCCGGCGACTTTTGCCGAGTCACTCGATGAGCTGTTGCAGAGCACTCCAGAGACTTATGCGGAAAAGTTACGCTCTGGCGGGGACGAAAATTTTATCCTGGGAGCGTTCGACGAGGAAGACGCCCTCGTGGGTATGGCCGGCTTCTACCGCGAGCAGATTGCCAAGAAGCGGCACAAAGGCTGGGTGTGGGGCGTGTTCGTTTCGCCGTCCCATCGCGGCCAGGGCGTCGGGCGCGCGCTGTTGGTCAATATACTGGAAAGCTCCCAGGCCCTGGACGATCTGGATTGTATTTTCCTTACGGTGGCAACCACGCAGGTGCCCGCGCGCTCCCTCTACCGCAGTTTAGGGTTCCGCTCCTTCGGCATCGAGCCGCGGGCGCTCAAGGTTGATGGAAGCTATGTTGACCAGGAACACATGGTGCTGGAAATTTCTCCCGCGAACGGGCAGATTGCAGAGACTTAACGCGCTAAAGTTTGTTTCATAAATAGGGTTGTCAGGCTGAAGCTAGACACGTTGCAGTTTTGACGACACCCCGTATCGTTGCGTGGCATAGCCTACAATCAGGCCGACCATGCCTCCGGGAAGCATGATTGCAAAGTAGTGTCCGTGCTGAAGCTGGGCGATAATAAAGGCCAAAAATAGTCCCACGCTTAGCCCGAAGACGATGCCCCAGGCCAGCGAATTTACCTTGCGCGCAAACCATCCAATCAGAACACCGGCAATGATTCCTTTGACCGTTGATCCAATCACGATTCCCACTATCTGGTTCCGCACCTCAGGGGTAAACCAGGCCGTAAGACCATCGAAGATGCCTAACACCGCACCCAGAACAATGCCCAGAAGAACTTTGTTCATGCTTTCACTCCTCCTAAAAATTGCCGCTACTTACGTATTACCCCTTTTGCCGGATTCCTTTAACCGTTGCCCAGCGCTGACACTTGACTTACCTTACCGGTGAGAAAAAAGAATAAACAACACCCGCATAGCGATATAGGCCAAAACCAGGACCACGGCAACGCGATGGCGTTCCAGCAGCCGCATGCCACGTTCGACGATACCTTCACGGTAGGCGCTGATCGGGACGCCTTCGAGGTATTGGGATATATCAGCGCTCATCTCCTGGATCGAGGCATATCTTTCTGAGATTTCCGGAGCCATCGCCTTCTGGCAGATAGCATTTAACGGTTTGGGCAATGGCGCTGTAGTGGGTGTTTCTTCCGGCGACTGGCCGGTCAGCATAAAGCGCAAGATCGCTCCCAGCGAAAAGATGTCGCTGCGCTCATCCATGGCGGCGCTATCGCCGCGGGCCTGCTCCGGGGACATGTAACCCGGCGTGCCTAGAATTTTTCCGTGCGACGTAATCGGAGCCGCAGTGGCAAAACCAGTTTGCTCGCCGGGCGTACCGGCAGAGGTTATATGAGATGACTCCTGAATCGTGCTATTCGTTATTTTTGCCAGCCCCCAATCCATAATCAGCACCTCGCCAAAAGCGCCGATCATGATGTTGCCGGGCTTCAGGTCGCGATGAACAATACCCTTGGAGTGCGCGAAAGCCAGGGGCTCTGCAATGCGTTGTGCCAAACCCAGGCGCTGCGGCAGGTTCGTGTTCACGATGTAGCTCTCCAGAGTCTGGCCCTCGACATATTTCATGCAATAGAAAACTCTGCCATCGGGCAACGTGCCGGCATCATGTACGGGCACGATACCAGGATGCTCCAGGTGCGCCAGCACAAGCGCCTCGCGCTCGAGACGCGACGCCAACTCACCCGTGCGATCTTCTACGTCAAGCACCTTGAGCGCCACTCTGCGATGCAACACGACGTCCTCCGCCAGCCAGACTGCGCCCATGCCGCCTCGGGCCACGAACTTAAGCGCTCTATATCGCGTGCTGCTCAGGTCGGGGCATTGCACCGAGGCTTGCAGGCGAGTCAGAGTCTCATCCGATAACCACTTCATTTTGCGCCCATCTTCATTGCAATTATTTTGATTTTGCACTCACTCCCAGCAGCGCTTGCGCCTCGCGATGAAACTCTTCTTCGTTGCCGGTCATCTCGTGAAGCTGATCGAGAACAGAACGCCGGAACTCGCGGCGCGCAAATGCCAGGTAGTTGGTGACATCGGTGACCGCGAGATGAAATTCAGCCGCCAGTTGCACGTAAGAAATTTTTGCGTCACTGTCATCAAGATCGTAACGCTCGAATAGTTCAAAGTGCAGCATCTTTCCAGCTTCTTCACAACGGCTGCGTAACCGCATGACCGCAAGCGCGAATAAACTGCGTACCCACTCTTTGTCGAAATAGTCCTCAAGCGAGCCAGAGCGCACGCACTGGCCCAGCTCACGCTCGGCCTCCTCGAAGTCGAGCGAAACGTGCACCGCTCCGCTGCCGCGCTTTTGGCGGAGTGCATCTCTTGATTGGTTCAGGAACAATCGGTCTACGCAGGTGCGCAGAAACGTGCGCAAGTGTCCCTTGGCCGGGTCGTAGGAATCCAGGAACTCTTTTTCGATCAACCGGGTAAAAAAATCCTGTGTGAAATCCTGGGCTTCGTCAGCATCCAGGCCCCAGCGCAGGCGAACATACTTGTAGACCGGCTTCCAATAGGCCGAAATGAGCGCATTCATGGCCCTGGAGCGCTCCGCCGGGTCGCTGCTTTTTGCGGCCGCGATCACCGAGAATCGGGTTGCCGGAAATGTGCCGCCTTGTGCTTCCATTGGAGCAAACTCGTAACCGGGAGTCTAAAGAGTGTACGTCGAAGCAATAGGCGCGACAAGGCACTCATTCTGAATTTAGCGACGCCGCAAGCTGCGTTTCCACCTCTTATATTTTGCTTTGCACACGCTCCTAAAAATGTGTGCAAGTTTCACAGCAGGCTGCGTTCTTTTCATAGAGCGGGAAACCGCAGAAATAATTCGAGGACAAAAATTATGGTTCGCAAGAGCATGGCCCTGCTGTTGATCTTGATGGCTACTCTGGGACAAGGTACAGGCAGTTTCGCGCAGAGTGAAGAAAAGCAGGGTGCAGACAAACAAGATAAACCCAGGAAAGCCGAAAGCACCGGCGGCCAAACGGCACTCACGATTTACAACGGCAATTTTGCCGTGGTCCGGCAGGATGTGCCGCTGGAGTTGACTTCAGGGGTGAATCACATCACCTTTAACGACGCTACGGCGCACATCGAGCCCGATTCGATTGTTCTGCGCGATCCCAGCGGACGCCGCACGCTACAGATTTTGGAGCAGAACTACAGAAACGATCCACTCTCGCAGGGGTTGTTACTTTCGCTCTATGAAGGCAAGACCATTGACTTCCAAATACCGCGCGTTGATGCAGAAGGGCGGAGCGCACCGGAAATCGTTCAAGGCAAGATTATCCGCAGCGGCTACGCACCTTCTTCACCCAACGGCTATACCGAGCCGATTATCGAGGTCAACGGCAAGCTGCAGTTTACGCTTCCTGGTCAGCCGATCTTTCCTGCTCTGGGTAACGACACGATCCTCAAGCCCACCCTCGACTGGTTATTGCAGACTGATAAGCCTGGATCGGCCAATGCTGAGCTCAGCTATGTAACCGGCGGTTTGACCTGGCACGCCGACTACAACATCGTGGCCCCTCCCAAGGACGACACCATCGATCTGATCGGCTGGATCACCATGAGCAACGATAGCGGCAAAGAATTCGACAATGCCCGCATCAAGCTGATGGCCGGGGACGTAAACAAAATCCAACCCTCGGAGGGACGCTACGACCTGGATTATAGAGCGCGTGAAGCAGCCAAGAGCGCATCCGTCGCGGCGGTGGTGGAGAAGGCGTTCGATGAATTTCATCTCTACACCCTGGAGCGTCCCACGACGTTGCGCGACCGCGAGACAAAGCAAGTGCAGTTTGTCGCGGCCAGCGGAGTAAAGTCGCAGCGACTCTACGTTTACAATGGCGCCGCCATTCCGGACTACGGCTACGGTGCGGAACAAATTCGCAACGACGCCAGCTACGGCACGCAATCGAATCCCAAGGTCTGGGTCATGCAGGAGTTCAAGAACTCGAAGGAAAACAACCTGGGCATGCCCTTGCCTAAGGGCCGGCTGCGCTTCTATCGCCGCGATGACGACGGCCAGTTGGAATTCACCGGCGAGAACACCATTGACCACACGCCCTCGGATGAAACCGTACGGGTTTACACCGGCAACGCCTTTGACATCGTCGGTGAGCGCCGCCGCACCGACTACAAGCTGGATAGCGACCACGACTGGATGGACGAATCTTTTGAAATCAAGCTGCGCAACCACAAGAAAGAGGCCGTCGAAGTGCGCGTCGTGGAAAAACTATATCGCTGGAGCAACTGGAAGATCACGCAACAATCAAACGACTACAACAAGATCGACGCGCAGACCATCGAGTTCCGCGTGCAGATTCCGCCCGATGGCGAGCGTGTGGTCACCTATGGTGTGCACTATTGGTGGTAAATCTGAAAAATTGTCCGCTGCTCAAGAGTAGAGACGTAGCATGTTACGTCTCTACGAGACTGCTTGAAACTAAACTCTAGCGGACAGGAGTATTGGCTGGTTGAATTTCTTCCACATCAATCCATTGCGTCGGATACTTGCCGGTATAACACGCCGTGCAGTAGCTGGTGTTTTCGCCCTCGCCGCAGGCCAGCTTCATGCCTTCCAGCGAAAGATAGGCCAGCGTATCGGAGCCGATGAACTGGCGGATCTCTTCGACGGATTTGTTCGCCGCAATGAGCTGCTTTTTGGAAGGCGTATCCACGCCGTAGAAGCAAGGCGAGACCGTGGGCGGACAGGAGATGCGGAAGTGTACCTCACGGGCTCCGGCGCTGCGCAACATGCGCACAATTTTCTCGCTGGTGGTACCGCGGACAATAGAGTCGTCAATCACGATTACGCGCTTGCCTTCCAGCAAACTCCGCACCGGGTTGAGCTTGAGTTTGACTCCGAAGTCGCGCACCGATTGTTCGGGCTCGATAAACGTGCGGCCCACGTAGTGATTGCGGATCAGTCCAAAACGGAAGGGGATGCCGCTCTCGGCGGAATAGCCCATGGCCGCGGTTACGCCCGAGTCGGGTACGGGCACAATGATATCGGCCTCCACTGGAGCCTCGCGGGCGAGCTGGCGTCCCAGGGCTTCGCGGCTTACAACTACCGGACGTCCGAAGACTGTGCTGTCGGGACGGGAAAAATAAACATGCTCGAAGATGCAGCTTGACTGCGGTGCTTTGGGAGCATAGAAGTGTGAAGAAATTCCCTCGGGCCCAACCACGATCATCTCGCCGGGCTTGACATCGCGTTCATAGACCGCACCCACCAGATCGAAGGCGCAGGTTTCAGAGGCGAAGACAATGGTCTCGCGCTTGCCAGCATCGTGCTCGGCTTGCGTAACCGGGATGCGTCCCATGGAAAGGGGACGAAAGCCGCGCGGATCGCGCACCGCAAAAACGCGGTCGCGCGTCATGAGCACCAGGGAGAAAGCGCCTTCAATGCGGCGCAGCGCATCGGCAATGGCTTCGGGTAGCGTCTGCTCCTTGGATTGAGCGATCAGGTGAACCACAACTTCGGTATCGCTGGTGGTCTGAAAGATCGAACCCTGCTGCTCGAGTTTCTGGCGAATAAAATGTGCGTTGACCAGGTTCCCATTATGGGCAAGTGCGATCATGCCCTTGTTGCAGTCCACCGTAATGGGCTGAGCATTGAATAAAGTCGAATCGCCGGTAGTGGAGTAGCGGGTGTGACCAATGGCGACGCGTCCGGGAAGCCGTGCAAGTACTTCTTCAGTGAAGATGTCAGCGACCAGGCCCATGGCCTTATGAGCGTAGAGGCGGCGCTCGTCGGAGGAAACGATGCCGGCTGATTCCTGTCCGCGATGCTGCAGCGCGTGCAGACTGAGGTAGGCCAGCGTGGCAGCTTCGGGGTGATTGTGGATAGCAACCACGCCGCACTCGTCTTTAAATTTGTCAGAACCGCTAGACATTTGTTCCACCTTAAAAGCTTCTCAGCATCGCTCGGCGCGCTAGTCGGCCTCGCTGCTTAAGTGCCTGTCATTCACCACACAGCGCTATTTCTGATCCACCCTACTCTGAACTTCCGCAAACCACTTGGGATCTTCAATTCGATCTGTGGCTCGTGCACTTACCTCTCCTGCTTTAGATGTGGTCACGTTGGCCGCTGTAAGTTGCAGAACGCGCCCACTAGCGTCCCAAGCTTGATATTCTTCGTTTTCGACATCAATCGCTTCCATCCAGTTCAATTCTGGCAAAGACCGATAGCAGCGAACTTCTTCACAATCCTTCATCAGAACGTAAATGGGAAACTGAATTTCCACATTCCTTAACTCTTTTGCAGCACTTCAGGAACCAGGTGCTCGCGTGTTTCCACGTGCAGCATCTTGGGCAGGGCCGATTCGTAAACCTGCCTCAACTCGGACACTGCCGCGGCCACAGCCACCTTGTCGTCTAGCTGTATTTTCAAAGTCCCTGGAATCGTTTGTCCGAGAATTACCGCCGACAGGCCGTATTGTACCGCACTTTGTTGGATTCGCTGGGTATGTTTCGGGTCGCAGGAAATTACCACGCGGCTGGATCGCTCACTAAATAGTGCAATCTCAACAGCCTGCTCCTGCGAGCTTATTTTGACCTCTGCTCCAATCCCTAAGGGGAACGTGGCTTCGGCCAGGGTTACGGCCAATCCGCCGTCGGAACAGTCATGGGCTGATTCGAGCAAGCGCTGTTCGATGGCCGCCACAAGGAATTTTTGCAGCGCAGCTTCCTGCTTCAGATCGAGGGATGGCGGATATCCCCAGACCGCGCCCAGAACTTCTTTGGCATACTCGGAAGAGCCAAACTCAACTACGGCCCGAGCAGGATCAGCCGGCTTTGCCCCGCTGATAAGTAGAATGTCACGGCCCGGGTTGCGGAAGTGAGATTTTACGGCGAGGTCAACATCTTCCAGAATTCCCACAATTCCGACCACCGGCGTCGGGTAAATGCCCTCTCCCAAAGTTTCGTTATACAAGCTGACGTTGCCGCCGGTGATGGGTGTACCCAATGTCTCGCAGGCCTCGCTCATGCCATCAATCGCCTGCGAGAGCTGCCATATGATCTCGGGTTTTTCCGGATTGCCGAAGTTCAGGCAGTTGGTTGCCGCCACCGGAGTCGCGCCCGTACAGGCAACGTTGCGGGCAGCTTCGGCTACGGCGTGCATACTTCCCAATTTGGGATCGAGCCAGCACCAACGCCCGTTGCAATCCAGGGCCATGGCCAGCGCGCGCTTCGTGCCCTTCACGCGCATCAGGCCGCCGTCTCCGCCGGGGCCATCCACCGTGTTGGTTTGCACCATAGAGTCGTATTGCTCGTGGATCCAGCGTTTGGAACAGATATTGGGCGAGGCCAGCAGCACTTTCAACTGAGCAGTGAAGTCGTTCGATGTGGAGAGCTTGATGTGAGCCGGCATCGAGCGCGGCACATCCGCCTGCCAGGGCTTCATAGGACGCTGATAAACCGGAGCATCATCGGTGAGCGCCTGATTAGGAATTTCAGCCATCACCTCGCCATGATGCAGCACGCGCATCTTGTTTTCGTTGATCACGCGGCCTATGGCGACCGCATCCAGCCCCCACTTGGTAAAAATCTTGAAGACCTCTTCTTCGCGCCCGTGCTCGGCCACCAGCAGCATGCGCTCCTGCGACTCGCTCAGCATGATTTCGTAAGCGCTCATGCCGGTCTCGCGCTGCGGCACTCGGTCGAGTTCGATTTCGAGGCCAACGCCGCCACGGCCGCCCATCTCGCAGGTGGAGCAGGTAAGGCCGGCGGCGCCCATATCCTGAATGCCGATGACAGCGCCGGATTCCATGGCTTCAATGCAGGCTTCCAGCAGAAGCTTTTCAAGAAAAGGATCGCCGACTTGCACGTTGGGCCGCTTCTGCTCGGAACCCTCGCTGAACTCTTCGCTCGCCATCGTGGCTCCGTGGATGCCGTCGCGTCCTGTCTTGGAACCGACGTAAATTACCGGATTACCTTCGCCGGCCGCGCGAGCATAAAAGATTTTTTCCTTGCGCGCCAAACCGAGGGCAAAAGCATTCACCAACGGATTGCCCGAGTAGCATTCTTCAAAGCGCGTCTCTCCACCTAAATTGGGAACGCCAAAGCAGTTTCCGTAAGAAGCAATGCCACTGACCACGCCTTCAAGAATCGAATGATTTTTATGGATGGTCGCGTCTGTGCTTTCGCTGAGCGCTGAATGCTGAGCCTGCCCCGGCTTGCCGTGGGTGCTGAGTGCTTTCTTAATCGGTCCAAAGCGCAGCGAATCCATCACCGCCAGCGGACGCGCGCCCATGGTAAAGATGTCACGCAGAATTCCACCAACGCCTGTGGCTGCTCCCTGAAAGGGCTCGATAAAGGAAGGATGATTGTGCGACTCAATCTTGAAGGCGCACACCCAGCCGTCGCCGATATCAATAATGCCGGCGTTTTCGCCGGGCCCCTGTACCACGAGCCGACTGCGCGTGGGCAGGCGTTTGAGATGTACGCGCGAGGACTTATACGAGCAGTGCTCGCTCCACATCACGCTGAAGATGCCAAGTTCGGTCATGCTGGGCGTGCGGCCCAGATGCTTGAGGATCTTCTGGTACTCCTCCTCCGTGATGCCGTGATCGCGGATGACTTCTGGAGTGATTTCAGGTGCTTTTGCCATGAGGGTGGACATAGCGGGAACTAATATTTTCGCATGTCCTGAGGGTAAAGCCCAGCTAACCTTTCGGAGTAGATTGGCATCCGATCTTTGAGTAACACCAACGTACGAACGTCCTGATAGCTTCAAACGTCAGGCCACCCAAGAGTCGTGAAACAGCGGCTGCTTGGGCTTTTTAGTTGTTTGACCCAAGCCGTCCGCTAACTTCCTGAGCTTAAGGGGTTAAGAGATATTCAATTCTTTGCGTTCAACTTTGCATTGGAAGCAAGTACTGCTTTAAGCCGGTAGGCGACACTTTGTTGGGGATTTTCACCTACGATCTTTTGCGTAATGATTCCTTCTTCATTAATCACAATATACGTTGGAAACCCCTGTACACCGAAAGCGTTGCCAATGTCTCCCTTCTGATCCCAGACCTGAGGCCACTCCATCTGCTGCTTGGCAACAAAATCGCGCCAATGCTTCTCGTCTTCATCCGCGCTGATGCTGATCAATGCCAGTTGGTCCCGCGAGTATTTCTTCTCCAATTCCTTCAAATCGGGAACGGAGGCACGGCAAGGCGGACACCATGTCGCCCAAAAATCAAGCACTACCGTCTTGCCGGCCAACTGGTCGAGGGAAAGGGTTTCTCCTTGCAGGGTGGTGAAATGAAATTCAGGGGCATAGTTTTCCCGCGCGCGCTTAGGATTGGCAATCATTTTTCTGACGTTGTCCGCAGATGGGCCCTGGGGCGCCAGAGTTAAGTATTGATTGAGCTCCTGCACTCCTTCTTCATCGTGTGACTGTTTCAGCAAGACAAAGCCGAGGTTCAGGTGAGAGGCAGGCATCTGTGGATCGAGTTGGATCGCGGTACGAAATTCCTGCTCAGCCGCGCTTAGTTTCTTGGGATCCGAAGCTGACTGCGCCATCAACACACGTCCCTCGAGAACGTGCGCTTGCGCTCGGATTGTATCGCTCGAAGCCACCGTTAAAGCTTTTTGCGCACTCTCCAACGCGTGCTGGAGGTCGCCCACCTTGGCATATATGTTCGCCGCTTCCAGATAGCATACGTCGCACTGATTGTGCTTCACCTTATTGGCCTCTTTAAATTCCTTGAGTGCGTCTCCGTATTTGTTCGCGGTGGCAGCTTCCCTGGCTCGCTGAAGATGGTTCTGCAGTTCGGCATCGTTAGCATCACTTTGTGCAGAAGCGGTGTAAGCCAACCCAATCAAAAGAAATGCTAAAAGCAGCTTCACGGATACTCTCCTTTGTTGCACGAGCAATTCTAAGGTATTTTCGACAAGAGCGCTTTTGGAGATTTAACCTCACAGGCAGCATTTAAGAACTGATTGCTGCGTATTCTAGATGGGAGAACACGCATGAAATCCTCAGCGTACCTCCACGTCCTCCGCGGTTTTACTGAGCCCGCTCCCATTTGCGGAAGAGTACCGTTTTGAGAATTTTGTTTATACTTCTGGCAAATCCTGCCGATTCGCTTTTTTTATTGAGTCATTACACAATTTTGACAAGACAATAGCTGACGGCAGGCAATCGGGGCCTGTAAACTGCTTCTATGAAGTCGGTCATTGTAGGTACGGCGGGACATATCGATCACGGCAAAACCAGGCTCGTGAAGGCCCTGACCGGCATTGACGCCGACCGACTAGGCGAGGAAAAGCGCCGCGGCATCACCATTGATATCGGCTTTGCTCATCTTGAACTGACCGCCCTCAACGGAGAAAAGCTGGAGTTGGGATTTATTGATGTCCCCGGCCACGAGCGCTTTGTGCGCAACATGCTGGCCGGAGTTGGCGGCATTGATCTGGTGCTGTTCGTGGTGGCCGCTAATGAATCCATCAAACCCCAGACCCGCGAGCACTTCGATATATGCCGTCTGCTCTCGGTGCGCCGTGGCATTACAGTTCTTACCAAATCCGACCTGGTTGATGCCGACACATTAAGCGTTGTGCGCGCCGAGCTACAAGACTTCTTGCGCGGATCATTTCTCGATCCCGCTACCTCGCCGATCATTGCGGTCAGCTCCCGCGAGGGCACAGGCCTGGAAGAGCTGAAGCGCGCCCTGGCCAGCCTCGCGGCGGAAATCCCTGCCAAGAATGCCGACGCATATTTTCGTCTGCCTGTTGACCGCGCATTCACCATGAAGGGCTTTGGCGCGGTCGTGACCGGAACCATGATTTCGGGCAGCATCAGCAAGGATGCCGAGATCGAAATTCTTCCCAAAAAACTGCGGGCCCGCGTGCGCGGCGTGCAGGTGCATGGAACGGATTGCGAAAAGGCGGTCGCGGGCGAACGTACAGCGTTGAATCTGGCCGGACCAGGAGTTTCGACCGAAGCCCTGGCTCGTGGCATGGTGGTGGTGGAACCGGGTTTGTTCACGCCTACACGAATCGTGGATGTCCGCCTGTCGCTATTGCGCTCGGCCAAGCCTCTGCAAGATCGCTCACGAGTACACTTCTATGCGCATACCTCGGAGGCGATCGGCGACCTCCTGCTGCATGGCAAGAAGCAAGTCGCTCCCGGAGAAGATGCCTACGCCCAGCTCAGGCTCAGCGGTTCCACGCTCCTTCTGCCCAACGACCACTTTATCGTCCGCCAGTTTTCGCCGGTTGTGACTATTGGCGGCGGCATTGTGCTCGATGGGTCCCCGATACGGCAGAAGCCGGAGGAGCACCTGCGCTTTCTGGAAATCGTAGACAAGGGATCTCCCGAGCAGATTCTGGAGGCGCGCATCGCCCGCCAGGGTGGCAATGGCCTGGACGTCGCCCGCGCTGTCGCGGAAACCGGATGGCTATCGAAAACCGTCAAAGACGTAGCTTCGGCCCTGATCAATCAGGGCAAGGTTGTGTGCTCCAGCGGCGTACTGGCCTCGACCGGTATGTTGGCGGAATTGCAGAAGAAGACCTTTGCCGAAATCGAGACTTTCCAGCAGCAGAACCCGCTGGCCGGAGGCTATAGCAAAGAGGCGCTGCGCGAGCGCCTCGGGATACGCAATGAAATTTTCGAGTGCGTAATCGCCGATCTGGTGCGACTGAAAAAAATCGAAGTTTCCGGGGAACGAGTACATGCAGCCGGAAGCGGCGCGGTGATGGGCGTCGTGATGAAAGATGAAGAGATTGAATCCAAGCAGGCCATTGAGCAGGCATTCGCCCAGGCCGGATTGAAGGTCCCGACGCTGAAGGAGATTTTGGCCGGATTAAAAATTGATAAAGGCCGCGCCCAGCGGCTGGTCACCCTGCTGCTGCGCGAAAAAACGCTGGTCAAGCTGGGCGACGATCTGGTGTTTCACCAGGAGGCCTTGCAGCGGCTGCGCAAATCTTTGGCCGAGCAAAAATCCAAATCGCAAAAAATTGACGTGGCAAAATTCAAGGACCTCACAGGCGTCTCCCGCAAGTATGCCATTCCCCTTTTGGAATACCTTGACCGCGAACACGTCACTCGCCGCGAGGGCGATGAGCGGATTATTTTGTAATTTTTCCTCCGCGCCTTTGCGTCTCCGCGGTAAGAATGCCGATCTAATCTGCCGAGGCTATATGGCTTTGGGCATAAGCCACCGAAGAGCTGGCGGGCTTGCGGACGCCATCGGCGGTGGTCTCTTCCCAAACCGAATGGTCTTTAAGAATGCGCGAAACCAGGGCGGTATGCATGGCGTGTCCGGCACGGTAGGCGACGACTTTGCCGATGATGCGTTTTCCCAGCAGGGCGAGGTCGCCAATCAAATCCAGTATCTTGTGGCGCACGAACTCATCGGGATAGCGCAGCGGCCCATTCTTGGGGCCTTCCTGGGTCAGCACAATCACGTTCTCTTCATTGGCGCCGCGAATCAATCCCATGTTGCGCAGCACGATTTCATCCTGCAGAAACCCGAATGTCCGGGCCGGGGCAATCTCGCGCAGATAAGAGCCTCCGTCGAGCTCGACCTCGAAGGTTTCCTGTCCGATAGGCTCGGGGAAGTCAATGGTGTAAGAAACCGAATATCCATCTGCAGGATAAACCGCGATGAACTTCTCTCCCTCGCGTACCTCAACTTCCTTGCGAATTCGTAAATAGGTGCGCTTGCGACGCTGCTGACGAATGCCCGCATTCTGCACCATGCGGATAAAAGGTTGCGCGCTGCCATCCAGAATCGGCAGCTCGAGATTGTTGAGCTCGACAATGGCGTTATCAATGCCCGCACCGATGAAGGCAGAAAGCAGATGCTCGGTGGTGGAGATGAGCACGCCTTTTTTCATCAGGCTGGTGGCGTAACTGACTTTGGCAACGTTGCGGCCGATGGCTTCGACCTGGTAATCATCCAAATCTACACGGCGAAAGACGATTCCGCTGCCGGCGATTGCCGGCAGAATGCGCAAAGAAACCTGCGCTCCGCTGTGCAAGCCTATGCCTTTGCACTCTACAGAGCTGCGAATTGTCTGTTCGTAGAGCAGTCTCGTTTACTCAGAAGCAAGATATGCGCTGGGTGTTGCTGACATAAACCCAAACTCGCCCGGAAAGTGTCGGGCGTATATCTAATTGCAAATGAATAGATTACACGTTTCTGTGGAAAACAAGGTGTGGCAAAAACGGCACACTCCGTGTCTTGTATGCACATAGGAAGCAAGTTGGTTACGGGGTGGGGGCTTTTGGCCGGTTTTGGGCTGAAAGAGCCTTAGAGCAAACAGCAATTCCTATGAGTTGACGGCGAAAAGTCCGCCTCTGCGCTTGCTCTGCGGTTGACTACTAAGGCAGCGAATTCTTGCATTCAGGCTTGTCAGAGGCTGTGGCCTCAAATTTGGAATCCGGGACGCCGGCATTATAGGTCACGCCTGTGAGAAAGCGTTGCCGCGTCATTTCTCCGTTGTGTTCGCGCACCACCTGGAACGGCGTGTTAATCCCTTGCATCAGGTGGTAGTCGCCATAAATCTCCGCTTCCTCATTGCGGTAGTGGTCAGGATCTCGCCACGAGAAGGTTTTCTTGATAGGAAGATGGGTCTGTTGGTCGAGGTAAAGCGTGACAGATTGATTCTTGCTGTTCATCACCGTGACCCGTTCAACCTGGTGGTTATCGGCGAGTGCGGGCCCCTCATAAAACAGGGCGATATCTGGCTGCGGAAACCAGCGGCGCAAAACGTATTCCAGTGAATACTCGCGCTGTCGCAGATATTCGGCCAGGTCCACAGGGTTTTGAGCACATGTGCCGCGAAAGGTAGTCTCGTATCCCTTATCGCCGTTCTCAATGTAGATAACATCGCGTTGCTTGGTCAGCTCGATCCGGTCTTTATCAGGCCACTTCCAGAAGCGCCAAAACAGGTTTCCCACACCGTTGGCCTCGCCGTGATAGAAGCCGTAGGCGCGCCCCTGCTGCTGCATATCTTGGATATTCAAATAAGCCTGGCCGCCCAGAGCGTGAATGGCCAGATTGATCAGCTCACGGGCCTTTTGGGTGTTGGCATCCTGCGGATTGATAGCGACAGGCGGCGTCTTGCTGGCCGGTGTGGGCGCCACCCGTGGCGCAGGGCTCTGCGCTGCGGCAACTAGGGAAAGCAGCAGGATCAGCACACCAAATTTCATGTGAGTCAGTTTACTTAGAAGCAAAATCGGGCAGAGTAGCTGCCTGGATTCTGCATATCATCCTACCAGCACGGCGCCCCCGTTCACGTTAAAGATCTCGCCGGTGATAAAGCCGGCGTGCTCGCTGCACAGGAACAGGACCGGGGCTGCAATCTCTTCGGGGGTCGCCACCCGCCCCAGCGGGATAGTCTTAAAAATTCTCTCGCGGATGCTGGGATCGTTTAAGGCAGGGGCCGACATATCGGTTGCTACCCATCCCGGGGCCACACAGTTGACGCGGATCCCGTCTGCGGCCAGCTCGGTGGAGAGCCCTTTCACCATGCTGATCAGTGCGCCCTTGCTGGCGGCGTAATCGCAGTGAAAGGCCTCGCCTCGTTGCGCAGCCGTGGAGCTTATCAGCACAATGTTGCCGCCCGAAGGCTGCTTCTTCGTTTGGGCTTTGATTTGCACTTTCATTTGCGCGACGGCATGTTTTACCAGCCCGAAGACGGAATCGAGGTTGATGGCCAGCGTGCTGCGCCATTGCTCATCAGACATCTGATCAATAGACTTATCATTCGACACCCACACACCATGATTGGCGACCAGGATATCTAGGCGTCCGAAGCGCTGGATCGCAGCCTCAACCAGCGTGCCACCGCTGGCAGAACCATTCAGATCAATCTGTACTGCAGCGCAATTGGCTTCGCCACACTCACGGACTAACTGTTCCGCCGCCTTTTGTGCCTGCAGATAGTTAAATACAACCTTGGCCCCGGCAACGACGAACATCTTGACGGCCGCAGCGCCGATGCCACGTGATCCACCGGTAATAAGGGCAACTTGATTGGAGAGGTTTAATTGTATTGGCATAGCTTGTGTGGCACAGGCGTCCCGGCCGTGCCGTAGCGCCGGCGTCTCGCCGGCTGTCGTGTGGGCATCTTGCCCGCACGGTTAATTTAGGCTCTACTTACTCCCAACGGCAACCGGCAGCTGGCAACTATTTTGACTGCTGATATAGAACAGCGGCCCTCATAAACGCTCGAAACAACGCCCGCGAGACGGGATCGCCACCGTAGCTCCGCTCTGGATGCCATTGGACCGCTATCACGAAGTGTCCGGGATGCGTTCCTTCCAGCGCCTCAACCACGCCATCTTCCGGGCAGCGGGCGCTGACGCGCAGGCCATCGCCGATCACATCGGCAGACTGATGATGGCTGGAGTTCACCGCCAGATTCAATGAATTCAAATCATGGGTTACTTCATGGCCACGTACACTGGCTTCCGGATCGCATTCCAAAAGGCTGGCCAGGTTCGAGATGGGATCGACGCACACGCGATGGGCGTGCTCTACGGTGCGTCCGGCGGAATGGTTCACCGAAGTCTTGATGTGCGACGGAATATCCTGCACCAGCGTGCCCGTGCGCCAGACGTTGAGCGACTGCAAACCATAGCAGATGCCGAAGATTGGCTTGCGCAGGTTGTGTGCGTCTTGCAGCAGCAGCTCATCGGCCACGTCACGCAGCAAGTCGGCATCTGCGGTCTTCGGGTCGCGCTCCGCGTTATATTTCTGCGGATCAACATCGGCCCTGCTTCCCGGCAGCAGGACCGCCTGACAAAACCCAAGCTGCCTGGCGATTTCCGTGGAGCTTTGCTCCAGCGCAATCACCACCGCCTCGCCTCCAGATTTCTCAATGGCAGAAAGATACTGGGGCAACGCACGCTGGGCATACTCTGGATTTTGTGAGTGTAGTACCGGGATGGCAATCCTGGGTCTCATAGGCCGCCGTGGTTACCGTACTGCAATATAAATCTCGGCCTCGGTTTGGCCATCATCAGTGGTTCTGTACAACTCAAAATCGGTCGTGTAGGCCCTCTGGTAAGCCGCCTTTTGGGAAAAGTGCTTCCAGATATTGCTCCAGGCTATGATGATCGCCTCTGGCATCTTTCCCGGAGCGGGAAATACCAGATACTCGGCCGCTGGAATAGTAATCCCCACCATGCCTTTGGAAATCATTCCCAACTCAGAAACCTCCGCGCCCACGATGAGGGTATAAAAGCCGGTATGGTCACTTTCGTAGTTGGTATAAGCGCCCAACAGGCTGCTGGCGTCTTTTCTGTAGTCAATCTCTTCTGCCCGCTTTTCCCGAAAAAATCTGCTCCACAAGCCAGGGATTTTGGCGGTGACGGGGTTTGCTTCCAGGTCATTCTTGGTGCGCGCCTCGATGCCTACAACCTGCATTTCCGGCTTTGTGATTTTCGTGAAATCCATGACTGCCCATTGTAATCGAGTCTTTGTTGCGAACGGCAGCTAGCGCAGCTACGTTCTCTCAGGGCCCACCGGTGCTGCTGCAGGCGTCTCGCGCGGATCAGGCACTTCAGCATGCGGATAGTACAAGTCTTCCACCGCCCTCTGCACGACGGCGGCGAGTTTTTCCATGTCGCGTGTGGTGTATCCCTGGGTGGGGATCGGATCGCCCACCAGCATCTTCAGCGGACGCGGCCTGATATGGAACGAATTAATGGGCAGCATCTCATAGGTCCCCACAATCGCTATGGGAATGATTTCCACCTGGGTCTTGATGGCGACATAAAATGCGCCGGAGAGGAAGGGCTGGACCTGGCCGCTGGCAGAGCGGCCGCCTTCGGGAAAAACCACCATGGGCATGCCGCCGCGCAGGGTCTCTGCGGCGCGGTTCAGGCTGCGCATGGAAGAGGCTGCGCTGCTGGAATCCACTGGAATCTGCCGCGAGCGGCGCAGGTGCCATCCCAAAAAGGGATAGCTAAAAAGCTCTTGCTTGGCGATGATGCGAAACTGAAACGGAAGCTGGGTATAAAGCACGGGGATATCCAACCCCGAAATGTGATTGGCGGCATAAAGATGCGGCTTGGTGACATCAATGCGGTCGAGGCCGCTGACGGTCACATGCGTCAGACAGCTTTTCAGGATCAGCCACGACCACAGCCGCGCAAAGGTGTGCTGTACGCGTCCGCGACGGTCAAAGAGAGAGGAGATCAGGGAAAGACTTCCCAGAACGCCGGTGTAAAGAAAGACCAGCAGGTCGAAGATCAAAAACGACCGCAGGCAGCTTAACACCCATCTGAATTTGGATTCCTGTTGTGCCACGCCGGGAAAAACTTCCAGAAATTATTTGCGGCCCTGAAGAATGCGCAGAGCCTCTCCTACAATGTAAATCGAACCGGTGATTACTACCACTGCGTCTTTACTGGCGAGGGTACGGGCACGCTGCCATGCGCTTTCGACGCTCGCTTCGCGGATCGTTTCGGCACTGCTGTGAAGCGCAGCCTGCTCGATCTGCTCAGGAGTGGCGGCGCGTGGGCTATCGGCGTGCGTCAGGATCACTTTTTCTGCCAGAGGGAAGAGCACCTCGGCCATCTCCGCGATGGCTTTGTCACGCATGGCTCCGAAGATCATGATCAGCGGGCGCCCTTCATAATGCTGCGAGAGCGCAGAGCGCAGCGCCCATGCTCCCGCAGGGTTGTGGGCAACATCGAGCACAATTTCAGGATCGCCGCCGCTCGAGCGCAGAATCTGAAAGCGCCCCGGCCAATGGGTTTGACGGATGCCAATCGAAATCTGCTGCGGCGTGATGGCAAATCCGAATTGCTTCAGCTCTACGGCAGCAGCAATGGCCAGGGCGGTATTGCGAAGCTGATGGCGTCCCGGCAGCGGGGACTCCACGCGAATCTCTTCACCCAACACCGTCAGCGGATACGCCCCACCCTCCGCCCAAACCGCTTCTGCTCCCGGCGAAACCGGGGGAACGTACGGCACCGCGCTTACGCCGCGTGCGTCCCGTTCGAGAATGGTATTTCCGATGATGTCATTGGCTTCCGGATGCTGGGGAAGCGTGACCACCACGCCGTGCGGACGGATAATCCCGGCTTTTTCTCCCGCGATTTCGCGGATCGTGTTGCCCAGAAAATTCTGGTGATCGAGCGCGATGTCTGTAATGACCGAAACGCTGGGTTCCACGACGTTGGTGGCATCCAGGCGTCCGCCCATGCCGACCTCTAACACCGCGATTTGCACTCCCACACTGGCGAAATATTCAAAGGCCATCGCCGTCAGCATCTCGAAGAAACTCGGATGCCACGGCAGCTTCTCTTGCGCCAGCAGCTTTTGCACCGCCTGCTCAACACGGGAGTGGATCTCGGCAAATTCGGCATCGCTGATGAGTTCGCCATCCACGCGAATGCGCTCATTGACCCGAATCAGGTGCGGCGAGGTGTAGAGCCCGGAATGAAAGTTCGCGGCTTGCAGAATGGAATCAAGCATCGCTGCCGTGGAGCCCTTGCCGTTGGTCCCGGCAATAAGCACGCTGGCAAAGCGCCGTTCAGGATGGCCCAGCGCTTCCAGCAGCACGCGCATGTTGGCCAGATCGAACTTGTGCGATGGTGTCTGTGCCAGCTCGTGGCCGAGCTTCAGTAGTTCGGAAATGGCGATATCGTAAGCGAGCATTCAGAATAAGCGCTCAGTAGTCAGCACTCAGCATTCAGCCAAACCATCAAACATGAGATTGCAGCACATCTGTTTTGGATTCCGATAATGTCAAAGGACTGAGTACTGACGGCTGAGTGCTGAGTGCTTTCTCACGGCATCATAAAATCCAGCGCGCGTGAGATGTAGGCCTTCATCTCTTTGCGAGGCACGACGGCGTCGAGCATTCCGTGTTCCAGCAGGAACTCGCTGCGCTGAAAGCTTTCCGGCAGCTTCTGGCGGATAGTCTGTTCAATCACGCGCGGGCCGGCAAAGCCGATGAGCGCGCCCGGTTCGGCAATGTTCAAATCACCCAGCATGGCGTAGGAAGCAGTAACGCCGCCCGTCGTAGGATCAGTGAGTACAGAGATATAGGGCACGCGGGCTTCATCCAGGCGAGCCAGGGCGGCTGAGATCTTGGCCATTTGCATCAGGCTGACCACGCCTTCCATCATGCGGGCGCCGCCCGAGGCCGAAACAATAATCAGCGGGGTACGGTCTTCGGTGGCTCGCTCAATGGCGCGGGTGATGGCCTCGCCAACGACCGCGCCCATGCTGCCGCCGATGAAGGAATATTCCATGGCGCTGATGATGACGGGCCGTCCGTTCATTTTGCCTTCGGCGTTAATGATGGCATCTTTCATGCCCGTGGAAGACTGGGTCTGGCGCAGGCGGTCGGAGTAGGCGCGCACATCCACGAATTTCAGCGGATCGGTGGAAGCAAGATTTTCATCTTCCACGGCAAAGCTATCGTCTTTTTCGCCGTCATCCAGCAGCAGGGCCAGGCGGGTGCGGGCATCAATACGGAAGTGGCGGTCGCACTTGGGGCAGACGTTCCAGTTCTGGTCCAGGTCTTTCTTCCAGATGACCTGCCGGCAGCCTTCGCACTTGACCCACAGGCCTTCCGTGCGGACGCGCTTTTCGCCTTGTGTCTCCAGCTCCGTATTTTCGCGTTTAAACCAGGTCATAAGAAAGTTGCCGGTATTCAGTTGCCGGTTGTCAGTTACACACTCGATGCAAACTAATAGTATTTCGCAGTGTTGTGCCCGCTGGCAACTGCCATTGCCTAATCTGCGTTAATCAGAGCAAATCTGCAGGCAAGATAGTGATTCAACTCGAAACTTGAAGCTAATATTCAATCCCTCGCTGAGCCATTACGCCCTTGTCGTAGGCGTGTTTCACCTGCTTCATTTCGGTTACCGTGTCGGCGATTTCCACGATGCTGGGATGCGCGTTGCGACCGGTCAGGATCACATGCAACATCTCCGGCTTGCGCTTCAGCGCCTCAACCACCGGAGCAGGGTCGAGCAGGCCGTAGCTGATGGTGTAGTTGATTTCGTCGAGGATCACCAGGTCCCACAGGCCAGACATGATCTCTCGCTCGGCCTCGGCCCACGCCTCTTGCGCCATCCTGATATCTTCCGGATCAGTCTCTGCCCCGCCGATCTTCACGAAGCCGCGGCCCATCTGCTTCATGACGAAGTTGTCACCGAAGGCCTTGACGGCATCGAGTTCGCCGTAATGCCATGAACCTTTCAGGAACTGGAGCATGAGAACCCGCATACCGCAGCCCACGGCGCGCAGCGCAGTGCCCATGGCAGCGGTGGTTTTCCCTTTGCCCGGACCGGTGTTGACGATAATGAGACCTTTGCGAATATCTGTCATAGATAGTTTCGGAGTTTCCAGTTTCGGGTTTCCAGTGTCGTCAACTCGAACCCCGAAACTTGAAACTCGAAACAGGTTCTAGTGCCCCGTGTGATACGGATGTCCCTTTAAGATTGTAAATGCACGGTAGAGCTGCTCCAGCAAAACCACCCGTGCCAGTTCGTGGGCGAGGGTCATCTTGCCCAGCGAGAGGGTGATGGAAGCGGCCTGGCGGGCGCTGTCGCTGAAGCCATCCGCTGGGCCGATGGCGAACAGCAGCGTCTGGGTGCCGCGCGTCTGATGATGGTCCAGGAACTCAGCCAGCTCTTCAGAAGTAAGCTGCTTCCCGCGAAAGTCGAGCAATACCAGGAGCGGCGGAGTGCGCGAGGATGATTTCTCGATCTGCTTGAGCAATGCCTCTTCGCTGGCCAGCTCTAAGGATTCGACCGGCACATAGCGCGACAGGCGCTTAAGGTACTCCGCCGTCAGCGAATGAATCGCTGGTTCCTTGGTTTTGCCGATCCAAGCAACTTTTACCTTCACAGAATTAGCTTTTCTTTTTGCGGGCCGAAGGTTTGGCTTTCTTTCTTGTCGCCGGTTTGCTCTTGCTCACAGCCGCCTTGCGTTTTGGGACCGCAGGTTTTGAGACGGCTTTCTTCTTAACGACGGTGCGTCTTGCCGGGGCCAGCACCTCGGCCGGGGTCAGCCGTTTGGCTGACTTCCACAGCCGCTCCAGGGCGTAGAAGCGGTGGGCATGCTGGCTGAAGATGTGGACCACGAAATCCACGTAGTCCATCAGCACCCACTCTGCCTGGTTGTAGCCTTCCACGCTGTTGGGCGAAACCGCAATGGCGTGCAGCCGCTCGCGGATATCATCCGCAATGGCCTGAATCTGCCGCGGATTGCTCCCGCTGCAAATCACGAAGTAATCGGTAAAAGCGCCCGCGTTCTTATCCATCTCCAGAATGGAGAGGTCGGTTGCCTTCTTGTCTTCGCAGGCCTGAAGGGCGGCTGCGAGCTGTTGTCTCAGCGCGGTATTGGCTCTCATTCCACCTCGGATGCAGGGTTGGCGTACAGCTTCATCTTTTTAATGTACTCGGCAACCGCCGGATTGACCAGCTTCTCAAGCTTCCCTCCGCGGCCGATCGCAGCGCGGATATCGGTGGCGGCAGCGGGCACGCGCACGCCTTCAAGCAGGTGCAGCGTGATGCCCCGCAGCTTCAGCGTGTTGATCGGACGCGCCCGCCGCGAGGGGCGCCGAACCGTTTTGGGACGCAGGCTTGCCGGCAGGGCATCGGCCACATCCGCCAGATAATACCCGGGACGGCTGACGACGATAAATTCACACTCGCGCAGCAGGGCTTCGGGCTCGCGCCACGTTGAAATTTCGCGGAACGCATCAATGCCCATGATGAAAAACAATTTGTCGGTGGGCGCGAGCGAGGCCTTGAGCCGCTGCACCGTATCGATCGAGTAGTGGACGCGATCTTCGCCGGTGGGATATTTCTCCCGCGGCGCCTCCAGCAGCGACGGGAAAAATTTCTTTTCGCCCTGCAGCGCCAGCGCCACCATGGCATAGCGATGAATGAAGTTGGTAATCGGCTGTTTACGTTTGTGCGGAGGAATATCGCCGGGCACAAACAGGACCTTGGCAAGCTTGCAGCGCTCGGCTGCCGCATGCGCAACGGCCAGGTGCCCGTTGTGAATGGGATCGAAGGTGCCGCCAAAGAGGCCAATATTCATGCGTAGAAAACTTATCACGGATTGCACGAATGCTGATTTTGAAAGAACCGGCAACGGGCTACTGCGGCTCCGCTCGCAATTTCTGCACCTTCTTCGCCAGGGCATATTTGAGCGCGTGTATCCCCTCGCCGGTTACGGCCGAGATGGGGAACAGCTCTAATTTCTTTTTCTTACAATACTTTTCTAACCGCTGCAGCTTGTTTTCCAGTTTTTTCGGAGCCCTCTTGGCCGCAACACTCTTGCCCGAAGTTTTTGCTGAGCGCGATTTTTTTGCGGACTTCTTTTTGGCTGCCACGGTCTTTTTGGCGGGGGCCCTGTCGGCCGGCACCGCCGAAAAATTCTGCAATGCGTCAATTTTCGACGCCACCACGATCATGGGCTTCTCTTCCAGCCCTGCGCCAAAGCTCTGCAACTCGCTTTGAATCACCTCAAAATCCTGCACCGGATCGGGCCTGCCACTGCTGTCGCTGACGTCAATCATGTGCACCAGCAGCCGGGTGCGCTCAATGTGGCGCAGGAACTGCGTGCCCAGTCCGGAGCCGGTATGCGCGCCTTCGATGAGCCCGGGGATATCGGCGAAGACAAAGCTGTTGTATGCCGGCTGAGAAGGGTCGCCAATCGAGACCACGCCCAGGTTCGGCTGCAGCGTGGTGAAAGGGTAGTCTGCGATCTTGGGACGCGCAGCGCTGATGCGCGAGATCAGGGTTGACTTGCCCACATTGGGATATCCCACCAGCCCTACGTCAGCCAGCAGCTTGAGCTCAAGGCGGAAGACGCGCTCTTCGCCCAGCCGCCCCTCTTCGTGCTCGCGCGGGGCCTGATGCGTGGACGTAGCAAAGCGGGCGTTGCCGCGGCCTCCTCGGCCGCCGCGGGCGATGATGATGCGCTCGTCGGCGTGCGAGAAATCGTGGATGCGCTCGCCGGTCTCTTCGTCGTAGAGAATCGTGCCCACCGGAACCTTCAGCGTAATGTCCCCACCCTCGGAGCCGGTCTTGTTGGAGCCTTCGCCGTGGCGGCCGCGTCCGGCCTTGTATTCGGGATTAAAGCGGAAGTGCACCAGGGTGTTGTGGCGCTCGCTGGATTCCATCCACACGTCGCCGCCCCGCCCGCCGTCGCCGCCCGATGGTCCGCCGCGCGGCACAAACTTCTCGCGCCGGAAGGCCACGCATCCGTTGCCGCCGTTACCGGCCTTAACCTTGATTCTCGCTTCGTCTATGAACATATAAAACCGCTATGGATCCTCTTCCCTCAAAGAACGCGAAGGCTTTCAGCAGCGCCGCTCGGCGCGCTAGCCGGCCTCCCTGCTTTTCCTTACAAAACCGCTACGCACCCTCTTCGTGGTCAGACCATGAAGGCCATAACCCTTGTTCTGCCCGGTGTCAGTAGTGGGGGGGGGGGGGTTATACTTTAAATATTCCCCCCCATATAAACCCCCTTAAATTTAAGCGATTACAATTAAAAAAACGGCAAATTCTCACAGGGCCCCCTAACATTTTTTTTTTTT